>Ga0316190_10002664_pt1 | contig 12968 bp, 13 predicted proteins | sample Eddworburrow2_MG_FD_204929 | JGI IMG/M metagenome (GOLD analysis project Ga0316190, IMG submission 204929) | Coastal sediment microbial communities from Maine, United States - Eddy worm burrow 2 | ecosystem: Environmental > Aquatic > Marine > Coastal > Sediment | place: USA: Maine | collected... | reverse complement strand
ACTACTTGAACGTGTATCGCGAGTCGGACATGACCCTCGTCAAATCACACTTCACCAACGCCCGAGGCGGCGACTTCCAAGACATCGAGGTCGTCGGCGACCGGGTCTACGCCAGCTGCCACTGCTCAGGTTCCCACTGGGCGGGCGATGTGCTCCAGCTGTGGGCCAACAAAGACGAGCCCGACGGGCCGAAGACCAGTGTCAGGGGCATCATCGCCTATAGCGCGATCACCGGCGAGAAGATCGACACCTACGCCCCCGAGTTCAGCTTCTCGGCCGGCCCCTGGGCCATCCACGGCAACCCCAGCGACGGCTGCCTCTGGATCGGCGGCGACATGCGCACCATCGGCGGCAAATCCATCAACAAAATGATCCGCACCTGCGACGAAACCGGACCAGGACCCGCCGCCGGACCCCGCCTCCAACCCCCACTCGCCCCACCGGTCTCTTGCACCGCAACCCCATCGGGCAGCGACGTCGAAATCACCTGGACCTCCAACGGCGACGACGGAGCAACCTCCCACGTCATCCGCCGATCCCGCGACGGCGGCCCCAACTACTGGGCCGGATCAGTCCCCGCCCCCACCTCCACCTTCACCAACACCGGCGTCTCCAGCGGCACCTACACCTACACCGTCGAAAGCCGCCAAGGCGGCCGCATCGAAGGCCCCATCACCTGCGACCCCGCAGCCGGACTCGAAGTCAACGTCATATCCCCCGCCCTACCCGTCACCGCCTGCCAAGCCACCCCCAACGGCAACGACATCCTCATCACCTGGACCCCCGCCAACAACGGCAACGACAACGCCACCACCTACCTCATCCGCCGAGCCCGCAACAACGCCACCAACTACTGGGCCGGCGTCACCCAAGCCGGCACCACCCAATGGACCAACACCAACGTGACCACACCCGGCACCTACACCTACACCATCGAATCCCGCACCGGAACCTCAGCCTCCACCCCCACCCCATGCACCCCCCTCGACGGAGTACCCATCCCCTAACCACCAGCCACTGACCCTAACCACCAGTTTCGCGGCGGACCGAGCGGCCTACGTCCAAGCCACTCGGTCCGCCCGTTTACGCGCCGCTGGCTTCACGGGTCCCTCCGCCTTCTACAGTCTCCGGTAGGCAAACTGAGCTCTGGGGGCTTCATGACCACAAGAACCATCGAAACCGGAACCGATGACCTGCTCGCGGCGGTGACCGACGGGGTGGCGACCATCACCATGAACCGGCCGGATCGGCGGAACGCCATGTCGGGTTCGATGATCGGTGGGTTGAAGCTGGCGCTGGCCGACGCCGAAAGCTCCCGTGATGTCAGAGCGGTCGTGCTGACCGGCGCTGGGAGCGCGTTCTGCGCCGGTGGTGACGTCAAGGGTTTCGCCGAGGGCGCGGCGCGAAGCGATGGCGAAGGGTCGACCTTCGACGAGATGGTCCACCGCCAGCGGATCGACCAGCGGGCCACATCGGGAGCCCTTTACCAGATGCCGAAGCCGACGATCGCCGCGCTCGGCGGTCCGGCCGCCGGGGCCGGTCTCTCGCTGGCCCTGGCCTGTGATCTTCGGATCGCCGTGGACTCCACGGTGATCACGACCGCATTCGCCAAGGTCGGGTTCAGCGGCGACTTCGGTGGCAGCTGGTTCCTCGCCCGCCTGATCGGCCAGGCCAAGGCCAAACAGCTCTACTACCTGTCCGATCGCGTCGATATGCCCACGGCGTTGGAGCTGGGCATCGTCAACTGGGCCGTGCCGGCAGATCGATTCGACGAGGAGGTTCAGTCTCTGGCCACCCGGCTCGCGTCGGGGCCGACCATCGCCTACCGCTACATGAAAGAGAACATCAATCGGGCCATGGACGGTGAGCTGATCGAGGCAATGGATCTCGAGGTCACGCATCATCTGCACTGTGGAGGCACCGAAGATCATGTCGAGGCCTCCAAGGCCTTCGTGGAAAAGCGCGATCCGGTCTTCCACGGCCGATAGCAGGGCGGATCCGGTCCTCCACAGCCGGCAACAAGTCGCGATCCGGTCTTCCACGGCCGGCAACAGCTCGGACATGTGCCACCGGGGTAGTGGAGCACGACGTGCGTCACTACCATGGTCAGAACGGCGAATGCGGGTGATCAAACGGCGGGCCCATGCCCAGCACCTGAGTTCGGTTCACCCGTGTGACCCTGGGAGAGCGGATGATCCCCAAGAAGGTTCCGACGGCCATGATGGGCATCATGGCCGTCCTCATGCTCGTGCTCACGAGCTGCCGTGGGGCCATCCCCCCGTTCAGCGCCAGCCCCGCGCCGACCAGCGCCCCCCACCCCGAGGCGATGGCCAATGGGGCGACCGGCTGGGTCAAACCGGCGGTCATCTATGTGTACGACTCGCCGGGCTCGCTCGATCCCTCCCGCGCTGAGCGCGCCTTTTCCAACCGAAACCCCTTCGGTGGGCCCCAGGTCTTCGCATTGAAGACCGCGTTCGCAGACTGGTTCGAAATCGTTCTGCCGGTGCGCCCCAACGGCACGACCGGCTGGATTCATCGTCGCGACATCGACATTCGCTACACCACCCACCGCGTCGAGGTCGACGTCAGCGCGCGTACCGCAAGCGTCTACGAAGGATCGACCCCGTTGCTCCGCACCAAGGTCGTCGTGGGCAAGCGCTCGACTCCGACCCCGCTCGGCACCTTCTATATCAATGTCAACATTGACCGCAGAGGCGCAGTCGACGCGTATGGCCCGTACATCCTGGGGCTGTCAGGCTTTTCTGAGATCCTCTCCTCGTTCAATGGGGGTGAGCCCACCATCGGCATTCACGGCACCAACCGACCAGACCTGCTCGGCTCGGCGGCATCCAACGGCTGTGTCCGGTTCCCCAACGATCTCATCACCTTCATGCACCAGGTTCTGCCCCTCGGGACGCCGGTCGTGATCGTGCCCTAGCTCAATAGGCCGCCGTCCAGGTCTTGGCCGTCCATGCCGGCATTGAGACGGGCCTTGGCGACGAGATCGCGGACGATGGGGCCGAGCTGGGTGGGATCATCCACCGGCTCGGTGGTGGGACCACGATGCCAACCTTCGGCCACACCGAGTACTGAACCGCTTGCCTCGAACACTCGGCCTGTCACATCGGCCGACTCGGCACTGGCCAACCAGGTCACGATCGGGGCGATCCAACGCGGCGAACGGGTGACCTTGTCCTCCTCGGTCACCTCCCTCAGACCCTCGGTCATTCGGGTCAAGGCACCGGGGCCGATGGAGTTCACGGTGACCCCATAGCGCTTGAGTTCGCGAGCGGCGATAACCGTGAACGAGGCAATACCGGCTTTGGCCGCGCCGTAGTTCGTCTGGCCCATGTTGCCGTAGATGCCCGAGACCGACGTCGTGGTGATGATTCGCCCGTCGACCGGTTGCCCGGCCTTGGACCGTTCCCTCCAATACGCCGATGCCCAGCGGGAAGGGGCGAACGTGCCCTTGAGGTGCACCTTGATGACCGCGTCCCACTCCTGTTCGGTCATGTTCGTGAGCATCCGGTCGCGGAGTATGCCGGCGTTGAGCACGATGGCGTGGAGGTCGCCGTAGGTCTCGACAGCCTGGTTCACCATGCGCTGGGCACCCTCCCAGTCGCTGACGTCATCCCCGTTCACCTCGGCCTCGCCGCCCATGGTCCGGATGTCGCTGACCACAGCCTGCGCCGGGCTTGCGTCACCACCGCTGCCGTCGACCTCTGCGCCCAGATCGTTCACGATGACCTTGGCCCCGTTCTCGGCCAGCATCAGCGCGTGCTCACGTCCGATGCCCCGTCCGGCCCCGGTCACGAGAACGACCCGTCCCTCGCACAGCTTGCTCATGGCGTCTACCCCCTAGTGATGTACTCCGAGAGGTCTACCACCTCCCGGTGTCGACCTCGCCAGCACCTATCCCCGGAGCGGGCGCTGCCTAACCCTCGGCAGCCGCGAACGGCACCCCGAGGCCCGCGCCGGTCTCGCGCAGCTGGGCTACGACCGACGCCGGGTAGGCGACGGCACCGCGCTTTCTGCGTTCGGCCATGGTGGCTTCTTCCAGCTCGCCGGGCAAGAACACCTCGGCGCCTTTGACGGTGTCCTTACCGGCCTCTCGGATCTGGTCGACCATCGATTCGACCTCATCGAAGAAGGTCTCGGTTTCGGTGAACAGATCGGGGCGCATGAGGATGAAGAACTGGCCTCGACGACCAACGTTGACGTCCGCGCTGTGAGAGCTTCCCGACAGAATGCCGGCAAAGACGTTGGTCATCATGGCGAGGTTCGTGCCCTTGTACTCGCCGATGGCCGGGATGATTCCACGTAGCGCCGCGCGCGGGTCCGTGGTGGGGTCACCTTCGTTGTCCTTGAACCCCCAATCGACTGGCAGCTCCGCTCCTTCCTCCCGGGCGCGCATGACCTTGCCAAGCGCCACCGGAGTCAGCGCGAAGTCGTGAATCAGTGGCGGGTCGTCGCGTCGCGGGACGGCGAACACCATCGGATTGTTGCCGAAGAGCCGCGAGCGCGAGCCGTACGGCGCAATGTTGGGCACCGATGTCGTGGTGGCTATGCAACACAAGCCGGCCTCGGCCGCCTTGTAGGGGTAGTTGGCTCCACAGCCCCAGTCATTGGAGTTGCGAATCGTGCCGATACACATCCCGGATTCGAGCGCTTTGGGGATGAGACGTTCGATCAGCCGGGTGATCACCAGTTGGCCCAGACCGTGCTGACCGTCGGCGGCCAATGATGTCGGGGTCTCCTTGACGACCGCGAGTTGGGTCGTCGGGTCGGTCTTGCCCTCGTCGAACCACCCGCAATACCAAGGGAGGCGCCACAGGCCATGGGTGTCGATGCCCCTCAGGTCCGACCACAGCTGGTTGTCGACCACAGTGTCGGCGTCCTCGCTGGCCATCCCCGCTGCGATGTAGGTGTCGACCGCCCAGGAACGGAGGTCATCGATCGCGAACCATTGCTTTTCCAACGCCATCTGATTCTTCATGGATCCCCCAGTGAGGTCTGCCCCTTGGCCATGCGGGCCATGGCGACGGGGCGGTCGTCGTTGATCAGGTCATCTCGGCCAGCAGATGGTCGGCAAACTCGCTCGTCGAAGCCCGGCCGCCCTGGTCGACGGTCAGCCGGTCGTCCTCCGCGGCGTAGAGCCGAGTGATCGCATCGTCGCACCGTTCGGCGGCCTCGGCGAAACCCATGTGCTCGAGCATCATCAGACCCGACAACAGGCTGGCCGTCGGGTTGATGAGGTTCTGGCCGGCGATGTCCGGCGCGGTGCCATGGGCCGACTCGAAGTAGGCGAAATCGTCGCCGTAGCATCCCGAGGGGGCGAGCCCCAACCCGCCTATCGTGGCCGCGCCCTCATCCGAGAGCAGGTCGCCGTAAAGGTTGGGCAACAGGAGCACATCGAGGTCCTGGGGCCTCAGCACAAGGCGATGGGCCATGTCGTCGACGATGAACTGCTCATACACGAGGTCGGGGAACTCCTCGCGGCAGATCTCCTCGACGATGGAGCAGAAGTACTTGTCGGTCTTGGGCAACATGTTCGTCTTGGCCGAAACGGTGAGCTTGCCGGGATACCCCTTGGCCTTGCGGCTCCGCGCGAGCTCGCAAGCGAACCGCCCTACCTGCTCGGTCCCCTCCCGGGTGATGATCTTGGCGGCGAACCGACCTTCGGTGCCTCTCGGCAGCCGGGCCCGCGGACCGGCCAGGCCCGCGTCCAACAGATCCTGGACGTCGCCCATGACCCCGATGTAGGCGTCCTCAAGGTTCTCGCGCACGATGGTGTAGTCGATCCCCTCCGGGTGCGCCATCGGCGAGCGAAACCCTTTCCGCCACCGCACGGGGCGCACGTTGGCGAAGGTCTGCTTGCCCCAACGCATATAGACCGGGCCGGGCGACGTACCGTTGGTGGAACCGAACAGCACCGCGTCGGCCTTGTCGATCTCGGCGTGAAACTCCTCTTCCACATCGGTGCGCGGCCGATCGGCGATCTCGCGGCCGGTGGGCAGCAGGTTCCAGTCGATCGGCAGGTCGAGACCAGCGAGCACGCTCAGGGTGGCCTCCATGGCCTCGGGGGCCGCGTCGTCGCCGGGTATGACCGTCACCATCTGTCGACCACTCATCAATATGTCCCTTCGTGCGCCGGCCCCGTTCACCGCAGCCCGCGCCGGGTGCCGGCGCGTGTGCTAGCCGGATGGTAGGCCAAAGCCGCGTTAGACATCCTTCCAGGACGACCTTGTCGGGCCGGGCAGCTTCTTTATCGGGGTGCCGGACATCTACTTGTCCGGATGGATGAATCTTGACTCCGTCAGGACGAGGCAATCTCTCAGAACGCTGTTTAATGGCTCTAGGGCAGCTCTTGGGAACGACATTCCGCCTACCGCGACGGCAGATCACAGGGCATGAGACGAGAGCCAACAACAATGGTCACCAAGTGCGGGCACGGCGCGATGGGTGACAGTAAGCCAGCCTCGCTGGACACGATCGATGCGTAGATCACTCGACCTGGACATGGTGCTCGACGGCGCCGAACGCATCATCGCCGCCGAAGGCATCGACGCGCTTTCGATGCGGCGACTCGGAGCCGAACTGAACATCTCCTTTTCCGGGCTGTACGTCTATGTCTCAGGCCGCGACGATCTCCTGTTAGGCCTGATCGCCCGCAAGCTCAGCGCCATCATGCCCACGCTGCGGGCCACGGAGGGCCTTGCCTCGGACCATCGGCTGGAATCGATAATCACGACCGTGATCGACATGCTTCGCATGGAGGCGGTCGCACGCACCATCGGCCGTGAGATCGGTGGGCACCTTCTCGACGGTCATGACCGAGACCCGGAACTGCTGGTCGAGTTCCGGGGCCTGTTGACGAGCAGCTGCATCGCCTGGGCCAAGGATCGCATGGACGCCCATCCTGCCGAGATTGGCTCGATCGTGCGCGGCATCATCTTGACCACGATCTACGACTCACACCTGGGCACCCATGACCAGGAGACATGGCGCCGGATTCGTGAGCGCATGCTCGTGGCGTTGCGCTCGGCTGCCACCGCCTGATCAACGTGCCCTACGACGAGCGCACTCGGTAGATTCGCCGGAACGTCGCTTGAAAGGCACCACGGCATGCGCATCGGACTGTTCACCCCGCTTCGTTCACCGGTGGCAACACCGGAGTTCCTGACCAGGTTCGGTCGGACCTGCGAGGACCGGGGAATCTCGTCGCTCTGGCTCGGCGAGCACGTCGTCACCTTCCCGGAGTACGAATCCACCTACCCGGGCTCCCCCGACGGGGTGTTCCGGTTCCCTGAACACAGCGGACTGCTCGACATGGTGGCGGCCATCGGGTTCCTGGCCGGGACGACCGAGACCATCCGCCTCGGGACCGGGATCTGCATCCTGCCCCAGAACAACCCGGTCTATGTGGCCAAGGAGTACGCCACCTGTGACTTCTTGTCCAACGGTCGAGTTGACTTCGGTATCGGTGTCGGTTGGAGCTGGGAAGAGTTCGAGGCTCTCGGGGTGCCCTTCGAACGACGAGGGGCCCGTTGCGACGAGTACATCGAGGTCATCCGCTCGCTCTGGTGCGACGAAGTCAGCTCGTTCGAAGGCGAGTTCTACACGCTGAAGGACAGCTTGCTCTATCCCAAACCCGTGCAGAAGCCGATGATCCCGCTCACGATCGGCGGCCACAGCAAAGCCGCGTTGAAACGCACGGCGCGGGTGGGCGACGGCTGGTACGGCATCAACGCCTCGCCCGAGGAGACCGCACGGATCCTCAAAACCCTGGATGGGTATCTCGCCGAGCAGGGCCGCACCCGCGACGAGGTCAAGATCATCATGGGGGCGGTGGGCGACCAGTTCGATCCCACCCTCGTCGACCAGTACGCCGAGGTCGGTGTGGACGAGTTACTGATCCCGTATCTACGCCAGGGTCTCAAACATATGGACGCCAACCTCGACCTGGTGACCCCCTATCTGGAAGCGGCGGCCAGCATCAGCTGAGCGCCTCGACCGGCTTTCGTGGCGGCCGGTGGCAGGCCGGTCAGTAGCCCAGCACGCCTCTCAGATAGTTGGCTTGTCCCACATGCTGGAGACTGTCGTCCGCGATGCTGACCAGGCGGACACCCATCGTGACCGGCGGATCCCAGCGACGGTCCACGATCCGGTCGAGACTCTCCGCGCTGAGCGATTCGACCATCTCCTCGGTGCGACCCTGCACCGCCCGTAGATAGCCGATCAACACGTCAGGCCCCTCGGGGCGAACGGTGGCCACCTCCTCGACGGTGTGACCGTACCCAATGTTGGACGGCTCGGGTGCGAGCCCGCAACGGGCTGCCCAGTCACCTTCGACCCACACCTGGTCGGTGCCGGCCAGATCCGCCACATGGTGGTCTTGAACGCGGGCGAGATGCCACACCAGCCAGCCGATACTGTTCGCCGCGGGGGTGGGCCGGACCGCAAGCTGGACCGCGTCGAGCCCCGCCACGGCCCGCTCCGCCAAGGGCGGGATTCGCGAGTAGAGCTCCAACAGAACCGCAGCAACATCCATGCCCCGATTCCACCATGCCCGCCCGGGCCGTGTCAGACAGCGTGAGCGCGGAGGTCGGCGAGATCAACCCATTCGAGGGTACGGACATGGGTGGCGTCGAGCACCACCTCGGGGGCGGCGCCGGCCTCGAAGGCCTCGCGCCAGCGGTCCGCGCAGACGCACCATTGATCACCCGGTTTCAGGCCGACGAACCCGTATTGGGGCATGGGGGTCGACAGGTCGTTGCCGGCCTCCTTGGAAAACACGAGGAACTCCTCGGTCACGCGCGAACACACGGTGTGGACCCCGGCATCGTCCGCTCCGGTCTCACAACAACCGTTCCGGTAGAACCCGGTCATCGGTTCGGTCGAGCAGCTTTCCAGTTCGGTCCCCAACACATTTTGCGCCATGGCGAGATGATGGCCCTCACGGGCCAACAAGACCGAACCGGCCGGGGTCAACCCCGTCCTGGTCCTGCGGTCACGAGCGCGGCACGCGACCCCTTTTCGGGGGCCATGTTCCGGCCACCGACCCCGACGAGATGAGGTGAGCGACGAGGGGTTCCATCAGCTCGATCAGCCGGCCGGTCCTGTCCGCGCCGAGCCGGTTCCGTGGCTCGCTCGCCAACTCATCGGTCTGCAGTTCGATCGCGTCGCGCAGTGCCCGACCCTCGGGAGTGAATCCGTCGTCGTCGATCAGTCCCCGATCGGCCAGGCGTCGATGAGCCTCGGCCCATTCGGCGGCCGTCCAGCCCCGGATCTTTTCGATCACCGCAGGGTTGACCACCCCCTTGGCCCCCAACAGGACATGACACTCCAAACCATCGATACCCGCGGCGGCCAGGGCGATGTTGTGGCCGTCTCCTCGGTGCTCCCGCCACAGGGTGCACGCATGCCACAACCGGCGATGGGGTTCGGACGGCAACGGACACGCGGTGTGAGCGGCAAACAGGGGGCGGCCCACGACATCGGCACCGTCGATCCCTTCCCAGGCAAGGTCGGCGGCCTCTTCCAGTTCGGGGGTCTCGATAAACGCGTCAAGCGCCCGACGCAGAGCACGGTCGACACCGTCATCGCGCAGGTCGATCGCCTCGCTGGGCGAGATCGTCTCCCATGCCGACGGGACGGCTTTGGCGATGACCCGGGGGGCAAAGTTGTAGAACGTCGACGTCACCACCGAGGGCGGCACCATGCCCATCGGGGCGGACCGGTAGGCGATGTAGGCCCGCCAGTACTCCGCCAGGCCCACCTCCGCGAACGCTTTCAGCTCGGGGGCGTAGTAGGTGATGTTGTGGAACACCCCGAGCAGATGGGCCAGGGCTCGAGCCTCGGGTTTGCGCTCGGTCATGAGAGCTCCCCGAGCACTTCGTCGGTGTGTGCGCCAAGGGTCGGCGCGGGATCGAGTTTGGGCAGCGCGCTGCCATGAAAGCGCAGAGCACTGCGCATGACCGCAACCCGTCCCGACTCGGGATGGTCCTGCCACTCCAGCGTGCCCCGCTCGTGGAAGTGGGCGTCGTTCGTGACCTCGTCAAGGTCCCGCACCGGTGCCACCGGGACCCGCTGCTCGGAGATCCGTCGTACCGCCTCGTCGCGTGAAACAGTGCGCCCCCACGCGTTGATGATGGCATCGAGCTCGGCCATGTGCTGGACCCGGCTCCGGTTGTCCGCGAAACGTTCGTCCACCGCCAGCTCGGGTTGACCCATCGCCACACAGAGCCCGGCCCACTGACGCTCGTTGATGACGATCATGGCGTAGAAGCCGTCGGCAGTCTCGTAGACGTCGTACGGCGTGAGCGCGAGGGCACCGTGCTTGTTGCCGGTCCGAGTCGTCTCGCCCCGCGCGTAAAACGCCCCGAGATTCGAGGCCAGCGTGGGAAACACCGCGTCGGCCATGGCGGTCTCCACCACCCGACCTCGCCCTGTCCGTTCGCGTTCCACCAACGCGGTGACGATCCCGGCGTAAAGGTGCACGCCACCCAGGAAGTCGATGAACGCGGCACCCGACTTCACCGGAGGATTCTCCGGGTAACCGGTGACGCTCATCACGCCGGTGAAGGCCTGGATGGTGACGTCCATGGCCAGGTTGTCGCGGTTTGGACCCGACAGTCCGAAACCGGTACCCGACGCGTACACCAGACGGGGGTTCGCCTCGGTCAGAACGTCGGCACCCACGCCCAACTTGTCGAGCACGCCCGGCGCGTAGTTCTCGAGCAGAACGTCTGCGGTTCGGGCCAGTGCCACCAACTGCGCTTTGCCGATATCGCTCTTGAGGTCGAGCACGACCGATCGTTTGTTGGAGTTCAACATGGCGAACGCGGCCATCGGCCGGCGCCCGGTGGCCGTCCCACGCGTCGGGTCCCCGGCCGGCGGCTCGACCTTGATCACATCCGCACCGGCTTGAGCCAACAAGAACCCGGCATACGGGCCCTGGTAGATCTGGCCGAGGTCGAGCACGGTCAGCCCGTCGAGCGGTAACGGCCTGGAGCCGGAGTCGGTCATCGTGTTGCTCCCCTGTGATGCACGCGACGCCCGACCCTACCGAACGACGACCGACGCCATTTCTTTCTCAGAGATGGCCGATCTCCTGAATCGACAGCTTCGGCCCGTACTTGGGGGCGGAGAGGCCTGACCCCTTGAGCATGCGGACCACCCGCCCCCGGTGACCGGCGTAGGGCTCGAGCAGCTCGAGCATTCGTTCGTCGGTCGCTCGCGGCTCGGCCGCGAGCGCCCACGCGACCGTGTTCGGAAGGTGAAAATCGCCCACCGGCACGGCGTCGGCGTCACCGAGCGCCACCCACGACACCCACCCGATCGTCCACGGGCCGATACCGCGGACCTGACCCAGATGGCGGGCCACCACATCGGCTTCGAGGGCCGTGACCCGCTCGAGTCGCTTCGCCGCTTTGGCCGCCCGGACGATGGTGTCGGCCCGCTGGCGTTCGACATGGAAACGATGCAGCTCGTAGTACCCGATCTCCGACAGGCGGGCTGCGCTCGGAAAGGCCAGAAGGTCGACGGGACCGGGGGCCGGTTCTCCGTAGGCCCGGACGATGGCCCCCAGCGAACGGTTGGCGATCTTGGTCTGCACCCGCTGTCCGAGGATCGTGGGTAGCAGCGCCTCGAAGACTCGATCGGTGCGCGAGAACCGGACAGGCGATCTCCGAGCCAGGTCCCTCACGACATCGTGGTGCGAGATCAGCGTCTCGGGATGGTCCTCCACGCCCAGCAGGCGAGGTACCTGGTCCAACAGCCAGTCCGCGCCGGGACCCCATGCCTGGGCCCGAATGGCCTGACCTTCCCGTTCGAGATGCAGCGTCCCGATGCCCCCGGGGGTCTCGACCGGCCACCACACCCCACCAGGCCGGTCCCCACCACCCACGCTGATTGACTTCGTCGACGCGGCGACAGCCCGGAGATCGACCGGAAACGCCAACCGAACCAAGCGGGTGGTCATCGCCGGCTCACTCGTCGGCCTTGCGGCCACTGACTCACTCGTCGGCCTTGCGGCCACTGACTCACTCGTCGGCCTTGCGGCCACTGACTCACTCGTCGGCCTTGCGGCCGAACCCGCGAGCGATCTCCGCACGAACCTCAGCCTGGTCCGCGATCTGATAGCGCAACGACACCGCGGCCTTGGTCCTCGGGGAGGTCGGCGTCCGGTCGACCACCTCCACGTCGAGACCCCGCTCCTTCAACGCCGCCGCGATGACGTGCACGTTCAGGGCGCTGGTCCCGAGGTACACCTCTCGTTTGCCGCCACCGAGCTCGATGACATCACCGACGTTGAGGGGCGCAGAACCAGCGCCGGCCATGCGCCTCTTGTCGGCGGCGGTCGAGAGCCTCGGTAACGCCATGAGGGCGAAGCCTCCGAGTACGACCGCTCCGATGAATATCCAAATGAACGACTCCTGCATCGGCCTCGATCTTATGGGAACGCCAACCCAGGCCCGTTGCCGACCTCACAGGGATCAACCCGTATGGTGGCGGCCGTGGCCGACTTCTCCCAGACCGGGATGATCCCGACATTGCACAATCTCGGCGGCCGACCGGTCGATGAGCTCGAGGCCGAGCTCATCGAGTGGGGTCGCCGCTATCCCATGGCCCTGGTTCTGCCCTGCCTCTACTCGGAGCTGGAGGGTCCGGCACTCAGCAACATGATCGACGAGATAGCTCAGATTCCGTACCTGAACGAGATCATCATCGGGCTCGACCGGGCCGACGAGGACCAGTTCCGCCACGCTCGAGAATTCTTCGGTCGGCTGCCCCAACGCCACCACGTGCTGTGGAACGACGGCCCGCGACTCCGCGAGATCCACCGCCGCCTCGGGGAGGACGGTCTGGCCCCCGCCGAGGCCGGCAAGGGTCGGAACGTCTGGTACTGTCTCGGCCACTTTCTGGCGACCGGGACCTCGATGGCCGTGGCGCTCCACGACTGCGAC
>Ga0316190_10002662_pt1 | contig 12971 bp, 15 predicted proteins | sample Eddworburrow2_MG_FD_204929 | JGI IMG/M metagenome (GOLD analysis project Ga0316190, IMG submission 204929) | Coastal sediment microbial communities from Maine, United States - Eddy worm burrow 2 | ecosystem: Environmental > Aquatic > Marine > Coastal > Sediment | place: USA: Maine | collected... | reverse complement strand
GGCCCGGCGGTCGAGCACGCAGCGGCGGGCGGTGATCCGCACAGGTTCAGGTTCCCGGTGCCGATGAAGGGCCGCGACGACTGCAATTTTTCATTCTCCGGCCTCAAGACCGCTGTCCGGCAGGCCGCAACGAAGATCCAGCCGCTTGACGCCACCGATGTGGCCGATATCTGCGCGGCGTTTCAACTGGCAGCCTGTGAGGCAGTGGCCGACCGTGTGCAGCGTGCGATGACCGTGTTTCAGGACCTGCACGCAGATGTGCAAAACCGGGTTCTTGTCGCATCGGGCGGCGTGGCCGCCAACCTGGCATTGCGCAAGTGTCTCGAGGCTACGTGTGATCAGGCAGGCTTCGCGCTGAGCGTGCCGCCGGTTGCATTGTGTACCGACAATGCCGCGATGATCGCCTGGGCGGGCCTCGAGAACGCTGCCAGGCGCGACCCGGATGACTTCAGCCTGTCGGCGCGCGCGCGCTGGCCGCTGGACGCCGACGCCGAGCCGCAACCGTTCGCCGGGGTCAAGGCATGACGGCAGCGCCATTTTCAAGTGCATGTGTGATCGGGGCCGGCGCGTGGGGAACCGCGCTGGCGACCATGTGCGTGCGTGCCGGGATGCGCACAAGCCTGTGGTGCCGGTCTCTCGACCTGGCAACCGCCATTGCCGCCGACAGGGAGAACGCAAAATATCTGCCTGGCCACCGGTTGCCCGGAGACTTGCAGGTTGCCACAGACCTGGCCGGCGCGGCCGACAGTGACCTGCTGATCCTGGCAACGCCGGCGCAGGCAACGCGCGATGTGGTGACGAAACTGTCCGGCCACATCAGCCAGCCAGTGCCTCTGATCATCACGGCAAAGGGGCTTGAGCGCGACAGCAACAAGTTCCTGACCGACGTGGCCCGCGAATGCTCGGCCCTGCAGCCATTGGTATTGTCAGGTCCCAGTTTTGCCGCCGACGTTGTCGCCGGACTGCCGACCGCCATCACGCTGGCCGGCGAGAGCGCGCAGTTGACGTCGGACATTGCCCATGCGCTCAGCACGCCATCCTTCAGAATCTACGTATCAGGTGATGTGAAAGGCGTGCAGATCGGCGGGGCAGTGAAGAACGTGCTGGCGATTGCCGTTGGCATATGTGCGGGCAAGGGGTTGGGAGCGTCCGCCCAGGCCGCGCTGATCGCGCGGTCATTTGCCGAACTGCGCCGGTTGGCACACGCACTCGGGGCCCAGTCTGAAACCCTGTTGGGCCTGTCCGGACTGGGTGATCTCATCCTGACGTGCTCAAGCACCCAGTCGCGAAATTTTTCACTGGGAGTTGATCTGGGAAAGGGCGTTGATCTCAGCCATATTCTTGCATCGCGCACCGCTGTATCGGAAGGCGTCCACACGGCGGGCGTGGTGCGCGCGATTGCCGCGGCCCATAATGTCGAAATGCCGGTGTGCGAAGCTGTCGCAAGGATTGTAACCGAGAGTGCAAATGTGGACGATGAAATCACCCAGCTGATGTCGCGCCCGTTGCGCGCCGAGCACGATTGAAATCGATATCTGACAAAAGTGAAATGAGGGACTATGGCCTACTGGTTGTTCAAATCCGAACCGTTCAAGTTTTCATGGGAAATGCTGAAAGCGAAGGGGGAGGCCGGTGAAGAATGGGACGGTATCCGCAATTACCAGGCGCGCAACAACATGCGCGCCATGCAGTTGGGTGACCTGGGCTTCTTCTATCATTCCAATGAGGGGCTGAATGTCGTCGGCATCTGCGAAGTCTGCGCGCTGGTGCATCCTGATTCCACGATCGACGATCCGCGCTGGGAGTGTGTGGATGTCAAGGCGGTCATGGATATGCCGAAGCCGGTCTCGCTGGCTGATGTGAAGGCAAATCCGCTGCTTGAGAAAATGTCGCTGGTGACATCAATGCGGCTGTCGGTTCAACCCGTGCTGCACGATGAATGGCTGGAGGTCTGCCGCATGGGCGGGCTGAACTCCCCGCCGACCAGCGAGTGACCGGGATTGCTCATCGGCAAGGCTTCATTGTTGAGAATACCCGACTGATGCCGGTGCCGCTGGTGCCGGAAATCTCGCTATATGTCGCTCACGAAGCGGTGCCGTTGTGGCAAAAAACGGAAGAGGCGCTGGGCGAGATGGGCCTGCCGCCGCCGTTCTGGGCGTTTGCCTGGGCGGGCGGCCAGGCGCTGGCCCGCTATATCCTGGACAACCCCGACGTGGTGCGTGGCAAGCGCGTGCTGGATATGGCGTCGGGATCAGGCCTGGTGGCAATCGCGGCCGTGAAAGCCGGTGCTGGCGCTGTGACGGCGGCTGACATCGATCTGTTTGCACTGCAGGCGATCAGCCTGAACGCCGCGGCGAACAAGGTTGAGCTTGCAACTTGCGGCGATGATCTGCTGGATACGGTGCCGCGCGATATGGATGTCATTCTGGTTGGTGACCTGTTTTACGAACAATCCGTGGCGAAACGGCTCATGCACTGGCTGGAAACGGCGGCTGAACAGGCGATTGACGTGGTGATCGGTGATCCGGGCAGATCATATCTGCCGCGCGACAAGCTGGTATCATGTGCGTCCTACGAGGTGCCTGTCACACGCGACCTTGAGGACGCCGAGATCAAGAACAGCCAGGTCTGGAGACTGGCGTGAGCCTTGGACGGAAGACGCATTGCCCTTGCGCCCGGTCCTTCGCATAATGCGCCAACACCAGAGCAACAGGGATTCAAGCGAAGCCGTAAAATTGTTCTAAAACTTTGGAAGCGATCAGGTTTATGATTCTTTGACGGTATCAATCAGAACCATCCTGATCCAGAACACGACGACAAGACGATAGGGAGATAAGCGCTCATGTCCGTAAAGACGCACAAAGTCCAGGCTGCCTGGAAGAAGAATGCCCTCATTGACAATGAAGGCTATCTGAAAATGTACAAGCAGTCGGTGGAAAATCCCGAGAAATTCTGGGGCAAGCATGGCAAGCGTATTGACTGGTTCAAACCCTATACAAAGGTCAAGAACACCAGCTTCACCGGCAACGTATCAATCAAGTGGTACGAAGATGGCATCACCAATGTCTGCTATAACTGCGTTGACCGGCACCTGAAGAAGCGCGGCGATCAAACGGCAATCATCTGGGAAGGCGACAATCCGTTTGACGACAAGAAGATCACCTATAACGAACTGTATGAGCAGGTTTGCCGACTGTCCAATGTGATGAAGGCAAACGGTGTCAAGAAGGGCGACCGGGTCACCATTTACATGCCGATGATCCCGGAAGCCGCCTACGCCATGCTGGCCTGCGCGCGCATCGGGGCGGTTCATTCGATCGTGTTCGGCGGGTTTTCGCCGGACGCGCTGGCTGGCCGGATCGTCGACTGCGAATCGACGTTCGTGGTGACGGCAGATGAAGGTCTGCGCAGCGGCAAACCGATCCCGCTGAAAGCCAATACCGACAAGGCCATCGAGATTGCCGCAACAGGTGGCGTCGAGGTCAAGAAGGTGCTGGTTGTGCGCCGGACCGGCGGAAAGATCGGCTGGGTGGACGGCCGCGATGTCTGGTATCAATCAGCCATGAACGCGGCAAAGCCAGCATGTCCTCCTGCAAAAATGAAGGCGGAAGACCCGCTTTTCATTCTTTACACGTCAGGGTCCACCGGCCAGCCCAAGGGTGTGCTGCATACAACCGGCGGCTATCTCGTCTGGGCCTCGATGACCCATGAATACGTGTTCGATTATCACGAAGGCGACGTGTACTGGTGTACCGCCGATGTGGGCTGGGTTACCGGACACAGCTATATTGTCTACGGACCGTTGGCCAATGGCGCGACCACCTTGATGTTCGAAGGCGTGCCGACCTATCCGGACGCCGGCCGGTTCTGGGATGTATGCGACAAGCACAAGGTCAATATCTTCTACACGGCACCGACCGCAATCCGGGCGCTGATGGGGGCGGGTGATGACTATGTGAACCGTGCATCACTCACGGATCTGCGCGTGCTCGGTTCCGTGGGCGAGCCGATCAATCCGGAAGCCTGGGAATGGTATTTCAATATTGTCGGCAAGAAGAAATGCCCGGTTGTGGATACCTGGTGGCAGACCGAAACCGGCGGCATCATGATCACGCCGTTGCCGGGTGCGACCGATCTCAAGCCGGGCTCGGCGACCCGACCGTTCTTCGGGGTTCAGCCGCAACTGGTCGACAATGACGGTAACGTGCTTGACGGCGCTGCCGACGGGAATCTGTGCCTGACCGATTCCTGGCCCGGCCAGATGCGCACGGTCTACGGCGATCACAAACGCTTCATCCTGACCTATTTCTCGCACTACAAGGGCAAGTATTTCACCGGTGACGGTTGCCGGCGTGACGAGGACGGCTATTACTGGATTACCGGTCGTGTCGATGACGTGATCAATGTGTCCGGCCATCGTATGGGCACAGCCGAGGTTGAATCAGCGCTGGTGGCGCATGACGCAGTTTCCGAATCGGCTGTGGTCGGCTACCCGCACCACATCAAGGGGCAGGGCATTTATTGTTACGTTACCCTGATGGCGGGAATGGAGCCGTCGGATGATCTGAAAAAGCAGCTGGTTGCCCATGTGCGTACCGAGATCGGGCCGATCGCCTCGCCGGACAAGATCCAGTTCTCCCCCGGTTTGCCGAAAACCCGCTCCGGCAAGATCATGCGGCGCATCCTGCGCAAGATTGCCGAAGATGACTTTGCGACCCTGGGCGACACCTCGACGCTGGCAGAACCGGCCGTGGTGGATGATCTGATCGAAAACCGGCAGAACCGCAAGTAAGCAATGAGCAGCACACGGCGGTGTTGGTCAGGTTTCGCCGGGGTTTGATACCGGGGCGCAAGCAAGACTGCCCGTGTCGGGATTCGCGTTCACGTTCTGGTGAACGCCGGGTGGTTGATTTGCGGGGCGAATTCGCGGATATTACGTGGTGAAATTCTGAGGAGTTTTTCTCACATGTATCGAGGCCTTTTGTCCCGCATGCTGGTTATGGCGCTGCTTGTCGCGGTGATTGCAAAGCCGTGCATGGGGCTCATGGTCGGTCAGGCCAATGCGTCCGGCCTCGCGATTGCCATGTCTGATGATATTGCAGTTACCGGGGACAGCATCTCGAGGTGCCACGGCAAATGCCTGAGTGCGCGCATTGAAGACCTGGTTGTGGTGCGCCCCAATGGCGTTGTGGCCGGGGGCGACGACCGGGCGGTGGCAAGTACACGTGCTGATTTCGCACGTTTTGAGCTGTCCCATCAGATTGAAACGGATTTTTCACCCAGGATTGTAACACTGGATGTGCGTCGACGATTGACTTTTCTCAGCCGCTTTTTGCTTTGAAAAAGCCATCTGTCCCTTTGTAACGACACGCCACGAATTGTAGGGTGTCATCAAATCGAATCACTGTTTATCGGAACATGCAAACAGGAGACCATGAAAATGGATCGCCGCACATTCATATCAAGCCTGGCCGCACTGGCCGCTACAACGACCGGCGCACTGGCTGAAAGCCGGACACGGTACAACTTCAACAACACAAGCCGCAGCACTACGAGCGGCGGCACGGGCATCAATTTCTTCGGTCGCTCACGGTATCGCGGCAAGCAGACGGTCAGCTACCGCACGTCGGAAAAGCCGGGCACGATCATCATCAGCACGCGTAAACGCAAACTGTACTTCGTGCTCGCCGACGACAAGGCCATTGAATACGGCGTTGGCGTCGGTCGCCAGGGCTTCACATGGTCGGGAGCGGCGAATATTGCGCGCAAGGCTGAATGGCCGGCCTGGCATCCGCCCAAGGAAATGATCGAGCGTGAAAAGAAGAAATACGGACGCACCTTGCCTGCACGCATGGAAGGCGGGCCAAACAATCCGCTGGGTGCCCGCGCCCTGTATCTGTACAAGGGTGGCAGGGATACCCTGTATCGCATCCACGGTACCAACGCGCCGGCCAGCATTGGAACGGCCCAGTCTTCCGGCTGCATTCGCATGCTGAACGAAGAAGTCATCGATCTGCACAAGCGGGTCAGAATTGGCGCCAAGGTGATCGTCAGCTGATTGACAGATCGTCAGGTCCCGTGACCGGTTGAAAATAATGAAAAGGCAGTTCCTGCAAGGGAGCTGCCTTTGTGTTTTTATACCGTGATCCGTGATCAGGATGATGTTAGCGGACGTATCAAAACTGTCTGTTTGATCGTTGTTGAGGTCCACAGAGGGACATTCATAGCCGAGGCACACATTCATGACTAATTCTGAACTGGAATTCTGGTTCGATTTTGCCAGCCCGTATGCGTACGTGTCGTCCGCACGACTTGACGACTGGATCAGTTCAGCCGGTATCAAGGTGCGTTGGGTGCCGTTCCTGCTGGGGCCGGTTTTCAAAAAACAGGGCTGGCCGACGTCGCCGTTCAACCTGTATCCGCTCAAGGGCAGGTATATGTGGCGCGATGTGGAGCGGTTGTGCGAGCGGCACAAACTCGGTTTAACGCGGCCGGAAGAATTTCCGCAACTCAGCCTGCTTGCCACGAGGGTGGCGGTTGCCGGACGTGACGAGGACTGGTTGCCGGCATTCTGCAAACGGGTGTTTCAAGCGCAATTCGGGCTCGGTGAGAATATTGCTGACAAACAAACCATTGTCGGTGCGCTTGCAGGGCTGGTCGACGATCCAGATTACTGGCTGAAGCAGGCGGTCACCGCAAAAACCAAACAGGCTCTTGTGGACCGTGGCGTCGAGGCTGAACAGAAAGGCATTTTCGGGGCGCCGTCTTTCGTCACCCTGGACGGTGAACTGTTCTGGGGTGACGACAGGCTCGAGCAGTCGATCGAATGGATTCTCAGACGGCGTTGACCTGATCGCTTCCAAAGTGTCAGAGCAACATGGGTTCAATTGAACCCATGTTGCTCTAAAACGGTTCGCGCTTGATGTGAAACATTCAGACCGCTTCAGTTCTTGTTTGGGCGCGCTTTTTGGTCCGAAAACCGCTTCACACTTTTCGGAAAGCGCTCCAGCTTGCGTCAGTTGGCAGCGGCGATCAGTGCATCGCGCTCGGACTTTTTCAATCTCTGCGAGGCTGACTTGAGCTGGCCGCAGGCAGCCAGGATATCGCGGCCGCGCGGGGTCCGCACCGGGCTGGCATAACCGGCCTTGAGCACAATGCGCGCGAACACCTCAATCTGGTCCCAGTCCGAGCATTCATAATCTGTGCCCGGCCACGGATTGAACGGTATCAGGTTGACCTTGGCCGGAATGCCCTTGAGCAATTGAACCAGGCGGCGTGCATCTTCCGCGGTGTCGTTGACCCCCTTTATCATCACGTATTCAAAGGTGATGCGCCTGGCGTTGGACAGGCCGGGATAATTTCTGCAGGCGGTCAACAGTTCGGCGATCGGATACTTCTTGTTGAGCGGAACCAGCTGGTTGCGGATTTCGTCCGTGGTGCCATGCAGCGAGATGGCAAGCATGGTTCCCATCTCGTCGCCGGCCCGGGCGATTTCCGGCACAACCCCGGCAGTGGAAAGGGTGATTCTGCGCTTGGAAACCGACAGGCCGTCGCCATGAGAAATCAGCTCCACAGCATCGCGTACATTATCGAAGTTGTAGAGTGGTTCACCCATACCCATGAAGACTACATTGGTGATGAAGCGACCGCTGGGGGGGACATTCTCTGCTGTCTCGATAAGGTGCGGCCATTCTGCGAGGCGATCACGGGCGACCAGCACCTGGCCGACGATTTCGCCTGCCGTCAGGTTCCGGACCAGTGTCTGGGTGCCGGTATGGCAGAAGGTGCAGCTCAAGGTGCAGCCGACCTGGCTGGAAATGCACAAGGTGCCGCGACCTGCTTCGGGGATGTAAACTGTTTCAACTTCATGACGCCGGCCCAGCTCGTCGGCCGGCAATCGCAGCAGCCATTTCCGGGTACCGTCGCTGGAGATCTGTTCGGTGACGATTTCCAGCCGTGAAACGTCAAACAACTGGGCGAGGTCGCTGCGCAATTCCCTGGAGATGCTGGTCATGTCCGCAAAATCACTGGCTCCACGCACATACAGCCAGTTCCACAACTGGGAAACGCGCATGCGGCGCTGTTTTTCAGGGATCGCGGTTTCGGACAGGGCCTCCAGCATATCATGCCGGGTCAGGCCTACAAGTGACCGGCGCGCGCGCTGCCGCCTGGCAACCACGTCGTCAGCCGCAGCGGTGTTCGCGCGATGATCTATGTCCAGCGATATACTCATGGCGCGGGTCAATAGCACATACCGGTGCGCGGCGCGAGACCCTGCAGCGTGTTTCGCGCGTCAGGCAGACGCGGCAAATCGGGGCGTTGGCTCTGCGCCAAAGGCTTTTGAAGCGATCAGCCTATTTGCAGATGCTGTCGATCTTGTTCATTGCCGCCGTTATGCCGGACAGGGAATAGCGGTCCGTGGTCTTGGTGCCGCGCGAAGATGTCCCGGTTACGACCATGGACTTGCCGGCCTTCATGGCCCCCACGATCTTCCGGTCAACAGCACCTGACTCTGCCCATGCACCATCGCCATTGGTGAACAGCGTCAGCTCATTGCCGTCGATGTCGACCTTGGCCATGCTGCCGGACTTGAACTTGTAGCCGATGATGGTTGAAACCTCGGATCTCACCTTGTCCTTCGGGCGATGCTGCACCAGGAAAAAAACCTTGTCGCGCCGCACATTTTTCGGTTCTGAGTCCTTGGGTTGCGAGACGACATAGCAAACCTGGCCGCCGCCAGCCTTGTAAGAGTAAGCTGACCAGTCATTGAATTCGTCAATGAATTTCGGATCTTCAGCAAGGGCCGGGCTCAGCATGAGACTGTACACGACGCCGGAAATGGCCAGCAATGTGGATTTTCTTAACAAACTGCTCTGCAACATATTAACCTTCATGAATTCGAATCGCCTCGTCGTCCGTTCTCGCAGCTTGACGAACTGCGCGCAACCTGCAGTAACCTAAATGTAAATCGCGAACATTTCCAGCATTGAGAGTCAATGTCTGCACAACTGCGTGGCAAATTGGACAGCATTTTGGCAACCAGCGCCTGGTGGTGTATTTGTAATGCAATCGAATCCGGCAAATCGACAACAAGAGAGACCTTATGAAAGCTGTTCTGTGTACGCAATTTGGAGGCCCTGAAACACTTCAGGTCGCAGATATTGAAAGTCCGGTCGCCGGGCCCGGAGAGGTTGTTGTTGCTGTCAGGGCAACGGGTTTGAATTTTTTTGATACGCTGATTATCGAGAACAAGTACCAGTACAAGCCCGAACTGCCGTTTTCGCCGGGGGCCGAGATCGCCGGTGAAATTTCTTCGCTCGGCGACGGTGTTGAAGGCTACCGGATCGGCGACCGGGTCATGACCTGTACCGGGTGGGGCGGCGCGCGCGCCGAAATGGCAGTGCCGCATGAAACCCTCATCAAGATGCCGGATGAACTGGAGTTTGTCGTCGCAGCCGGGCTTATCGTCACCTATGGCACCTCACTGCATGCCCTGAAGGACCGGGCCAACATGCAGCCCGGCGAGACACTGGCCGTGCTGGGCGCATCGGGCGGGGTTGGACAGGCAGCCGTTGAAATCGGCAAGGCAATGGGCGCCCGGGTGATCGCGTGTGCTTCATCGGATGACAAGCTGGAGTTCTGCCGCACGCTTGGCGCAGACGAGACGGTGAACTATGCCAGGGAAGATATAAAAACCCGCCTGAAGGAGCTGACCGGCGGAAAAGGCGTTGATGTGATCTACGATCCCGTAGGTGCTGACCTGGCCGAGCCGGCCTTGCGGGCGATTGGCTGGAACGGGCGGTTCCTGGTGGTAGGCTTTGCCGGCGGCGGCATTCCGAAAATCCCGCTTAACCTGGCCCTGCTCAAGGGCTGTCAGATCGTCGGTGTGTTCTGGGGCGACCACGTGGTGCGCGAGCCGGAGCGGCACCGGGCCAATATGGCGCAGCTGCTTGACTGGGCCGTTGCCGGCAAGATCAAACCGCATATTCACAAGGTCTATCCGCTGGCAGAAACCAGCGATGCGCTGATGGCAATCGCCCGGCGCGAAGTGCGCGGCAAGGTGATCGTGACTCCGTAAACCGGTTTGTTTCGCAAGGCCTTCTGAAGCAGTTTGCGTTTGATGTGAACCACTTTGGCCCGCTTTAGCTCTTGTTTTGACGCGCTTTCTGGTCCGAAAACCGTTTCACACTTTTCGCAAAACGCTCTAGGCATTCCTTGCTTCCGCGCGCAGTGTTTCGACTGTCTCCCTGGCGCGTTCGCGATGCGCATCGGTTACATGCGTGCGAATCAGCCCGAAGGCCGTCAGCAGCACTGTCATGTCATCGGTAAATCCGAAGCCCAGTATGAAATCGGGAATCACATCGAACGGCATGACGAAGTAGGCCAGGGCCGCCAGCAGCATGGCCTTGCTGCGAAATGGCGTGGCAGGGTCAAAGGCTGCGTAATAGGCAGCCACCACCTGATCTGCCAGCGGGACGCGGGCAAGATTGTGCTTCAGCTTGGACCAGAAGCCCGTGCGAACGGTGTCTTCATTACGGTCAACGGTTCCCGGCATTATGATGTTGTCACCATCGAAATCGGGATATTGCGGCTGTTTAGCCATGATTCACTCCCCCGGAGTTGAAACTTTGTACTCAAATGAATATGGAAGCTGTCAGGCCGTGTTTCAAGTTGCCTGTCGCCACGCAAGGGCGCAAACATGGGTTCAACAGAGCCCGAAAAGGTGCTCCAACACTCTGGCAGCCATCAGGTTTGCGGGGTTTGGCAGGATCAGGTAATACCATCTGGATGCTGTCTGGAAAGGAAGCTGAATGAACATTGTTGAAGGTATGTCAGCCATCGTAACCGGTGGCGCTTCGGGTCTGGGAGAAGCCACGGCGCGTGCGCTGGCGGGTGCGGGTGCCAGGGTATCCGTGTTCGACATGAATGCAGATCGCGGACGCAAGGTTGCCGCCGACATATCAGGCCTGTTTGTCGAGACGGATGTGACGTCCGATGACAGCGTTGTTGCCGGTCTGGAAAAAGCCCGCAGCGCGCATGGTCAGGAGCGGATGCTGGTCAATTGCGCGGGTATTGCCATTGGCGAGAAAACTGCAGGCATCGACAAGAAAACCGGCGAGGCCCGGTTTCACGCGCTGGCGAGTTTCCAGAAAACCATTGCCGTCAACCTGGTTGGCACGTTCAACATGATTTCGAAGTGTGCCGCCGGCATGATAGCCAGCGAACCGGTCACCGATGATGGCGGGCGCGGCGTGATCATCAATACCGCCTCAATTGCCGGTACTGACGGGCAGATCGGGCAAGTCGCCTATGCTGCTTCCAAGGGCGGTGTTATCGGCATGACACTGCCTGTAGCCAGGGACCTGATGCGCGATGGCGTACGCTGCTGCACCATCATGCCCGGATTGTTCAACACGCCCATGGTGGCGGGATTGCCGGATGAGGTGCGCGCGGCCCTTGCCGCCAATGTGCCGTTTCCGGCCCGCCTGGGAGAGCCGTCGGAATATGCCAAGCTGGCGCTGGCGATCATCGACAATGATATGCTGAACGGCGAGTGCATCAGGCTTGACGGCGCGCTGCGAATGGCCCCGCGCTAGAATTCCTGGTGCTGTCGTATTGGTATTAGCGTCCGGTAACGTAAATCACGCCCATGATGACGACAACTGCTACGAACTGCAGCAACACGCGCGCGCGCATCAGCCTTTGCGATGTGTTGCTGTCACCACCACGCATCATGTTGATCAGGCCCAGTGCGAGGACGATGGCGACGGCGATGACGGCAATCGGGACCAGATAGTCAATAAATGGCATAATGTTTCAAGGCTTTCTGCCGGCGCCCTGGCAAATCGTCAGGAGCGTCGGAAATATGGAGTCACGATGACCTGAGCGCCAGTTTTTCCTGCCAGCGACCAGGTAGCAGACGGCGTGCCAATGACGCCATCTTCGTGGAATAGGTAACATGATAATGCGGCTTGGGGTTGGCGCTTTCCGTCGCATGTACCAGGCAGTCAAGCACAGCATCAGGGCCAAGCCGGTATTGCGGCATCAAGCTGTTGCCGGTTGTGCGCCGGGACTCATCCGGTGTCTCCAGGGGGGCTGGTTGTGTGCCGGCGATCGCTTCCAGTTCCGCCAGGCGCTTCTTGTACAAGGCGTGGTGGCGTGAGCCGGTTGTGTCTATGTTGTCGCGCAAGGCGTCAAGCGCGCGCTGTGTGAAGCGCGACCGGACTGGACCGGGTTGAATGGAACTGACCCTTATGCCGGAGCCGTGCAGTTCCAGCCGGAGTGTATCCGTGAGGCCCTCGAGGGCGAATTTCGAGGCATTGTAGGCCCCACGATATGGCAAGGCCATGATGCCCAGCACCGACGAGCACTGCACGATGCGGCCTGAACCCTGGTCCCGCATGGCCGGGATCAGGCGGGTGGTCAGATCGTGCCAGCCGAAGAAGTTTGCCTCGAACTGGTCGCGCAACACCTCGACACTCAGGTCTTCGACGAGACCAGGCTGGCCATAGGCCCCATTGTTGAACAGGGCGTCCAGTTTGCCGTCGGCAAGTTTCAGTGCCTGGTCTGCACACGCGGCAATTGACGCGGCATCGGTGTAGTCGAGGCTGAGCACTTTCAGGCCTTTGCCCTTGAGCATCGTAATATCGTCGGGTTTACGAGCAGTGGCGATCACTCGCCAGCCGCGTTGCTGCATGCCGATTGCACAGGTGTAGCCGATGCCGGACGAACATCCGGTGACGAGAATGGTGCGTGCCGTCATGTCAGGTCAGTTACCCTGTTCCAGCAGGCGGCGGGCGATGACCTGGGCCTGAATTTCACCAGCGCCTTCAAAGATATTGAGAATGCGGGCATCGCACAGCACGCGGCTGATCTGATATTCCAGCGCAAACCCGTTGCCGCCGTGAATCTGCAGTGCATTGTCGGCGCATGTCCATGCAACGCGTGCGCCCAGCAGCTTGGCCATGCCG
>Ga0316190_10002661_pt1 | contig 12975 bp, 7 predicted proteins | sample Eddworburrow2_MG_FD_204929 | JGI IMG/M metagenome (GOLD analysis project Ga0316190, IMG submission 204929) | Coastal sediment microbial communities from Maine, United States - Eddy worm burrow 2 | ecosystem: Environmental > Aquatic > Marine > Coastal > Sediment | place: USA: Maine | collected... | reverse complement strand
TTTCCCCTTTTTCTCTTTTCCCGATAAACTAACTTCATCCTTCCAATAAGGGCTTTTGATATATGCTTGGCATGTATTCTGCTTCAATTCTTGTCAGTTTATGATATTCATTATCGAATCAATCTATACCTAAAAATGGCAATTAATTAAAATGTTGACTATTGAACGATATACATTGAATTTATTTCATCATTTTGAATAATTCCGTTTGATTTTCACGCTAAAAATGCTGAACTGAAAACATAAATTAAGTCATTGATTATTAATAAAATAAAAATAAAAATAGCCCTTTTTAGGCGATATGTTAAATCATTAATATTTGAAAGATAATAACAATCCCGTGTGATTCGATGATCGCTAAAGAAATAAAATATTCTTATAAATCAGTAATTTGTCTATAAGAAGTCCAAAGTAACTACTCAGGGCAACCACAAGGGATTGCCCCTACATATAAATATTTTCGCATCGAGGATTCAGAATATTGTTGTAGGGGCAATCCTTTATGGTTGCCCTGAGTAGTTACCAAAGCTTTAGCTTTGGAACCGCCGCCGACACATAAACAATTCTTCGCAGAGCTTCGTTAAGGAGACGCATATAAAGCTTCGCTACCATATTCCAGAAGATAAAGTGCAGAAGGGATAACACTCTAACTACGATGTTTTTTGAAAAAATTTGGGAGAGTAATTGGTTTATTGGTTTGACTGTTGGTTTTTTTCTGTTATTAATGGCACAGTTAAATCTCTTACAATCACTTGAGCATAAGGCTTATGATTGGAGTATTCAACAGATGAGCCGCAATCCCGGAAAAAAGGTCGCCGTCATTGCAATTGATGATCATAGCTTAGCGCAATTGGGTGACTGGCCTTGGTCGCGTGCTGTTTTAGCACAAATGGTTGATTTATTGGCCCCGTATAGTCAAGTCATTGGCATAACTCTCAGTTTTGCATTAGCACAAAAATATCCCGGGCAAGTTGTGATCGACGATTTAATGACATTTTTTGCCAAGTCCAAGTCGCTGAATCTATTACATGAACAACTGGAACGATTGGATACTTTGATCAATCAAGTCCGTCAAGTCAGAACACGGTATTCAAAAGATAAAAAACGCATTAAACAGTTTGAACATTTTTATAAAAATTCTGTCCTTTTCACGGAATTACCCAACACTTTAACAACATTTGAAGATAAATTACAGGCGGCTCGTATTGAACTGGATACCGATCAACAATTGGTTAATAGTTTTAAACGAGCAAACAATATCGTACTTGGCATACCATTTATATTAGGCCAGTTCAACGATATATATGCACCCAATTTGCCGGATGATGTGCAAAAACATCGCCTTAAAACGGTTAGAATGCCTTTTGATAATAGATTCCTCAATACGCCGCAACCCCCTTCAGGGGTGAATGCAATGCTTCCCCTTTTGATTTTATGTCATAGCATATCTGGAATCGGTCATTTTAATCCCAAATCTATCTATTTCGATTCGCGCCAAATACCTTTAGTTATTAAATATAAAAAGGCTTATTTTCCGTCGCTTTCTCTACAACTCGCCGCTAAAAATTTTAATCATAATAAAAATAGTGAAAATAGTGAAATTGAAGTCAGGCTAGGTAAAGGGGTACAGATTAATCAATTGCAAATTAATACAGACAGCGCGTTGCGTTTTCGTCCCTTTTTTTACCATGATACGGCTGATACTGCGCAATCATCGCTGATAGTTGATTCGTTTAGTGATGTTTTATCAGGGCGTATTCTGGCAGAAAAATATAAAGACAAAATTGTGTTATTAGGGATGACAGCTCGTCATCATAGTGTATTTCAATCAACGCCATTGGGTGATATGCCTTCTGTTTTAGTGTTAGCCCATACGTTGACGAGTTTGCTTAATCAAGATTTTTTCAAAGAGCCTCACTGGGCAATATGGCTACAACTCAGCCTATTTTTTATGATTCTAGTTTATATTGGTTTTTTATTACCCCTGATGACAGCACGTACTGGCTTTATGGTGAGCAGTGCTGGGGTAGTAACGCTTTGTTTGTGCTATTTTTTTTTACTGAATGAAGGGTTATTAATAGAACTCATGTTGCCCATTTTATTTGTGTTATTGGGACATATGGGTTTATTAGTCAAAAAGGGTATTGTGGCTTATCAGGATGCCTTTCGTTTGCATCCCGACGCTGTGGAAAGTAACCGCTTATTGGGATTGGCATTTCAAGGGCAAGGACATTTGGATTTAGCATTTGAAAAATTTCGCTTATGCCCTCCTGATGAAACCATTTTGTCTCTCTTTTATAATCTCGCACTAGACTATGAACGCAAACGCCAATTTCGACGGGCTAATGCTGTCTATCGTTATATGATGAGCCATAATCCCAATTTTCGTGATATAGAGCAGCGTTTGGAAAGACTACGCCGTTTGAGAAAACCTAAATTATTGAGAAATAGTTTAAATGATTGGCTTGTCGATGAAAATAATGAAAAACCAACTTTAGGGCGTTATCAAATAGAAAAAACATTGGGCAAGGGGGCTATGGGTGTCGTGTATTTGGGGAAAGATTCAAAATTGGATCGCTTAGTTGCTATTAAAACCTTCCCTTTGTCACAGGAATTTGAGGCGGAGGAATTGCTTGAAGCCACGATGCGTTTTTTTAGGGAAGCCACCGCCGCTGGGCGTTTAACGCATCCGCATATTGTTTCAGTTTATGAAGCTGGCGAAGAACAGGATTTAGCTTATATTTCTATGGAGTTTTTTAAGGGCGGTAATTTGGTTCCTTATACTCAACCAGACAATTTATTGCCGATTGCCACGGTCATCGAAATCGTGATTCTTGTAGCGGAGGCTATTGATTACGCACATAGTCAAAATGTGATTCATCGTGATATTAAGCCTGCTAATATCTTGTACCATCCGGCAACCGATCAGATTAAAATCACAGATTTTGGTATTGCACGCATCACGGATTCCAATAAAACAAAAACGGGCATTATTTTAGGGACGCCTTTTTATATGTCACCTGAACAATTGGCGGGCAAACCCTTGGATGGACGCACGGATTTATTCTCTTTGGGCGTGATGCTATATCAACTCTTAACGGGAACATTGCCGTTTCAGGCCGAAACGCTTGCAACCTTGATGTTTAAAATTGCTAATGAACCGCACCCAGATATTCTTACTGTGCGAGTTGATTTGCCTCCCTATCTCAAGCGCATTATAGATATTGCTTTGCAAAAAAATGTCTCGAATCGTTATCAAAGCGGGGCTGAATTTGCGAGTGCGCTGCGAGACGATGATCAGCTTGGAGAAATCTAGCATGTGCATAGAAATATTTTGCCGCACAGATACAGGGCGAGTCCGTGAACATAATGAAGATTGTGTTGGTGCTGATGAATCTTTGTGTTTAGCGGTTCTTGCCGATGGTATGGGCGGTTATCAAGCGGGAGAAGTGGCTAGCGAAATGGCGATTACAACGGTTATTAAACAATTGAATACCGTTCTCAAAACACCGCCCCGTAAGCATCATTATACGAGTCACAATTATCATTCAGCTACCGTATTACTTGAACAAGCGGTGCTTAAAGCCAACGAAGTCATTTACAACAGGGCGGAAAAGCGAACGGATTGCCGAGGAATGGGTACAACACTTGTTGCTGTGTTATTTCATAATGATTTTATAAGCGTTGCTCATGTCGGTGATTCGCGTTTGTATCGGCTTCGCGGTAATACATTTTGCCAAATGACCAAGGATCACTCGGTACGGCAAGAATTAGTCGACTGTGGTTATTATACGCCAGAGCAAGCACGTCATTCTCCCAATAAGAATCTTGTCACAAGGGCACTCGGCGTTGGTAAAAAAGTGACTGTTGACATTCAAGAGTATAAGTTGTTAGCCCAAGATATTTATTTGCTGTGTTCCGATGGCTTAAATGATATGCTTGAAGACTGTGACATGCGAACCATTCTCAATAATGCGAATTCATTTGAAGAGGCAGCAGAATTATTAATTAATGCAGCGAATGAAAAAGGGGGCAACGATAATACTTCTTTAATTTTGGTTCGCCCATCTCAAAGGTTCATACAGAAACAACAAAAAGTTTGGTGGCGACGATTATTTGATTTCTTCTCTACTTGAAAAAGGGGAAGTTATTAGAATAGAATTAAACTCTAACTTGAACATCAAGTACAATGCAGAGTCATTAAGAATTAATTTTTCGTAGGGTGGGTAGAGCTTCGCTACCAACAAGAGAAAAAGCCAAAAAAGCGGAAATGGAAAAACAAACGGCTGTAGAAAAAGCCAAAAAAGCGGAAACTGAAAGAAAAGCAGCAGAGGCTGAAAAAAAAGCGGCTTTGGAAAAAGCTAAAAAAGCGGAAACTGAAAAACAAGCAGCTTTATCCGCCAAGTTATTTGCTTTAGAAAAACTGGCACAGGCTGAAGCTGAAAAACAAGCGGCTTTGGAAAAAGCGGGAAAATTGGCAAAGTTACAGATTGCCAAACAAATGCTACAAGCTAATGTTGATATTGTCCTTATTATGCAAGTGACTGGTTTGAAAAAGGCAGAGATTTCTGGTTTCCACGATGGCGTGTAAGAACCAGAAAAATAATTTTCCTCGTTCCCAAACATTGTCTGCAAAATATCTGCTATACTGCACGCGGGCACAACTTAAACTTTTAGGTAGGCGAAGTCTTTTTCACAGCCCACTTCCCTCATTAGAAAAGTTTTGCCTGAAAGTTTGTTCCCGTGCATAAGTCAATGCCATTAACTTAAGGGTCTTCACACAGGTCTTCCCCTACAAATCCCTCGTATTTATTGGCTGTAGGGGCGAACCGAGGTGTTCGCCCTTCTTAAGTTAATGGCATTGGTGCATAAGTATAAAATCCTGTTAATAGACATCTTTCCTATTAAATTGAATTTCCTTATATCTCAATGTGTTACCATTGAATAATTTTTTGTAACTGACTGAAATTAAAGACAAAAAATTATTTAGGAAAGATGTCTAATCTTAAAATCTGTTTAATCTTGTTCAAATCAGGAATTCGTTGTACTGAACTATAAAACAAAAAATTAACATGCCCACCCCACACGATATTTTTATTTCCTACGGGCGCAAAGACAGCAAAGATTTTGCTATCAAATTACGCGATAGATTAACTCAAGAAAAATTTAAGGTGTGGCTCGATTTAAATGATATGCCGCCGGCTGTCGAGTTCCAAAAAGAAATTGATGAAGCTATCGAAAAATCGCATAACATCATTTTTATTATTGCGCCCCACGCTGTCGAATCAAAATTTTGTTGTAAAGAAGTTGAGTTAGCCGTTAAACTCAATAAGTGCATTATCCCTATCATGTATCTTTCCCCTGAAGATTGTTGGGATAAAATGCCCCCCGCTGTAAAAAAACGGGATCAAATTTTTTTCAGGAAAGACAAACTTGAAAGTGGTGAAGTTGACTTTGAAGAAAAATTTGCCGATTTGCTGAGTGCTTTGCGTCGCGATGCTGAGGCTATTGAACAACACACTCGTCTTTTAATTGCCGCCTTGTACTGGAAAAAAAATAGAAGTACGGAAAATTTATTAATTGCCGATGAGCGAAAACAAGCTGAACTTTGGTTACAAGAACGCGCTAAAGAAAAAAAACCGCCTTGCGAACCCACCGATTTACAATGCGAATATATCTGTGAAAGCTCGAAAAATGCGCATAATTTAATGACACGAGTATTCGTCAGTTATGCCATCGAAGATAAAGAACTTATGCTGCAATTATCTCGAACATTGATGCGGCATCATCTCACACTTCGGCTGGATGAATCAGGCTATCACACCACAACAGAGATTAGTGTCTATAGAGAAATCAATGGATTTATTGAAGAAGCGGATCATTTTATTTTTCTCCTGTCACCCAATTCGGCGCAATCATACATTTGTGATCGGCAATTAAAACATGCAAAAAGCTTGAATAAACATATTATTGGCTTGGAGATTGCTGATACCGATTTATCCCTGTATCCATCCAGATTAAAAATTTTGCAACTCATTGATTTTATTAGTTTTACAGAAGAGGCTAAACAGCATAGCGGTATAGATAAGTTGCTCTACGAATTACGCCAACATGCGCATTATTATGAACAACATAAAGTGCTATTGATGAAGGCATTGAGATGGCATCGGTATCAGTTCAAAGAGGCGCTTTTATTGCGGGGAACTAATTTAGATTATTTGAGTGCTTGGTTTGATGCGGCACAAAAGCGTCAAATCAATCCGCCCGTTCAGGTACATGCAGAATTTATCATGCGCAGTCGTCAACAGCCACCCAATGCGACTTTGGATGTTTTTATTGCTTATTCCCGAAGCGATTCCGATTTTGCTCGACGGCTCAATGACTATCTGCAATTTAACGGTGAGAAAACGACTTGGTTTGATCAAGAAACCATTCCTGCAGCCGCAGACTTTGAGCAGGAAATGTTGAATGGGATAACCAAAAGTCATTATTTCTTATTTATCATTTCGCCCCAATCGGTTAATTCGCCGTTTTGTAAAAAGGAAATCGAACATGCGCAAGCATTGAATAAACGCATAGTCACCCTTTTATATCGTGCATTATCTGATGACGACAAACTACATGAGGCTTTAAAAACACGCCAGTGGATAGATTTCACCCAACCCGATAAGTTTGAAGGTAAAGCGATTGAATTAATCGGTGTATTGAATAGCAATAGAGATTATATCAGACAACAAACGAAATGGTTGCTACGGGCGTGTGAATGGTTGAAAAAAGATAAAGGCGAATCCTTGCTCTTGCGGGGTGGTGAATTGAATAGAGCGAAAGCGTGGTTAAAAGAAGCGAAGGCAAAAGAACCTGATGCCAATCACTATCTACAACAATTGATTGAGGCAAGCAAAGAAGCGACAATAGCCGAAGAGATAAAAGAACGCAAACTAAAAGAGAAAATCAAGGATTTACGAACTCAAAAGAACCGATTACTTAAGGAAAAACGCAAACTGACATTTGATAACAAGAGTTTGCGACTCAAAATTTTTTGGTTGCTTGGAGTGGGCGGGATAGGTGCTTGGTTGATGGTGTTGAGCTTATATTTGTATTGTTTCTAGTACAGGAGAAATTTTTGAAATCCACCCTACAATTCTCTCCTATTGCAGTAATGGAGTCCAAAGCTTCAGCTTTGGACTTCAAAATCACCACTCACCCAAAGCTGAAGCTTTGGACTCTAAAATCACTACTTTCGTTCTTTGCAAATAGGCGAGGCACCATATCCATTCCTTACAGCCTTATATGCCCATCTCCCAACACAATATATTTCTGAGAAGTCAAACCTTCCAAACCAACGGCAAAGAAAAAGGGGCCAGGTTCGGATTATTTTGTAAACACCACAATTTGCACAACAATTCGAGCCTGGCCCCTTTTCTGTTCAATCGACTGTTGAGCCAGTATTCGGAATAATAAAAAATGTCATGGGATTTCGAAACGAAATGTTACGCGGTTTGGATGCGGTTAGGGGTGAATGGAACCTTGTCTGTATTGCGTTCAATTTGAAGCGAATCCATGCTTTAACGCTATAAATGCGCCGGTAGGAAAAAGTGTAAAAATAGCTCAATTCGTTTAAATTTTTAAAATAAATTCAAAAAAAAACGATTTAAGTACCAATAACATGACTTATTTTAAAGAGAGAAAAGAGCAATCTGGTGGCTAAGTCAGACAGACTCCTAGAAAATAAATATCAACAGAGCCTAATATAAATTTTAGGTGAAATCATGATTTTTAATGAAATTTATCACAAAAGGAGTCTTATTATATTATTATGTCATCAAATGGATTGGCTTCCAGCATAGCTATATAAATCAATAAGTTAATAAAAATTAGCCGATAGAGTTAAAAATAATCGAATCTGCATGGCGGCCGCACTAAATAATTGATTTAATTACCATTTAATACGTTATCGCTCCCAATTGATAGAAATCCCCAAAATTTTTTTCGACAAGACCTTGATTTTAAAAAATTGGCCCCTATATAAAGAAAATGAGGATTCATGAATTTTTCTATGTTCCTTTAAAAAATGGTGCGGGGACGGCCCCTACGCTTGCTCATACAAATGTTAGTAACATATTGATTTTTAATGAAATTTATCACAAAAGGAATCTTATTATATTATGTTATCAAATAGATTGGTTTCCAGCATAGCGACGGCACTCGTATGTCTGGCCGTTACAATGGTAGCCACTGAAAAAATATATGCTGTGCCTGCCTCGCCTAGAATCCATATCTTAACCCAAGCGGATGGAAGTACAATTCAAGCAAGGCAATGGGGAGATGAATTGTTACACGGTGTAGAAACGGTAGATGGGTATACGATTGTTTTTGATGAAGCAACACAAAACTGGATGTATGCGATCCATGATGTTGAGGGTAAGTTAGTACCTTCTAGCAACATCGTTGGAAAAGACTCGCCTCCTACTGGTGTAAAACCCTATTTACGCCCTATTAAACCACAGATTGCTAACAGCAACCCAACTTTTCGGGATAGTATACTTATACTGCCCTCTGTCGATTTACTGGAGAGAGGTGGTGCGTATCAAAATGTCAGGTTCAAATTGACAGAGGAAGGTGAATGGCAATTATTGGACTTCTTAATAACAAAGGAATTACAACATATAGATAAAGTTGAGATAATCAAAACGGACTCTTTTCCTATCCAAATCTTTTTGAGAGTCACAGGTCGTTTTACATCCGGTTGCGTAGAGATAGGGCAAATGAGTTCCAAATTATTGATGAAGAGATTTGATATTTGGATGTACCCAAAAAGGTCACATTGTGGGACAGGTGGTCTTTTTACTCATATAATTCCCTTACCGGTTTATTCTTTAAATAAAGGGGAATATGAATATAGCGTTAATGGTCGTTATACGGGTACATTTAACTTAGCTGAAGATAATAAGCTTTAGAAAATCCGCGGGGAAATTTAAAGCCGGTAAACAGAATCAATTACTTATGACCCTTTTGATTTCTTGGCTCAAAAAACTCGTTAGTAGCAAATGTCGATAAAGCCTAATTATTAAATGTTAGTCACATCGTGATTTTTTAACTTAAATTTATCACAAAAGGAGTCTTATTATATGATGTCATCAAATAGATTGGCTTCCAGCATAGCGACGGCACTCGGGTGTTTCGCTGTGACAATGGTAGCCACTGAAAAAATATATGCTGTGCCTGCCTCGCCTAGAATCCATATCTTAACCCAAGCGGATGGAAGTACAATTAAAGCAAGGCAATGGGGAGATGAATGGTTACACGGTGTAGAAACGGTAGACGGGTATACGATTGTTTTTGATGAGGCTACACAAAACTGGATGTATGCTACCCATGATACTGAGGGCAAATTGGTGTCTTCGACGAATGTGGTTGGAAAAAATTTACCGCCCAAAAAGGGACGAAATTTGCGGCCTATAAAACAAGCTGCGAACAAAATTGCGTCTATTGCGTCTAAAGAGAAAGCCTTTTCTCCGGAAGGAAAACCGCTATTAAAAACTATTTCTCCCACAGGTCTAGGAGAAATACCGGTTATTATGATTAATTTTCGTAACGGTACTACAACTGAAACTACAACTCACAATCTTGTTGACTTTGATAACTTGTTATTCAATGGAACTGGTGGGCATACTATGAGAGATTACTATAATGAAGTTTCTTATGGTGCATTTACCGTAGATGGGGATCTAGATGGATGGTATGTAGCAGCAAATAATCGTATCCATTATGGTGCCAAAACAGCTACTGAGGTTGATGATTTACCCGGTTTGCTGGTTGAAGAAGCGGTTATGGCAGCCGATCCTACCTTCAATTTTACACCATTTGATACAGATAATGATTGTTACGTTGATGTTGTTGCCATTATTCATCAAGGCGAAGGAGAGGAAAATAGTTTAGATACTGATGATATTTGGTCACATCACTGGAGTCTATCTGCATCTAATTTTTGGGGTGCAGGTAGTGCAGGTGAGTATACCACTAATGATCCATGTATTACTGGAACTGGAAATGTGATAGTAAATGATTACATAATTCAGCCCGAAATATTAGATACCGATATGCATACCATGGGTATCTTTGCCCATGAATATGGTCATGCATTGGGACTCCCTGATCTGTATGATACAGATGATACGTCTGAAGGTATTGGTGATTGGGGGCTAATGGCATCAGGCTCATGGAAGAAGGGTACTTCGCCGGGCAGTTTGCCGGGAGATTTGCCGGGACACATGTCCGCATGGAGCAAATATTTTCTAGGCTGGGTAACACCTACCAAAGTTACTGATTCTCTTCCGTCTGAAGAAATAGAAGCAGCTGCAACAGCAGCAGATGTTTACCAATTTGGAGATGGTACGCCTTCACATCCTGCCCCAACCGGAGGAGAATATTTTTTGATAGAAAATCGGCAACAAACGGGGTTTGATGCTGGATTACCGGGTGCAGGGCTTGCAATCTGGCATATAGACGAGGCGAAAGAAAACAATACGGAATTTTGTTATCCATCGACACCACCATCTTCAACGGATTGCTCTGCCACACATCATTATAAAGTCGCTTTAGAACAAGCAGATGGTTTGTGGGAGCTTGAGAAAAAGAATGATAGAGGAGATGCAGGTGATGTATATGCCGATTTTCCAAGCGGTTTTACAGACAGCACAACACCAAATAGCTACCTCTACGATGGTAAGGAAAGCGGCGTGACCATAACGAACATTGGTGTCCCCGACCCTACCACTGGTACAATAATAGCTGACTTAGCTATCCACTTTACTAAAGATATTCCTTGGGGTTGGCAATGGCATGGAATGAATGGTACACATGATCTCGCATTAGGTGATTACGATGGTGACGGAGCAACCGATCGAGCGATTATCCTTAAATCAACAAGTCAATGGTGGGTCATCGCCAGTAGTACAGGGGATGCACCATCGGATATCACTTGGGGTGGGGAATGGCCCGAGATGAAAAAAGCGCACGAAGATGGACATGATATAGAACTCGCACTCGGTGACTATGATGGTGACGGAAAAACGGATCGAGCAATAGTTGTCCATAGAACTGGTGCAGATAGTCGATGGTATATCTTAAGTAGCAGCACCGGCGCTCAGGGAGTACCAAATATTCCTTGGGGTTGGGAATGGCCAGACATGAGAAGTACACATGTGATTGAGGCAAGCAAAGAAGCGACAATAATCGAAGAGACAAAAGTACGCAAACTAAAAGAGAAAATAAAGGATTTACGAACTCAAAATCGCCGCTTACTTAAGGAAAAACGCAAACTGACAGATAATAGACATTATACCGATTAGATTTAAGTACTTGATTTTATTCATTTTACCAACATAGGGATTTTAAATTTAGCAAGAGGGTTACATTAAATCGGTATAATGTCTAATAACAAAAGTTTGCGACTCCAATAATAACAAGAGTTTGCGATTCCAAAAATTATGGTGGGTAGGTGCTTCGCTGCAACCCACCATCTCTTGTTCTAATGAGATAAAAGGTTAATTGGCATGCCAGTTATTTTTAGACACAAAGGTTACCGTTTTTTCTTTTTTTCCAATGAAGGATTTCCACTTGAACCTTGTCATATCCATGTCAGAAAGGGCGGTGCTGTGGCGAAATTTTGGATAGTGAAAGAAGTACGGCTTGCCGAAGCGTATGATATGTCACCGGCAGAATGACGGAAATTATCAAATATTGTGAAACAAAACCAAGAATTGATTAAGAGGAAATGGAATGAATATTTTGGCTCATAAACCACTGGCAAAAAATATTGAATTTTCTTCAGACATGATGTGGGTTGAATTAATTGATGGACGAAAATTGGGCGTACCACTCGCCTATTTTCCTCGTTTACTCAATGCGACACCTGAACAACGGCAATTATACGAAATGAGTGGTGGGGGCAGTGGACTTCATTGGGATCAAATTGATGAGGATATCAATGTTGAAAATCTGTTAATGGGAATAGGTGATAGAACCCATACTTATTCACATTCAGAACGTTTAGCAGCATAGCCAGTCAAAAGTAATGTCTCTTGTGTTCCTATTTATCAAGGCGTGATTATCGCAATATTGGGTATCATGGTTGCAACTATAAAACTTATTTTTTATTGGCAGGTGTCATTAATTATACTTTTTCTATAGACGTTCAGATAAATAACTTCAGAAATATAAAAAATTATCGCTTATTTTTCAATAAGTTAAAATATGCCTTCGTGAAATTATTTATCTGAAAATCTATAGTGATTTAGAGATGGGACAAAAAATTTACCATCTTTCTACCAGTCATCTTGTTTACGCGACTCTTCTTTACCCGTCCGTAATGTTTAGTAATGAAAACGTGAGGAGCAGGTTGCAAACCTGCTCCTGCTCAGAAACGCTATATAAAACTTTCCCAATGACCGACATCATCGAACCATATCCATTCCTTACAGCCTTATATGCCCATCTCCCAACACAATATATTTCTGAGAAGTCAAACCTTCCAAACCCACGGGTCCCCGCGCATGAAATTTATCGGTACTGATACCAATTTCCGCTCCCAAACCATATTCAAAACCATCCGCAAATCGAGTGGAGGTATTCACCATCACCGAGCTTGAATCGACTTGGCTTAAAAACTGTCGCGCCCGACTCCAATCTTCCGTCACAATACTATCCGTATGTTGGGAACTATACTGATTGATATGTCCTATGGCAGCTTCTAAATTCCTCACAATTCTTATGGATAAAATAGGGGCTAAATACTCTGTTTTCCAATCTTCCTCTGTCGCTGCTTTAATATTGGGCAATAAGGTTTGAGTGGCAGAACAACCACGCAACTCAACTCCCGCCGCTTGATATTTTTCAGCTAAGATAGGTAACACCAGAGAGGCAATGCCCTCAGCGACTAATAACGTTTCCATCGTGTTACAAGTGCCATAGCGT
>Ga0316190_10002660_pt1 | contig 12977 bp, 13 predicted proteins | sample Eddworburrow2_MG_FD_204929 | JGI IMG/M metagenome (GOLD analysis project Ga0316190, IMG submission 204929) | Coastal sediment microbial communities from Maine, United States - Eddy worm burrow 2 | ecosystem: Environmental > Aquatic > Marine > Coastal > Sediment | place: USA: Maine | collected... | reverse complement strand
TTCAATTTATGGGTACCGACAATATCATTTTTTTGGAAAACCTGGAATGGTTCGACGATACCGGCAGAGAGCTTGTTCACCGTCTCCCCCAAAAAGGATCAGGAGAGATCAAATACGGCGCCCAGATGACGGTCCGGGACAGCCAGGCCGGTGTATTTTACTATCAAGGAAAGGCTCTGGATGCATTTGGGCCGGGCCGGCATACTCTCAAGACGGCCAATATTCCAATTTTGACAAAAATTATCAGCCTGCCGTGGGGACTCACCAGCCCCCTCAGAGCAGAGGTCTATTTTGTAAACTTAAAAGTGTTTACAAACCTTAAATGGGGCACTCGTGATCCGGTGGCCTTCAAGGATTCCGAACTGGGGTTGATACGACTCAGAGCCTTCGGTGTTTTTAACCTACAGGTGATGCAACCGGTTTTATTTATAAACAACCTTGTGGGCACCCAGGGTATGTACACCACCCAGGAAATCGAAGAATATCTGAATCGGGTTATTGTATCCAGATTCAACGATTACATGGGAGAGACCATCGACTCGATCCTGAACCTTCCGGCCAAGTATGAAAAACTTTCCCAAGCTATGGTCCAACGTCTCCAAAAGGATTTCAGCCACTTTGGCCTTGGTCTGACCCACCTGTACATCAATGCCATCACGCCGCCGCCCGAAGTTCAACAGGCCATTGACGACCGCAGCCGAATGGGGGTTTTCCAAGATATGAACAAACTGATGCAGATGAAATCGGCCATGGCCATGGAAAAAGCTTCGGAGGCGGACGGTGGTGCCGGTCCGGGGATGGGCATGGGTCTCGGACTCATGATGCCGGCCATGTTCTCTCAGTACTTCACAGGGGCGCACCCTGAACATCGCAAACCCGATATCCAACACGACGTTTCATGTCCGGATTGCCGCCATTCAATTCCTCCGGAAGCCAAGTTCTGTCCGTTCTGCGGACATCAGCAACTGGTTTTCAGGCAATGCACAAAATGCAACAAAAATCTTACACCCAACGCAAAATTCTGTTCCCGCTGTGGTCATCCTGTGGAGGAAAAACCAAAACCCAAGGTTTGTTCAAAATGCCGCAGCGAAAATGTAACCGAATCCACCTTCTGTAATCAGTGCGGAGAATTGCTTTAAGGTGCCGATCAATCAATCTTCAAAACTTCGATCATAATACGGTTTTTTAAAATAAATGCCTGGACTACGCATTGAATACCAGTGCCCTCAATGCGGGGCACCGGCTGTCCTTGAAGAAACGGACCGACTCTTTTCTTGCGAATATTGCCGTGTACGGTCATACCTGCTTCCTAAAGATGTTTTTCGCTATATGCTGCCCAGTTCTGCCCCAGAAAATAAGGATCTTGTTTTTTTTCCGTACTGGCGGTTTAAAGGAATGCTTTTTTCATGTGTGGAAAGCGGAATAAAACACAGATTCATCGATGCCAGCCATCAAGCGGTAGAGTCCCCTTATTTCCCTATCTCCGTTGGATTGCGAAGTCAAGCTATGAGGCTCCGTTTCATTACACCGGAAACTCCGGGTTATTTCTTAAAGCCCACCCTCCCGTTTAAAAACATGGTGGAGACTTTTTCACAGCGATTCGGGAGATCTTTGCCGAATCCTGTTTTTCATCAAGCCCATATCGGTGAAACAATGAGCATTATCTATTCTCCTTTTTATGCAAACGACAAACTATACGATGCGATCCTAAACAGGCCGTTTGGCTCAATGCTCCCAGCTGATTTTGATACCATGTTGCTTTCAGGGGGCCGTCCGGAGTGGCGCATCCAATTTGCGCCGGCCCTTTGCCCCACCTGCGGGTGGGATTTACACGGCCAACGCAACGCTTTGGTCCTGACCTGTAAAAACTGCAACTCGGCGTGGCGGCCGGCCGGGAACAGACTCAAAAGTTTGAAATTTGCATTCATCCCGACAAAAGAAGATAACGTTCTTTATCTGCCTTTCTGGCGTATAAAAGCGGACATTTCCGGGATAGAACTCCATTCATATGCAGATCTGGTAAAGATCGCCAATCTTCCGAAAGCGGTTCAGAAGGACTGGCATCATATCGAATTCCATTTCTGGTCTCTGGCGTTTAAGGTTAAACCCCAGGTTTTTTTACGCCTTTCGCGCAGTTTAACCCTATTACAGCATCACGACAAACTGATCAGAAAACTCCCTGACAGCCGACTTTATCCGGTAACGTTACCGGTCAAGGAAGCCTTTCAAATCCTTAGCATCAGCCTCGCCAATTTCGTAAAACCTCAAAAAGAGGTTATGCACATCCTCCCTGGTTTGAAAATTAAACCCAAAAGTTATCTGCTGGTTTACATACCGTTCATCGAAAAACATCATGAGTACATCCAACCTGAACTGAGTTTAACCTTAAATAAAAATCAGCTTGCTTTGGCCTCGAATCTTTAATGCCTATAGGCCATTGATACAGTCTCTTTCATCTCAGCTCCAGTTCATAACCGGCCTCATTCAATTGGTCGACGATTTCATCAACATGCGCCGGACCTCGCGTTTCAAGTTCCAAATCAACCCGTGTGTCAAAAATCGCCAACCCCCTTATATTCCGATCATGATAAACATGAAGAACATTTGCCTTTAGACTCGATATCAACACCAGCAATTTTGCCAATGAGCCGGGAGTGTCGTCGAGGCGTACCCTAAAGCGCATTATCCGGCCGTTTTTTAACAAACCCTGGGCGAGCATACGACCCAGCAGAGAACTGTCCACATTGCCTCCGCTAATTAAAAGAACGACCCTGCTTCCCCGGGGAACAGTGACCGAGCCATTCAAAAGAGCACCCAGAGAAACCGCCCCCGCACCTTCCGCAAGAATCTTTTTTCTTTCAAGAAGCAACAAGATTGCCGCTGCTATATGATCTTCTTCAACCAAAACCACATCATCCACAAAGTTTCGAATGATATGAAAATTGCGTTCACCCACCTGTTTAACGTTGATACCGTCTGCGATGGACTGTTCAGATTCGACCCTGGTGATTTTCCCTTTTCGATACGATTCGTAAGCTGAAGGACATGCAGCAGATTGAACCCCGATGATATTTACTTGGGGCCGAATCGCTTTTGCTGCCGAGGCAACACCTGAAATAAGTCCACCTCCGCCGATGGGTACAAGAATCGAGTCTACTTCTTTTAAGTCTTCCAGGATTTCCAGTGCTATGGTCCCCTGCCCCGCAATAATGTCCGGATCATCAAACGGATGGATAAAGGTCTTGTCTTCCCGTGCGATTTCCTCTGCTTTTTTAAGGCTTTCCCCTAAACTCCGGCCGACGATCACGACCTCCCCCCCATAGCCGCGTGTTGCTTCCTGCTTGCTGATGGAAGCCCACTCAGGCATTACGATGGTTGCCTGGACATGCGCTTGTTTGGCTGCCAATGCCACCCCCTGGGCGTGATTTCCCGCAGATGCCGCCACCACGCCGCCGAAGGTGATTTTATCATGGTTTTTCAATATACTGTGGGTTGCACCCCTGATTTTGAACGAACCTGTTTTTTGGAGGTTTTCCAATTTTAAGTAAATTTCTCCACCGAACATTTTACTTAAAGAGGGTGAAGAGACCAGTGGCGTTCTAATGACTTTCCCTTTTATCGATTTAGCGGCTTCTTGAACGCTTTCGATGGAAATCAATTTTCGATCCTTTCTTTAATTGTAGGCGTTCACGGGTTCAAGTTTCCATTCTTGCTCCCGGAATGCATTTGGGATGCGCATTTACGAGAAAAGCGTCATTTTCGTCAGTCCTAATTCAAAATTTGAAGCTCAATTGGTAATTACTTGGGAAAATGAACATTTGTAACGAGGACTCCGGATCTTCATGTTTTCTTTGTCCTTAACCCTGAACGATGAACCCTGAACCTGTGAACGGTTATCTTTAATTTATGCATTTCCTTGGGTATTTGAGTGATTAAGTATTTGACGGAAACCTAAGTCTATTCTATTCAATGGGATGTGTTCAATAAATATTTTTGAAATATTCAAACATGTAGACGCCGGAGTGAAACGGGGGAGCGAAGACCCTGAACACGAACGTGTTCTCAAGGATGCCAAAACATGGGGGACTGGTCGCAACAAATGGATATCCCAATCTGGTTTGAAAAACGTTTGCTTCAGATTATCGATTTTTTTTATGCAAAGTGGCCACAGCCACAACATCATAAAGAAATGCTGAAACATTGCACAATCATTTCACATCGGGGAGAGCATGACAATAAAGATATTTTTGAAAATACAATATCCGCCTTTGATCAGGCGAGAGACGCCGGTGTTGGTGGAATAGAATTTGACATACGCTGGACCAAAGATTTACATCCTGTCGTCTTCCATGACACCAATCTTCAAAGAGTTTTTGGGTCCGGGGTAGAACTTAATAAAGCAACCCTGGATGAGTTAAAAACCCACTGTAGATTGATCCCTTCTCTTGAAGAAGTAATTCAGACGTACGGAAAAGATTTGCATTTAATGGTCGAAATCAAAAAAGAAGTTTATCCTGATCCATCTTATCAAAACATGCTTTTAAAAGACCTTTTTCATGGATTATCCCCTCAAAAGGATTTTCACTTTATTTCTCTGCATCCTGAAATGTTCCAAATAATCGACTTCGTACCTGCATCGGCATTTCTTCCCAGTGCTCGTTTTAATATAAAGGCCCTAAGTAAACTGGCGCTAAGTAGCGACTATGCTGGAGTTAGCGGTCATTATTTTATTCTAACAAATAGAATCATGAGAAAACATCTTGCGAAGGGACAAAATATCGGCACCGGATATATTTCGTCTAAAAACTGTTTAATCCGGGAACTCAACAGAAGCGTAAAATGGATTTTTTCGAACAATGCGGTAGAACTTCAGGGAATCTTCAATTCAATTCTGAACTACTAGGCTTCTGACAACCGGACCGCTTCCGCCTTTCCTTTTTCCTCATCGACCAAAGAAAAAAGAATCGCGCCGATAATAAAAAGTAGTACGATGGAAGCAATCCCACAGCGAGAAGCCAGCTGTCCGACATGTATCGCCTGCTCCGGAGTGGGCGACGTCGGCATCAAAATCCACCGTACCATCAGTCCGACCATACCCATCAGAACGGGCCCCAGAATCGCCGCAAATTTCCCCAGCATATTATAAAATCCATAGAACTCAGCGGCCCTTTCTTTCGGTATCAGCCTTGAATAGTAAGACCGGCTCAGAGCCTGAATGCCCCCTTGAACCAAACCGATGATAATGGCCAGAATGTAAAATTCCTGTTTGTTGGTCATCATTGTTCCCCACAATGTAATGAATATGTATATGCCGATGGCGATGTAAATGGATTTGCGTACGCTCCATCGTTGTCCTAACTTTCCGAAAACAATTGCAGAAGGGAACCCAACAAACTGCGTGATTAAAAGCGCAAAAATTAAATCATTTGAATCAAATCCAATGGACATGCCATAATCGACCGCCATCCGAATAATGGTATCCACGCCGTCAATGTAAAACCAGTAAGCTGCTAAAAAAAGGAGCACTGTCTTCATATGGCGTATTCTTTTAAATGTATCCATCAATTGTCGAAAACCACCGACGATTAATCCCACCTCTTTTGTCGGAGTAGCGGATCTACGTTCCTCAGGAATCCAGATAATAGTAAAAATTGTAAACAGGCCCCACCATAAGGCCACTGAAAGAAAAGCATATCTAACCGCCGTCTCCGCATCTGGAAAACCAAATTTTTTCGGCATCGATGCCATTAGAACGTTTAAAAGAAAAAGTAGTCCGCCGCCAAGATATCCCATAGAATATCCCAAGCCGGAAATATAATCTATATTCTCTTTATCCGCGACACTCGGAAGAAGTGAATCGTAAAATATATTGGCACCGGAAAATCCGATAATCCCCATGGCATATAAAAAAACAGCCCATACCCAATCACCTTTTTGAACCATAAACAAACCGGCGGTCATCAGCACCCCTAAGTATGCAAAAAAGATCAGGAACTTTTTTCTCACCGAACCTTTGTCGGCAATTGCACCCAGGACAGGGGCCATAAGGGCCACCAATACGCTTGCGATGGAATTTCCGAATCCGAGTTGTGCAGTACTTATATTGACGTTGGCACCATAGCTCCAATATTGTTTAAAGAAAACCGGGAAAAATCCCGCCATCACAGTCGTGGCGAACGCTGAATTTGCCCAGTCATACATGAGCCAGCCCCATACAGCCTTCTTGTCTTCATTCATACATCCATCCCCAAGGATTATGAGTTACTATAGCACTTCCCAAAAATATGTTCCGATTCAATTGCTTTCGGTCACAATTTAAGTACACCATTAATCAACATCCTCGAATTTAATTAAGTTAAAATATACATCAGAAACCATCGAACCTGCAATGATTCATTCTTATATTGCTTTAATAATATTTTTTTGTGTATTAAAAAGACAGTCACAGAACCGTTCAATAGAGAGCAGTTCCCAAAATATGTTCCGGTCCAATTGCTTCCGGCCAAAAATTTGAATCATCCTGCAGCTGAAACGGAATGTTATTCTAAAAAAAGCTCTAAATCGCGGATTACGGCAAAGTATAGGCCTTTATGAAATTATGTAAATGCGAATTTAAAGAAAGGCTCAAAAATGGATTTATGGCAATTAAATATCTTCTGCAAGGTTATTGAGCTTGAAGGTTTTTCAAAAGCCGGAAAAGCCGTTCATCTATCTCAGCCCACCATCAGCAGCCACATCAAAGATCTTGAAAATCACTTTGGGTGCCAACTCATCGATCGTCTTGGCAAGAAAGCGGTCCCGAGCAAAGCCGGCGAACTATTATATACCTATGCCCGCAAGCTGATTGCTTTGCGAGATGAAGCTGAAATTGCTATGGACGAATTTCAGGGAAAAATCAGGGGGCGCCTGGTCGTCGGCGGCAGTACAATCCCCGGAGGATATATTTTGCCGCAACTCATCGGTGCTTTTACGGCGGACTATCCTGAGGTTAAAATTTCACTGATTATCGGCGACACCGATCAAATAATACAGGACACGCTATCCGGATTGCTTGAACTCGGAATTGTGGGCGCCAAACCATCAGATAAAAACATTGGTATGGAGAACCTGATCGAAGACGAGATGCGGCTGATCGTTACCGCAGATCATAAGTGGGCCGGGAGAAAGCACATCCCCTTGGAATTAATCTTCAAAGAACCTTTTATTGTTCGTGAACCCGGATCCGGAACGTTAAAATCGATCAAAATGAGTTTAACAGAAAAATGCCACCTCTTTGAGGATTTTAACATTATTTCAGAAATGGGAAGTACGGCAGCGATTATTCAGGGTATAAAAAGCAAGGTAGGAATTTCGATCCTCTCCACCATCGCTGTGGCAGAAGAACTGAAAGCGGGGACTTTAAAAGCTCTGGTAATTAAAGACCTGAAACTGAGGCGAAGTTTTTATCTTATAAGGCATAAACATCGCAGCGCCTCTCCTTTGTGTAAGGCCTTTAATGAATTTCTAAAAAAAGAATTTACCGCAAAATAACCGTTTGCGGTGTGCTATCGCTTCGCGATTCTATAAAAAACAGGTCCAGCAGAGTGAAATTAAACGGACGGACGTCTATTTTGACCTGTTGTCTCGACGGATTGTTGTTGGCTATCGTCATTTAATAGCGTTTTGCTTTCGAAATTTGAATCCTTGGGGCTCGGGCTCTCTGTTGAAAATCCCTCGGGTTCGGGCAACATGCGATCTTTCCTCAAAAAACGATCGCTCTCTATAGCCTTGTCGACACCATCCGCTGTGATGGCCCATGCTCCGGTCTCCGTACGCCGAATCCAATCTTTTTCTTTAAGATACCAGACATGAAACTCCATATGCTCTTGGGGGCAGCTTAGATATCTTTCAAGTTCAATGATTCCCATTCCCGGATTTGACGCATCCCGCCTGCGAGCCGTATAGAGCAGAGAAAGGATCCCCTGTCGAATCCGATTGTCGTCATCGAAACCGTCTGATTGTGACGCCTCTTCGAAAATCTTCCAGCTGGCCGCGCGTTGTTCATCATATTTCACGTCATAAGCCGCCCGCTTTTCCGAATCAGACAGCACCCGGTATGCATCATTAAGCGTGTTGAATTTATCTGAATTTCCGGTTTGTTTATTATCGGGATGATACCGTTTCGCAAGCATCCTGAAAACTCTCTCGATCATCTCCAAATCTGCATTCGGGCTTATCTGAAGATCTTCATAATAATCGGTGAAAGCTTTTATCTCCATAAGTTCACTCCTTATAAACAACATGGATTAATATTTTTTCATACCTATAATAAACGGTATGTGATGTCAACAAACCAATCGAGGTAAAAATGGCGATCTGATTCGAAAAATATGAATTGCTTGGACTGGAGATTAAAAAATAACACGCTGATGAAAATTCAGATCGATTAGATCATACGCCGAAACCATAACAATCCTTGAGCAGTTTTCGTGTCGCAGCACTTACTTTGCGGGTATTGAGGTCTTTGGATGAAACCCAACTTACATCCAAAGCATCATCCCCGGCCTTTACTTCCCCACTGATATAATCGGCTGCCAGGTCTAAAATCACATAATGGAACCGGATTCGGCCGCGGGCGTCTCTTTCAATTACATCAAAAGTATAAACAGGTTCCCCGGCCCGAATGGAGATTCCGGTCTCTTCCAGGATCTCTCGTTCCGCAGCTTCCTGAAGGGTCTCGCCCAACTCAACACACCCCCCGGGGATAGACCACTGGTTTTCAGCAGGCGGTTTGCTCCGCAACACCAGCAAGACCCTAGCGTCCTTAAAAATAACAGCTCCCACCGCCACTCGCGGGGAGCTGGGATAGGCGCCGTTATTGTCCTGTTTAGATCTTTCATGGGTCATTTGATCTGGTATTCCTTAATTCGATTCATCTGCATCAACGAGCAGGACGCTGAAGCCACGGTCTTTCAAGGCTTTTCCCACAGCCCCCTTTACCAGAGATTAAAATTTTCATTCCACCTTCTCTTTCGAGTCTTTTTGGACCTGTGCCATTACATTGTCCACTTCCTTTTGCATTGCAGCAGGAAATTTTTCGATGGCTTCATCTAAAGTTGTCGCTTTGAGTATAGACTGTAGCATTACAGGCCCCGATGGTGTCATCAGCTGCGTTTGCCCCATATAAAGGGGACGCCGGCTGTCATCCGGTGACATGTCGGGATTTACTGGTGTGAGTTGTCGGATCGCCGCGACTTTAATATCAGTGAAAGATTCTTCACGGTATAGATTTTTCCGATCGACTGTTAAATTAATCTGGGTCTTTGGGTTATTACTCGCCATACGCTATCTCCTTTTTAAGGTACAATTTTCAGTGACCAGATACGCTCTGGACAAATGGTGGAATATTAGGGTTAGAAGCGACCGAAGCAACGCGCATTTTCGATATCAGATGGAAGAGAATTTGTCCATATTTATCCATACAAAACCTGCGCATCTCCTAACTTCAGTGCCGGATAGCGATCTGCATCATTGCACAGGCTAAGCGTTGCAGACATGTTTTAAACTCACGATGGATCTTTCTAATTTCAAATACGGAAGTGTATACGTTTTCAAACCCAACTCCATTTTTGTATGGTTCTCATCCCCCATTCCTGTTTTTTTATGAATCAACGAACGCATTGATTTAATCTCCGCTTTAGAAGGTTTTCCCTTCATGGCGATAATTATCCCGTCTTTTTCCAGTAAAGGCAGCGCCATCAGAACAAATTCGGTCGTAGAAGAAAGGGCACGGCTGATAATGGCATTAAAAGCGCCTGTAAAGATGGCCTGTTTGGAGAATTCCTCTGATCGGACATGAAAAGCTTCAATATTTTCAAGTCCCAGAACTCTGATGATATGTTTTAAAAAACTGACCTTTTTACGGGAAGCATCGATCAGGGTAACAGATAAAGACGGCTTCATTATCTTCAATGGAATTCCAGGAAACCCGCCGCCGGAGCCAATATCGAGAAGCGAGGCATTCAAAGGAATCATGGAATCCGGTGCCATGGAATCCAAAAAATGTTTTACTGCAACCTCCACGGGGTCGGTAATTGCAGTCAGATTCATCTTTTGATTCCACTTCGCAAGTTCCATGGCATGGGTTGAAAATTTTTCCACCTGATCCGAATCGACCCGGATTTCAAGATCCCATGCGCCGTCATAAATCAGTTTCTTCCATTTGATCGATCCGATTTGCATAAGCCCACCGAGCCGTTATCCATTTTTATTGACCTGAACAGAGCAGATTGATACAGTAATCCTGTTTGTCCAAAGTACAATTAAGGTGGTGTCAGGGCCGTATATGTAGTCCCAATACAAGTTTAGTACGGGTATGATGCGACGCCTGACAATATTTAATCGAACATTCTCGTTCGATTAATCCCTAGTTTATACATAAGGAGATACCCATTAAAATCATACACTATTCTGATGCAGAACCCAAGCATTTCGACGCAGACGCTGTGAAAGGCGTTACTGGACGCGTTGTCATCGGAAAAGATGACGGTGCGAATAATTTTTGTATGCGATTTTTTGAAGTGGCCGAAGGCGGTTATTCTCCCAAGCATTCCCATGAATGGGAGCACGAGATCGTCATTCATTCGGGCAAAGGTGAAGTGTTATGTGAAGGAGAATGGAAACCCGTAAAAAAAGGGCATGTTATTTTTATTACCGGCAACGAGGACCACCAGATCAGAAACGCCGGTGAAGATCCCCTGGTTTTTGCCTGTTTGATTCCTTCGGGAGCTCCGGAACTGTAAATTTTCCAACACCATCCATGAATTGACAGCCGCTGGATTCACCAATGGCTTAAGGGTTTTAGTCTGTTTTTCATAGATGTTTTCTACTTTTTTATCAGTTATTTAAAGATAGTTCCTTAAAAAACCTATTAAAGGCAAGTTGAGGAACCATATGACAACTTCCAAGTCTTCAGGAGCCTTCAGCCCGTTTGAAAAATTAAAAGAACTGCTTGAAAAAAAATCACTGCCGTCCGGACCTTTCTCCACGGCCGGGAACGCTGAAATCGTTTCGAACAACAACGCTAAAAAGCATAATGGGTTCAAATCTAAGGATGAAATCGACCATCGTCCTGACCATGAAAATGAAATGGCGCTTTTTTTAGATGCCATGACCGGCGTTAAGCCGATACGTCGAAGAAACCGGGTGGCGCAACACAAGGTGTTAACTCCTAAAATTAATACTGATGTCGATTCCGATGATGATACCATCCACCAGTTAAACGCACTAGTAAAAACCGGAGAGGGTTTTGTCGTCAAGAATACACCAGAATATATCGAGGGCACCGGACATAATGTTCACCCTAAAATCTCCACCCGCCTCCACCGTGGAGACTTTTCCATACAGGCCCACGTCGATCTTCACGGATTTGGTGTGGAAGATGCACGAAATGCATTTGAAAACTTTATTAAAGATTCCATAGCATCAGGTAAAAGAGCGATTCTGATCGTCCACGGCCGCGGCCTCTCCTCACCGGACAGGCCGGTCCTAAAAACAAAAGTTGTGGAATGGCTTACCCGCGGTCCATTGCGCAACTGGGTCATCGCCTTTTCCAGTGCAAGGTCTTGTGACGGCGGTGCGGGTGCAACCTATGTTCTGCTTCGCCAGCGTCCTCTGACCAGACGTTATAGAAAAAAGGTAAAAAATATTATGTGAGAAACAGTTTTTTTATTAAAATTCTCAAATTGAGAAAAAATTTCAACCCCGAGCCTAATCCCCATGAACAGGCAACTTTTTGTTTGACACGCATACCCTTTTCTCCTATATTTTTCTCATCGGCAAATGAAAATCTTACACGTTTATCCCATCAAACATGCAAACCTACTTAAAGCAATCCTTTTCTCTTCCTGCTTCACCATAATATGTTCTGTTGCGATTACCGCAAGCACTCCCGTAACGGTCAATGCCGATATTCATGCTGGAGATTTACAGGATGTTCGGCTGAGAAATCTCCCTCAAAATGCAGCCATCGCCGTGAGTGTGGAACGCAGCGGCAAAAATACGGCAATGGTTATGGACGCTTCTAATTATTACATTTTTTTCACAATTGCTTTGAGCAAAAATTGCCGAAAGAAGTGTTGATTTCAACCTTCTGATTAGATAAAAAGCGTTAACGAATTGGAAGGCGGCACATTTGATATTGAAGGGTTAATTTTTTTCGGAGGAAAATGGACATGAAAAGAAAATATTTATTTTTACGACTCGTTTGCTTGACCCTATTTCTTGCGTTGTTTTTTGCGGCTTTTTCCTATGCTCAGGATCCTATTGAAACTCTTACCCTTAAAAAATCCATCGAAAGTGCAATCGAAGCCAATCTCGGACTGCAATCATCCAAAGAAGAAACAGCGGCGGCAATGGCCGCGAAAAAAGCCCAGCGGACCAACTTTTTCCCCACACTCAGCGCATCCTACGGATACAATCGGATTGACGCAGCCACAGAAACGAGTGGCTTTATAGCGGTTCCAAAGGAACAATACGAATTTGTTACTTCATTCAGCCAACCGATATTTACCGGTTTTGCACTCCTAAGACAGTACGATATCGCCGGCCTCGGCCTGAGTCGGGCAGAAGTTAATGAACGACTGGTCCGTCAAGATATTATTTTAGACGCAAAGAACGCATACTTTCAGCTTTTACAGACACAAAAACTGTATAAAGTCGCTCAAGAGACCGTTGTACAGATCACTTCCCAAAAAGAAGTGGCCGACAACTTTTACCAGGTCGGTATGACCCCATTAAACGATCTGCTCCAGGCACAGGTTGAGCTTGCCAATGCCAAGCAGGATCTCATCGTCGCCAAAAATAACATGAACAACGCCGAGTCGAATTTTAATACCCTCCTTCGCAGACCGATTGACACCCCTGTATTTATAATAGACATCCTGGATTACGTTCCCTTTGAAGAAACCCTTGAATATTGTTTTTCCGAAGCAGATAAG
>Ga0316190_10002654_pt1 | contig 12991 bp, 9 predicted proteins | sample Eddworburrow2_MG_FD_204929 | JGI IMG/M metagenome (GOLD analysis project Ga0316190, IMG submission 204929) | Coastal sediment microbial communities from Maine, United States - Eddy worm burrow 2 | ecosystem: Environmental > Aquatic > Marine > Coastal > Sediment | place: USA: Maine | collected... | reverse complement strand
AAAGGGCAATTAACTCAAGGATGGCCCGATGGGAGCACAGGTAACGGCGGTTGATCCGGTGAAACAGGGTGGGGTCCAGCGATTCCGCCAGTTTATCGAGGGTGTAATCCACTGCATAATTCCGGTTTCCGTCTGTATGAATAAAGGTCCCCTTCTGCTGGCTGTAGAAGAACAGAATATGCTCCACGTCTATTGATTTTATGCGATCGCCTACCTTAACCATGAAGCGGTTTTTATAAGGCTTGCTGATCATCTGCCTGATGCTTGCCAGCAAATCGCTCCCGATTTCCGGAAAGGCCAGCTCTCGCTGGAAAAGGTTCTTGTATTTATCCAATGCAGCCTTCAAGTCCTGCTCTGCAATGGGCTTAAGCAGGTAATCCACGCTGTTTACTTTGAAGGCCCGGATGGCATATTCCTGGTAGGCAGTGATGAAGATGACTGGTGCTTCGATGGCTACCCGGTCAAAAATATCAAAAGAGATCCCGTCGGCCAGTTGAATATCCATAAATACCAAATCGGGACTTTTATGTTGTCCGAACCATTCCACCGCTTTGCTCACGGAATCAATGACCGTGAGAACAGAAATTTCCGGATCTATCTTATTCAGGAGGATTCGGATTCTGTCTGCCGTCAAATGCTCGTCTTCTATTATGACCACTTTCATCTTTTACCTCTTAAGCCGGTATGGTTGGAATTCGTACGATGAAGGACTCGCTTTCTTCCTGAACCAGCAGTGAATCGTCTGAAAAGAAAGCCACTTGCTTGCGCAGGTTTTCCAATCCCATGCCCAGGGATGTTTCAGTGACCTCTTTTTTCCTGAGTTTATTTTTAATGATCACATGTCCCTGTTCCGTAGAGAGTATATCAACCTGCAGAGGATGTTCCCTCGACACTTCATTATGCTTGATGGCATTTTCAACCAGCATCTGCAAGGAAAGAGGGATGACCAGTCTTGTCTGATCCAGGTTTAGAGAAAACTCCACCTTCAAACTATCTCCGAAGCGAATTTTTTGCAGGTAAATATAATCCTCCAGGAATTTCAACTCCTCCTTCAGGGGCACCAGTTCATTCTCACGCTGTTCTAATACATATCGATATACATCGGATAGTTTATGTACAAAATGGGTGGCCTTATCTGCATCGGTGTTGATCAGGGTGGCCAGGGAACTAAGACTGTTAAACAGGAAATGCGGCCTGACCTGGTCCTTTAGTGACTGATATTGCAGTGCCAGATGGGCCCTTTTCAGTTCCTCCTGCTGGATGGTTGCTTCTTTCCAGTTTCTAAAGAAGAGCACCGCATTTCCTACCAGCAGGGAAAGGAACATAAAGATTAATGCTACTTTCAGACTGGGAATCATTTCACCTGCAGCAGTGCTGAATTCAAGATCTTCTGATAGCATGATCCACACTGACATTCCCGCGAGAATAACCAAAGCAAAAAAGATAAAAAGAGCAATCACCTGGTATATCATGCGTTTGACGGGATGCTCCAGCCAGGGTAATTTCTGCTCTAATATCCTGGTAAGGTAGACCATGCCCTTCCATGCCGGATATCCAATGGCCACAGAAAAGAGGCAGTTACGTAAGAATACTTCCAGGGACCAAAGGTCCCGGGGAATGGTGAATAGGGAAAGCACATTTCCAATGACAATAAGGATCATTAAATCCCTTCCCAGGATCAAAAGAAATCTGAGTACTTTCTTTCTTTTCATTGAAGGCAGTCCAAAGTGAATACAAGATACTTAAATGATCCGGTATTATTGCAGCTTGGCCAGTTCAGCCAGGGTAGCCTCTTCTCCCCAGTGGGGCCAGAGCGGATCATCATTGCTGAAGGCTTCAAATTTAGACACGGCTTCTTCCAGGATGGGTTTGGCCAGTTCTGGACCTCCTCCCATGGAGGGGGGCAGGTTGGCTTTGTTGACTCCCTCGAGGAAATAGATCCTTGGATTATCAGGATTCAGGGCTTTGGCGGTCTCCAGTGAAGTTAAAATCAAGCCCATGTATTCCATACCTCGTCCCATGGGGTCCACCAGAATCCTGGAGGGGTATAGAAAAGCCTGCAAAACGTGCAGTTCAGACTCCTTCGCATCCAATTCCAGAGCAGCATCAAGCAAAGCCTGTGCCCGATCCAGTATCTGATCTTTCTTTACCCCGTCTGCTTCATCGAAACTCATAACAACCAGGGCATAGGAGGCATAATAATAGGGCATCCACAGGGTCTTTTCGGCTGTAGCGATGCGTTCAAACCGGCTGGCACATACCAGGTATTCATCGGGATCGGATATGTTGTCGAGTGTCTCAATGGCGCTTGTCATGGCTCCCTGGTATTTATTTTCCTGGGAGATACCGGGAAGTGTGACGGCGGCGATGCTAATAATCAAAATGATTTTTTTCATGAGTATATGTTTTAAAATGAGAGTAGAAATACCAGAACAGCCTGGGTTCCTACCGTGGGTATGACGGCTTGTGAAGCATATAATCCATCCGCTCCGGGAGTGGAGGAATAGGTATAGCCAAATTCATTTTTAAATCCGAAAACATTGGTGATGTTCATATGAATGATGAAATCATTCCTGAAGAGGGTGGTGACATAAGTAATGTTCATGCTAATGTCGTTGTAGGACCTTGTGCGGCCAGACATAAATTCCTGACTGTTAAGGTCATCGTAGGGCCTAGGACTGGCATAGGAGTATGTAAGCCCGGCAAAGGTGCTTAGTCGGGTAAAGAAGTATTTGAAGACCAGGCTCAGGTTATGTGCCGAAGCATAGGACGGTGCAGCATGGCTAGGAAAATTTTTATAGTCTCTCTGTGTATCCAGGTAACTGTATGATATCCAGTAGTCTAGTCCTTTCATAGAAGACTGATCCCGCCAGAAAATGTCCAGTCCTCCTGCGTAGCCCCTTCCATTGTTGTTATAGTTCGATGGATCGGGATCGTAGGGATCTCTGTACTTCACCAGTTGGTCATACTGTTTCATATAAGCTTCGGCACGGAAAATTCTCCTGTTGTTACGATACTGAAAGTTCAGGATGTAATGATCGGCTCTTTCAGCTGATAATCCGGGTGCAAATTTCAGGATCTCGGCTTCCGGGCGCTGGTGATATTTGCCCCAGGCCAGTGAAACCTGACTATTCTTTCCTGTTTTGTAGGCAGCAGCTATGCGGGGGGAAAGGTCGAGGGATTCCAGCAGTGAAGTATACTCTGCTCTGGCTCCCAGACGGAGGGCAAGTTTCTTTGAGAGTTTGATTTCCGATTCCAAAAACAGGGAGGGTTGGATATCGGTCAGATCCAGACTGAAGGTGCTGTCCATCTTTATTTCCTGACCATACTGCTCGTAAATCACATCAGCACCTATTCTGATTTTGACTTTATCGGTAGTCAGGTGGGTCAGCACCAACTTGGCCTGTGAAGCAGATAGAGTGGTGTTCACCGGATCACCCTTGTAAGTGATATCCTCGAGGTCCCTGCTGTAAGCCAGGCCCGTTCTTATAAGCCATTTTTCTCCCAGTTCTCCAGTATAGTTTGTATTGGCATACAAGGTATTGTTTACCATGGCCAGAGGATCCATAGTGCCCTGTTCGAAATTGTCGTAGTTCATTTCCATCGCATTGAAATTGTAGGAGCAAAATGCTTTCAGCAATCCTGATTCGCCAACTTTTACCCGGTACATCAATGTTCCATCGGCCATGACCGGATCTTTAGTCCAATCCACATTCTGTTTAAATAGCTTGTGATGAAGTGCGTTATTGGCATAGAGACCCGAGAAAGCAAGGGAAGAATTTTCCCATCTTCTTCCTACGGATGCACTGGCTCCCACGGTCATCAGTCCCAGGCTGGTCTTGTTATCAGTTTCCATCCCGTTGGTGGTCAGATCCACCACCGAAGAAAGGGCCTGTCCATACTCAGCGGAGTACCCTCCTGTACTAAAAATCGTCTCCGAAAAGAGCAGTGGAGAGTAGCGGCCCCTGGTGGGGATATCCGGCATTTTAGCAAAGAAGGGTGACTGGACCAACATGCCGTCCATGAAAGTTTTCACTTCATAGCTGTCTCCCCCTCTGACAAAGAGCATGCCCTCTTCCCCTACCTTTTGGGATCCGGGCATCGTTGCATAGGCTCCGTAAATATCGCCCATGGCACTGGCGGTGCTGGCTATATCGAAAGAATTGAGTGTGGCAGATTTCTTCTTATCGCTGGCGCTGAATACTCCGGCTGTAATGGTAACTTCATCGATTTCGCTAAGTTGTTCCTTCATCACCACAGTCAGAATAGTATCTTTTCCATCCAGGTGAAGCAGCTGGGAGTACTTTTCATAGCCCATAAAGCTCACGGTAAGCAGTTGCTCTCCGGTAAGATTTGTACTAAGTGAAAAGTTCCCCTCAGTATCGGAAATGGTTCCGTCGTAGGATCCTTCAAAGTAGATATTGGCGTAGCTGACTGCCTCCCCTTTCTTATCGGTGACTGTACCTGAGAGGGTTTGTTGAGCGCTGACACTTGCAGCTGCCAGTATCAGAAGTATGGTGAGGGTCTGTCTCATTTTTTCGGCAAATTGATTCTAAGACAAATCTAGGGCATGATATTGCCCCGGGAAAAAGTGAATGTCCCAAGCTGCAAATCTTCAGGATGAATGGTAAATTGAGGAGATGAATCGGAAAAATGCTACCTTGCTTTTACCATGAAAACACTCCTATTAGTACTTGTCGCCTCGATTTCAAGCGCTCTATTTGCCCAGGACTATGTATCTGTTTCAGGGAGCACTTTGGAGCTAAACAATGGAAAGCTGGTCCGTGAAATACGAATGGAAAATGGCAGCCTGTCCTCCACCGGATTATTGATAAGTGGGCAGGATCGTAACTACATCAGGGATTCCCGGGAATTTTCTTTCCTGGCCAATGGCCAGGTGCTGGATGGTAATTCAGCCTGGGAACTGGTCGGCACCGAAGCCATCGCTGATGATCGCCAGGGACAGGGTGTCAAAGTGATTTTAGGAGGAACCGGCCCATGGCAGGGCCTGCAGGTAGAGATCAACTACCTTCTTTACCCCGAGTTGCCCCTGGTTCGGAAATGGATCAGACTGGTGAACAATACGGCTGAGGATCTGAAGATCGAAGCTCTTAACGTGGAAGATCTGCAGACCAGCTTTTCACAGGTAAGTTCGGTGGTATATCACTCTTATGCCCGGATGAAACACCTGGGTAGATTTGTGGGAAGCTGGTATGACCCGGTGATAGTATTGCATCACCAGAGTGACCGCATAGGAATGGCTGTGGGCAACGAAGCTCCCGGAATCCTGAAACGAACAGCCTATCATACTGTGCAGGAAAACCTGGAGGCAGGGTTGACCCATCCCGGACAGGACTACCCTTTCAGGCTTTGGTTGGAATCCGGTGAATCGTGGGAGAGTCCCAAAACCTTTCTCTGTCTTTACTCTGGCAGCGATGATGGCTTTGCGGTGGTGGACGGGCAAGTCAATGATTTTGTAAGGAAACATATGTATCCTCAAATTATTCGCAGCGAACACAAGCCAGTATTTGTTTACAATACCTGGAATCCCTTCCGGACCTTTGTAAGCGATTCGCTGGTGAGGGAGGTGGCTCTGGCGGCTGCCGAATGCGGGATCAAAGAATTTGTGATTGACGATGGCTGGCAGGTAAACCAGGGATCGGTAAGCTCTGCCGAAGCCTGGGGAAACAATTACGGTGACTGGATAGTAGATGAAGAAAAATTTCCCGGGGGACTGAAGCCTACCTTCGATTTCATCGATTCGCTGGGGATGAAGCCGGGACTCTGGATGAGTGTGGGATCGGCCACCTCAGAGTCGGTCGTTTACCGGGAGCATCCCGAATGGTTTGTGAAAAACAGCCAGGGAGAACACGGAAACATACATGGCTACGGGGAGTTTATGTTTACCAGCTGCTTTGGTACCGGGTGGCTTGACTACATCAAGGAGGTCCTGGTCCGCATGTCCAGTGAGCATGGACTGGCCTACGCCAAACTCGATTTTGCCATTGCAGCCTCTGCCTATGTAAATGATCCGAACAGATCGGGGTGTTATGCCACCGATCATCCTCTGCACAAAGATCACGAGGAATCTTTCATGGTGATTTACGAGAGGGTTCTGGAATTGTTTGATCAGCTGCACCGGGAATGTCCGGATCTATTCCTCGATTGCACCTTCGAGACTGCAGGGAAACTGCAACTGATGGATTATGCCATTGCCAATCATGCCGATGGCAACTGGCTCTCCAATTTCGAAGAACCCTATCCCACAGGTCCCTTACGGATCCGGCAGATGGCCTGGTGGCGTACGCCGGCTGTTCCAGCCAGTTCGCTGGTTATCGGGAATACTCCCATGGACGATCCCGGCTTTGAATTTGCCCTGAAATCGCTGATTGGCACCCTTCCCATCGTGCTGGGCGATCCCAGGCTGATTGAGCCTGATCAGCGAATGCGCATCAAGAAGTGGTCGGAATGGATGCAGGAGATGCAGGATAAGTACGATTACATGTCCTACCGCAGGGACCTAAGCGGTTTCGGGGAACCCAGGGAAGGGCATTGGGACGGTTGGATGCGAATCAATAACGACACCCGTGACGGAGGAATCGTTGGGGTTTTCAAACAGAAGGCCAAAGAGATGCAACGGCAGGTCGTCCTGAAGGGGCTGGATTCCCAGGCTGACTATGTGGTGAAACTGGCCCCGGAGGGTACAGCGATCCATAGAGCTACCGGCAGCGATCTTATGAACAAAGGCTTCACAGTTCGCATGACCGATCCTTTCGATGCAAAAATCTACGAGATCAGCAGGGTTGAAACTCAATGATAGGTGACCACATCCACCTTTTGCCAGGCTCCTCTTGTGAAATCTGGCATCTTAACCGGCATGCTCTGGTTTTCGATGGACTTCTCCGATAGTTCTGTTATTGCAGACCATTCAGCTGCATCGTATACATCCTGATCCAGGGGGAGTCCATTTCTCAGGCAATGGATGAGGCGGTAATCCATGGTGAAATCCATGCCACCATGTCCTCCCACTTTCCTTGCCAATTCACCCACCTCTTTGGTGATGGGATGCTCATAATCGGCAAGCACCTGTGCCATCTCTTCTTCGCCCAGGAATTCATGTCCGAAGGGTTCCAGGGCTATTCCCTGCACGGGCCACTTTTGCACAAATCCCTTGGTGCCACTAAGCAAGTGGATCCGGCTGTAGGGTCGCGGACTGGTCACATCGTGCTGGATCATGATGCTTTTGCCCTTGGCAGTCTTGATCAGGGTGGTATTCATGTCTCCTCTTGCATACTCTCTGGTTCCATAGTCTGAATCTTCGCCAAACTTCTTTTTGGCAAATTCGCTCATCCCATACTGATCGCTGGCCAGGGAGACCAGGTACTCCATTTTATCCCCCCGATGGATATTCAGAATATGACAAATGGGACCAAAACCATGGGTGGGGTAGAGGTTGCCATTTCGTTTCTGGTTGTGCCTGAGCCTCCACATATCCCAGTATCCATTTTCCTCATTGAAATTGGAAGCTCTCAGATCGTGAATGTAGGCTCCTTCGGCGTGCACAATTTCTCCAAGCAATCCCTGCCTGACCATGTTCAGGGTGGCCAGCTCGAAAAAGTCGTAGTTGCAATTCTCCAATTGCATGCAGTGACGCCGTGTTTTTTCCGCAGTATTGACCAGTTGCCAGCACTCCTCGATGGAGATGGCTGCCGGAACCTCAGTGGCCACGTGTTTGCCCTGTTCCATAGCGTACACTGCAATGGGGGTATGAAGGTCCCAGTGGGTGCATACATAGATCAGGTCCACGTCTTCTCTTTCACATACTTTCTTCCAGTCTTCCGTACCCGAATAGGTATCTGCTTCCGGAAGACCTTTCTCCAAAAGGATTTCCTGTGCCTTTTCCAGGTTTTCGGGAACCAAATCACAAAGGGCTACAATCTTCACTCCTTCCAGAAAGGTGTAACGACGGACTGCTCCTTTGCCCCTGCCCCCCAGACCAATGAAAGCCACATGTACTGTATCGATGGGATCGCAACGGAGCTCTATGACATCTGTCTGACCTTCGGGCCTGGGCGGTTCTGGGAAGAGTTCCCTGGCTGTAAAGGGTGCGGCTTCTTCCTGGGTTTGGGTGGAATCACAGGCTCCAGTTCCCAGGAGGAGACTTGCAAAAAGGAGTGCTGTAAAGACTTGTTTCAGAGTAGTTTTCATTTTGTATGGTTTGGGTTTTAAAGTTTGATGGCTTCAATTTCGCTGGCAGCCTGATCCATTTCCAGTACGATCACAGTGGCCGTTTCATTGGGCAGGGAAGCTGGTAGCTTAAGGGTGAAGGTATCGGCTTTTCTTTTAAATGAAATGGCTTGGCCATTCTCCAGGACTTTGGCTGATTTGATCCCGATTCCTTCTTCCAGTGGAAGCGTCAGTTTTTTGCCGGGAGCTTTCAGGAGGTGCAGGTATACCTTATTTTCCTTGTGGGTGCTTACCATCGTTTTGGTGGGCATGTAGGGGCCGCCTCGTGTGCCGTATACTGCTTCCTGGTTCAGGGAGATCCACTTACCCATTTCATCAAGGACCTCCATCTGTCTTGGATCCAGGCTTCCATCGGGCATGGGACCCACATTAAACAGAAGGTTTCCGTCTCCTCCAATGGTCTGTAAAAGGGTGTGAATACATTCTTCTTTGGATTTCAGATCTTCACCGGGCTTCCAGGCCCACTGCTTTCCGATGGTCATGCAGGTCTCCCAGGCCCAGAGCCTGTCAAAGGCTCCTATGTTTTGTTCCGGAGTTCCAAAATCACCGGCAAAGCGCGAATCCCTGGCTTTGTCTTCCATTCCTTCTCTTCCCTTGTCCACCCGGTTATTGATTAGCAAATCGTCTTTCATTTCCCTCAGGTAGGCATACATGTCCATTCCCATTTCGTGGGTCCAGGCCCATTCCCATTCTCCGTCAAACCAGATCACAAAGGTGTTGTACTCTTCCACTAGCTCCCTGAGCTGGTTTTTCATAAAGGTGATATACTGGTTCATCTGTTCCTGGGTGGCAGCATCCATGCTCTTTTCCTCATTGAAGGTATATCCCGGATCGGGATAGACCACCGGGTAATCGGGCCGGTACCAGTCGCAAATGGAATAATAGGTTCCGAATTTGATTCCCTGTTTCTGACACTCTTCTGCCAGCTCTTTCAATACGCCCTTGCCATAAGGTGTAGCAGCCATATCATAATCGGTATAGGGACTATCCCAGAGGCTGAATCCGTCGTGGTGACGGCTGGTAATGACCAGGTATTTCATGCCGGCAGTTTTAGCGGCTCCCACCCACTCAGCCGCATTGAAATGCTCGGGATTAAATTCCTTATAAAGTTGATCGTACTCCTCAATGGGGATCTCTCTTCCCCGCGACCAGCTTATCTCCTCCCCCCGGAGCGTAACCGGTCCCCAGTGAATAAACATACCAAAGCGCATGTCCTGGAAATCTTTCAGGGCTTCGGCGTGGGTTGTCAGGCCTGGATTGGCTTCACCTCCTCCTGAGTATTGGCTAAAGAGAGAAAAGGTTGAGAGCAAAAGGATGGAAAGGCAGGTGCTCAGCTTCGGATTGGAGGATTTCATAATTCAGAATATGGGGATTCAATCAAAAATAAGGAATTAGTATTTGAATTAAGCGGGATGTGGATTAAATTTAAGGACCATGATACAAAGCTACATTTACATTCTTTTGCTGTCCTCAGCACTGAGTGTCCCCACCATCGAGAGCAAAGAGACAGAAACTGTCCATGTCAGAGTAAATCAGGCAGGTTATTTACCCCAGGACTTCAAATCGGGAATTGTCTTTTCCAGGGCTCCGATCCGGGAAAAATTTCAGCTGCTGGAGGAAGGGACCGGAAAGGTGGTACTCACTTTGAAAGCTGAGAAAAGCAAGGCACCAGGTTGGGGGAGCTTCGATTACTACTATGAGCTCGATTTTTCTCAGGTGGAGGATCCAGGCAAGTACTATCTGGAGTCTGTGAAATCGAAGAGCCGATCCGGGACCTTTGCCATTTCTGAAGGTGCCTACAATCATCAGCAGGAGACGCTGCTTGGCTTTATGCGTCAACAACGTTGCGGCTACAATCCCTTCCTGGATGTGGTTTGTCATCAGCACGACGGACGATCCTTTTACGGTCCTATGCCAGACTCAACCTACGTGGATGTGAGCGGAGGATGGCACGATGCCGGTGACCAGCTCAAATACCTGATTACAGGTTCCTATGCCACGGGGCATATGCTACTGGCCTATGAACTTTATCCCGATCGCTTTTCGGACCTCTGCAATGCTCTGGGACAGCCAGGATCCAATGGGATTCCCGATGTGCTGGATGAAGCAAAATGGGGGCTGGACTGGATCCATAAACTGCATGCTGCACCGGATCAGCTGGTGCACCAGGTAGCCGACGACCGTGATCATTTGGGTTGGAAGTGGCCTCACAAGGATCCTTCAGATTATGGCTGGGGCCAGAATAGCTACCGGGCTGCTTATTTTGCCAGCGGGGAGCCGCAGGGACTGCATAAATACAAGAGCGAGGCCACCGGAGTCTCCAACCTGGCAGGCCGTTCGGCAGCAGCTATGGCACTGGCGGCTCGTATCTGGGACGAGGACATGGAGGATTCTGCTTTTGCGGCGAAGTGCCTGGAGAGTGCCCGGACCCTCTACCAGATGGGGAAGGAGAAGGAAGGCTTCCAGCAGGGGAATTCCTACGGCGCACCATACAGATACGGAGAGGTGACCTGGGCAGATGATATGGAATGGGGGGCTGCGGAATTGTATAAGAGCACCGGGGAGAAAACTTATTTGGAAGATGCCATCAGGTATGCAAAGATGGCTGCTACTGTTTCGTGGATGCCCCTCGATACTGCCAGGCATTATCAATACTATCCCTTTGTGAATCTGGGACATTATGCCCTGCATTCGTCGGTTGAGGGAGCTTTCAGAGATACCCTCGAACAGTACTACCGCTCCGGAATAGAGAATTGTCTGGACAGGGGGGGAAGAAATCCCTATGGAATAGGCATTCCTTTTATCTGGTGCTCCAACAACCTGCTCACCAGCCTGGGCGCCCAGGTCATTTTGTATGAGCATATGACGGGCGACATGAGTTATCAGCAGTTCCTGCAGGAGCAGCGCGACTGGCTCTTTGGCAGGAATCCCTGGGGGACTTCCATGTTTACCGCCATGCCTGAGGGAGGCGAGTATCCGGTGGATGTGCATACCAGCATCTATGCGCTTACAGGGACAGAGGTGGCCGGGGGACTGGTGGACGGTCCGGTTTACGGTACCATTTATCGTTCCTTGCTGGGCCTTGTCCTGCATCAGGAGGATGAGTTTGCAGATTTGCAGAATCCCTTCGTGGTCTATCACGATGATGTGGGCGATTTCTCCACCAACGAACCCACCATGGACGGCACCGCCGGAGCCATTCTGATGATAGCACACTTTGCTGATAAGTAGGACTACTTGCCTTTTTTCTGTAGCAGGATTTCGGTGGGTTCCAGGGTCACCAGGCAGCCCTTTGGCATGCTGAGAAGCTCCTCTTCAATTTGGGTGTAGAATTCCTTCAGCTTTTCTGTCAGATCCACAAACTCGATGACTACAGGAAGCTTTTCGGTGAGTTCCCAGAACCTGGAGGACTGGATGGTGCTGCTTGCCCCGTAGCCCATGATTCCCCGGAACACGGTAGCACCATTGATTCCTTTTTTTTGTGCCAGCTCTACCAGGTGCTGGTATAGCAGCTTGGACCCAATCTTATCGGTGGTGCTGGCATGCACCTTCATCGTACTGTACTCCGGGCTATTCTTTATGTTCGACATCTTATCCCATGAGTTTAGTGGAAATGTACCCGAGGTATACCGCGGTGAATCCCAGCAGGATGCTCAATCCTGTGTAAAGAAGCAGGGGAAGGAACTGTCCGTTTCGCATCAGCATCAGGTTCTCCCCGGAAAAGGAAGAGAAGGTAGTGAAGCCGCCGCAGAGTCCCACCATCAGGAACATTCGCCATTCGACTGTAAGGACGGGACTCTTTTCGGAAATTCCTATCAGGAAACCTATGAGCAGGCTTCCCACCACGTTCACTGTAAGGGTGCCGATGGGAATGGAGAACCAGTCGACCCTCGTATTCAGTCTGGAAACCAGGAAGCGGGCTACGCTTCCCACAAAGCCTCCAAGTCCGATCAGTAGAAGTTGTTTTAACATAGGCGCCTTAATCTTTTAGCCACTGGTCCAGCCATCCCTTGAATTCCCTTTGCCATAGGATCCCGTTCTGCGGACTTAGAACAAAGTGGGTTTCCGATGGAAAGAAGAGCATTCGGCTGGGTATGCCCAGCATTTGTGCCGTGTTAAAGGCGGCCATGCCCTGGGTATAGGGAATGCGGTAGTCATGTTCTCCCTGGATCACCATTATGGGAGTATCCCAGTTCTCCACATAGTGGTGGGGAGAAGTGGCATAAGACTTTTGGGCCACCGGATTGTCCTTTTCCCAGGGAGCTCCTCCTTTTTCCCAGTGATCGAAGAACATTTCATCTGTGGTCGAATACATCATATCTGCATTGAAAACCCCGCAGTGGGAAATAAAGGTCTTAAAACGTCCCTCATGATTGCCGGCTAGCCAGAATGTGGAAAAGCCTCCGAAACTGGCGCCTACGGCACCCAGGCGTTCTTCATCCACGTAAGGTTCTGCGCTGATGTCATCAATGGCGCTAAGCAAATCCTGCATGGCCAGTCCGCTGTTATCCTTGCTGACCTGATCTGTCCAGAGTTGTCCGTGACTACTGACTCCCCGTCTGGCAGGAGCAATCACCACGTAATCAAAGGAGGCCATCTGGCTCATATTCCAGCGATAACTCCAGAACTGTCCCAGCACACCCTGAGGCCCTCCGGTACAGAACATAAGGGCCGGATACTTTTTACTCTTGTCGAAATGTGGTGGATAGATAGCCCAAACCAGCATTTGCTTATTGTCCACTGT
>Ga0316190_10002653_pt1 | contig 12994 bp, 10 predicted proteins | sample Eddworburrow2_MG_FD_204929 | JGI IMG/M metagenome (GOLD analysis project Ga0316190, IMG submission 204929) | Coastal sediment microbial communities from Maine, United States - Eddy worm burrow 2 | ecosystem: Environmental > Aquatic > Marine > Coastal > Sediment | place: USA: Maine | collected... | reverse complement strand
TCGTCGCGCAGCTGCAGTCGGCGCTTCCCGACATGCCCACGGTCCTGACCGTGTACGACGCGTCTCGCCAGGGGCGCTTCGACGCACGCGATGCCGGGTGGATCGGGCTTGGCGACGAGGCCCGCGATGGGGATGGCGTCAGCGTTTTGAAGGCTGGTCTGCTGACCGCGGATCGCGTCACCACCCTGTCTCCCAACTACGCGCACCGCCTTCAGAGGCCGGATAACGACGATGAGTTGGCTGATGCGTTTCGCGAGCTCGGGCCGAAGCTGGACGGCCTACGCCACGGGATCGACCCCGCGCTTTGGAACCCCGCAACCGATGGGAACCTCCCTGCCCGGTTCGATCCGTTCGACATGGACGGCAAAGACAAGTGCAAGGCTGAGCTCCAGCACGATCTGACGCTGCCAGTGCGAAGTGATGTGCCTCTGTTCGGCGCGATCGGTAGCGTCGACGACGACGGCATGGCCTTGCTCGCGAAGATTGGGCCCGACTTCCTGCGCAACGACGTCCAACTCGTAGTGCAGCTCGAGGGCGATGGCGAGCTCGTTGCCATCTACGAAGAGCTCTGGGACCAGTGGCCAGACCGAATTCAGATCAAGACCGGGGATGACGAGGCGTTTCGGCACGCGCTAATCGGAGCGAGCGACTTCGTGGTGGCGGCGGGACTCGAGGCGCCGTCTGACAACATCCAGATGAGAGCTCAACGCTACGGCGCCCTACCCATCGTTCAACGGGATGGCGGCCTCGCCGACGAAGTGGTCGATTGCGAAGCCTCTTTGAGGACCGGCTCGGGGATCCTCTACGATGAGGCGACCACGCGATCTCTGCTGTCGGCGCTGCAGCGAGGCGCGGCGGCATTCGCCAACACCAAGGCGTTCCGAGAAGTCCAGAGCAGAGTCATGCGCATCGACCATTCTTGGGAACGCACGACTCGACTCTACGAGCGCACGTACCGCGAAGCGATCGCCTCGCACGGCAGCTAGCTCGGGCGCTCGGTCTGTAGCGGGCGATCCGGCAACTTGGCATCGCTCGGGCGAAGGTACTGCGGCTCCAACGCGTCGAGGTCTGCCGGCCCGGTCGTGCGGAACGCGTATTGCACTTCGGCCACAATCGCGTCCGGAGTAGAGGCGTCGAGGATATCGGCCCCATCGACCTTCACTCCGAGCGTGGCTTCGATCACGGAGGCATGCGGTCGTACGCCCTCGCCGCCCACGGCAATCGGACGCCCCGCCACGGCCTCCCGAATTTGCGTTAAGACACGCTCGGGCGGGCCGAAGAGTGCGGGCGCCAACTCCTCCATGTCACCATCCTCGATGATGTACGCAGCAGCGAACACGTCGCCGCGGTACGCATTCATCACCGGCACCCGCACGAGGCTGACGTCGGTTTCGATCGCCCTCGCGAGCACCCGCAGTGAGCTGACGCCAACGATGGGTAGACCCAAGCCGAGGGCGAGCCCCTTGGCCGTGCCGAGCCCCACGCGCAGGCTAGTGAATCGGCCGGGCCCTATATTCACGCCTATCAACGAGAGCTCTTTGCGAGAGGCGCCCGCTTCAGCCAACGCCGATTCGATGTAGCCGAACAGGTTTTCCCCGTGGCGGCCGGCCGAACGCCAGCGTACCGACGCGTTCGAGCCGTCGTCGCGAACGACGGCAACGGTGCCATGCTCGGTTGCCGTATCGATGCAGAGGATCGTCATTGGGTCGCTTGACGCATGCCTAACCGCAGACTAGCGTCCGCGCCAGCGAAGTGCCCGCCTGCGCTGCTTGCCGGTAGTCCCGCACGAATGAGCAACCCACAAGACAAAGCTACCTCGAAAGGTGCGCGCACGGCGAAAAAGGGCGACGGCTGGAAGTCAAATCTGCTGACTATCGGCGGGGCGCTGTTGCTGGCGTTGCTCATTCGGGTGACTCTGTTCGAAGCCTTTGCCATCGACGGCCCATCGATGGAACCCACCCTCCTCGATGGAGACCGGGTTGTCGTCGCGAAGTATCCGTTCGGGCTGTTTCTCCCCTTCACGCACGAAGCGACGTGGAACTGGGGCGGCCCGGAACCAGGCGACGTGATCATCCTCCACAGCCCCGCCGACAACGAAGATATCGTGAAGCGAGTCATTGGTGTGGGCGGAGACGAGATCCTCATCCGCGACGGTAAGATCTCCCGCAATGGGGAGGTGCTGCCGACGATCGACTCGGGCCCGTGCTCCAACGAAGAGCAGAAGAACCTCGACCTCACGTGCAGGGTTTACGAAGAGACCCTGGACGGCACGCCGCACCGTATGAGCCATTCCAAGCACGATTTTCCGCTCGACCGCCTACCGCTTCGGGTCCCAGAAGGTCACGTCTACGTGCTCGGTGACCACCGCGACAGCTCCAACGACAGCCGCAACCCACTGATCGGCGCCGTCCCCAACTCGCGCATCAAGGGCAAGACCCTGTTCATCTACATGTCGTGGAAGAACACTCGCGCCTCCCTCTGGGAGCGCATCCGCTGGTCCCGAGTAGGCACCAGCGTCGACTAAAAAAGGGGTAGGCGATAGAGTGACTGCCGCCGAAGGCGTCCAGGAGACTGTCGAGAGGCCGATTCTTCTTAACCCCTACAAAAAGGGGACTGTCCCCTTTAAGGTTCGGGTGTGAGTGATTTGAAGGGCGAGATTGTGGCTCGGATGGGCGACGAGATCGGGGCTATCGACAAGGATGCTCCGGAGGCGGTCGCACTCTTGTATCCGAGTCCCTATCGCGTCGGGATGTCGTCGCTTGGGTATCAGACCATCTATCGATCGATCAACGCTTCGGAAGGGCGGGCTGCACATCGAGCGTTTCTGCCCGACGACCTCGAGGCCTGGAGGCAAGCTCGGGCGCCGCTGGTCACGTATGAGAAGTTGCGGCCGGTCTCCGACTACCCGGTGATCGCTGTGTCGGTCGCGTACGAGACCGAGCTCGCAGGGCTGATTCAGACGCTGGAGCTGGCAGGCATCCCTCCTCTCGCAGAGGACCGCACCGAGCAGCATCCGTTCGTCCTCGCCGGCGGGCCGCTGACCTTTAGCAACCCCCTGCCCCTCGCCCCGTTCGTCGACGCGGTGATCATGGGCGAGGCCGACCAGTCGGTGCACACCGCACTCGACGTGATCTTCGCCTCGGATTCGAAGGACAGCGCCATACGCACCCTGTCGGGCCAGCCCCACGTGTTCGTGCCAAGCGCGCACGGCGACATCCTGCCACCCATCGACAAAGCGGACACCAGCATCCTCCCCGCCTTCTCGCAGATCATCACGCCCCACACCGAGCTCCGCAATATGTTCCTGATCGAGCCCGAGCGAGGCTGTCACCGCGGCTGCACGTATTGCGTGATGCGCCGTTCCACGAACGAGGGCATGCGCATCATCAAGAAGGACCGCATTCTGTCGTTGATCCCCGACGAGGCGAAAAAGGTCGGCCTGGTGGGCGCAGCCACGACCGATCACCCGGAGATCACCGAGGTGGTCAACGCCCTCGCGGACTCGGGACGAGAGGTTGGCCTGTCGTCGCTTCGAGCGGATCGATTGAACGACGATCTGGTGGCCGCGCTCCGCAGAGGCGGCCACCGAATCCTGACCACCGCAAGCGACGGCGCAAGCCAGCGTATGCGAGACGTCATCCAGCGCAAGACCAGCGAGGAACAGCTTCGACAGGCCGCCAAGCTCGCCCGACGCCACGGTATGAAACGTCTGAAGCTCTACATTATGGTCGGCATTCCCGGTGAGCTCGACGAGGACATCGATGAGCTGATCGAGTTCGGCAAGGAGTTGTCCTCACTCATTCCGCTGTCCCTCGGGGTGGCACCCTTCGTTGCGAAACGAAACACCCCACTCGACGGGGCACCTTTTGCCGGCATGCCGCTGGTCGAGGCCCGGCTTCGACGGCTCCGCCGCGGGGTCCGAGGCCGCGTCGACGTGCGCGCGACTAGTGCCCGGTGGGCCTGGGTGGAGTACGTGCTCGCTCAGGGTGGGCGTGCCGAGGGGCGGGCCGTGCTCGACGCGGTCCACGCGGGCGGCCGCTTCTCCGATTGGAAGCGTGCCTTCAATGCGCTTCCGGAGGAGCGCCCACGCCGGCTGCTCGTTCGCCCGGGCGACCGCCTGGGACGCGCCAGCTAGCCGACCAGGCTCGAGGCGGCCGAGACTGCCCAATCGAGGTAGCGACTCGGGGTGACCCCCATCTTCACTACGTAGTAGCCCGCCAGAACGAGTGCGACGGTGACGTAGAGCGACTGCATGGGAACTGCGATGGGCTGGTCTTCCTGCGGCTCGCGCATGAAGAGATACACGATGACCTTGAGGTAGTAGTACGCGCCCACTGCACTGGCCAAAACGCCGATGACGGCAACCCAGATCATGGGCCCGCCTGCCCGAACGGCAGCGCTGAAGACGTAGTACTTTCCGAAGAAGCCCGCGGTGGGCGGCATCCCGAGCAACGACAGGACGCCGATGGCGAATGGAAATGCGGCCATCGGGTGGCGACGCCCTGCACCTGCAAGGTCGTCGTAACTCACCGCCTCTTTACCCTTCGAGCCCATCAGGATGAGAGAGCCGAACGCGAGCACGTTCGAAACCGTGTACGCGGCGATGTAGTAGAGGACCGAGCTCACGGCGAAGGAGCCGACTTCGTGAACTGCCGCGAGGCCAACCAAGATGTAGCCCGCGTGCGCGACCGAGGAGTAGGCGAGCATGCGTTTGACGCTGGTCTGTGCGAGCGCGGCCAGGTTGCCGTACACCATCGTCGCGACGGCAAGCAACACGATGACAGGCGTCCACCCGGTGTAGAGGCCCATGCTAGCGGGGTCGCCGAATGCGCCGACCAAGACGCGCACGAGCACGGCCACCGCTGCAGCTTTGACGCCCACCGACATGAAGGTTGTGACCGGCGTGACAGCGCCCTCGTAGGCATCGGGCACCCACATGTGGAAGGGAACCGCACCGAGCTTGAAGGCCAGACCGACGATCAGCATGACCAAGGCGAGCACCGCCAGTGTTGCATCGGCCTCACCCGCGGCGACGACCTGCTGAATTCCAGCGAGATCGGTGTGGCCGGTCGCACCGTAGAGCAACGCGCTTCCAAAGAGCAGGATCGCTGCTGCGAACGAACCAAGCAGAAAGTACTTCACGGCGCCTTCAACCGCGCGCGCGCTGGTTCGGCGGTAAGCGACGAGGGCGTAGGCTCCAAGGGACATCGTTTCGAGCCCCAAGAAGATGCTCAGGAGATCGACTGCCCGTGCGAGCACCATCGCACCGAAGGCGGTGAAGATGATGAGGACGTAAAACTCGCCGCGTTCGAGCCCGTGCTCGCGAAGGTACCCCCCCGCCAAGAGCGCGGAGAGGCCGGCGCCGACACAAATGACGACGTCGAAGAACAACCCAAGCCGGTCGACCGCAAGGTAGCGGGTGACGACCTCGGGCGCGGCCGGAACCTCGCCCACCAACATGACCCCCGCCAGGCCAGCCACCACAAAAAGCGAGGCGGCAGTGACTAAAGCGAGCTCCGTGCGCTCGTCGCTGAACGCATCGACCAGCATGATGGCCAGCCCCGCTGCGACGAGCAACAGTAGCGGCGACACTCCCATGAGGGCACTCATCGCTGCGCCTCCTCGCCGGCGGGCCGTGCCAGCGCGAGACCGCCTGCAGCCTCGAAGCGTTGAGTCAGCTTGTCAAAATCGACCAAGCGGGGTTCACCAGTCCGAAGACCCTCTTCGTAGCGAACCGTGAAGTCGGTGACGAACGCATCGACGGACGGGTTCATCTTGTCGAGGAAGAACTTCGGGTAGAGGCCGATCCAGAACACCATCACGATGAGTGGAAGCAGCGAAGCAACCTCACGGCGATTGAGGTCGGCGAGCGACTCGTTCTCGGTGTGCACGACCTTGCCCCAGAAGATGCGAAGCACTGCGTGCAGCATGTAGACCGCTGCGAAGATGACGCCCGTCGTCGCAAGGAGCGTCATGATGAACCAAGACGAACCAAATCCGACCGCTGTGCGTGACAAGAACGACCCGGCCAAAATCATGAACTCGCCGATGAAGCCGTTCGTCCCTGGAAGCCCAATCGAGCTCAAGGTGATGATGATGAAGAACAGCGTGTACCAAGGCATCACCTTCGCGAGCCCACCAAAGTCGTCGAGCAGCCGAGAGTGACGGCGATCGTAGATCACTCCGACCAGAAGGAAGAGCGCGCCGGTCGAAATGCCGTGGTTGATCATCTGCAGGATGGCGCCCGAAATCCCGTTGCGGTTCATCGCAAAAAGACCGAGCAAGATGAAGCCCATGTGGCTCACCGAGCTGTACGCAACGAGCTTCTTCAAGTCTCGCTGCACCCAGGCCGCATACGCGCCGTAGATGATGCCGAAGACACCGAGGCCGGCCAGCACCGGCCCTATCGCCTGGCTCGCAACGGGGAACAGCGGCATCGCAAACCGGATGAATCCGTAGATGCCGAGCTTCAGAAGGACAGCAGCAAGAATGACCGAGCCACCCGTCGGCGCCTGGACATGCGCGTCAGGCAACCAAGTGTGGAACGGGAACATCGGGACCTTGATCGCGAAGGCCAGCGCAAACGCGGCGAACAGCAGATACTGCGGCAGTGCCGGCAAGACGAGGGTCGAGAGCTCTTGTAGGTCGAAGCTGTAGTGCCCGGCGAGCTTCTCGTAGCTGGCAGCCAGATACAAAATGGCGACGAGCATCAACAAGCTCCCCACCATCGTGTACAAAAAGAACTTCACCGCAGCATAAACGCGGTCCTTGCCGCCCCAGACGCCGATGATCAGGTACATCGGCACCAGCATCAGCTCCCAGAACACGTAGAACAGGAACAGGTCGAGCGCGACGAATGCGCCGAGCATACCTAGCTCGAGGAGCAAGAACGAGAACGCGTACTCTTTGATGCGAGTCGTGATGCTTCCCCACGACGCGTAGAGGGCGATGGGCGAGAGCAAGGTAGTGAGAATCACGAGCCACAACGACAGCCCATCGATGCCGACCTTGTACGAAATCCCAAAGGACTCGACCCAGGTCACGTGCTCGACGAAGTGGTATCCGGCGTCGGAGTAGTCAGCCAGGATCAGCCGAATGCTGATGATGAACTCGACCAGCATCGCGCCGATCGAGAAGCGCTTGATCGTTTTCTCCCACCCTCGGGGCAGCAGAAGCACCACTAGGGCGCTGATCGCGGGAATGGCGAGAAGCCAGGTGAGGTAACGAGTCGTCATCGGACCACCTCACGAGCCGGCTGAATCAGCGAGGCGTGCGAAGGCGCCCCGAGTGGGAAAGGCAAAGCGATTTCTTTCGTGGCGCGACGCATGTTGCCGAAGGTATTGCGAACCTCGACGGTGGCTTCGACGAGTGGACGGGAGAACACGCGCGCGGGACCGAGGCGGCCGTCCCTGCCCATCGGCAAACGGATCTCTTGGCGGCCGGAGGGCCCGACCGGGGCGTTCGCCTGGCGAAACAGCAATTCCTCGCCATCGACTCGCACCTCGAAGCCCATGACTCGTGGGGGCAAGCTCTCCTCGGGAATCACGGACTCGATGGGGAGCGGGGACCACTCCTCGGTCACCTCAATCCTTCGCTCGATGCCGGACGCCGCGTTGCCGAGGAACACCGCAACGCCGCGGACGTCGTCGTGACTGTACTCAAACCGGGTCCCCGGCGCGCGCTCCCACTGGGTCTCGAACTCGCCATCGGAGTTCGCATCCCAGCGGTACTCGTAGCCAAGGCCCGCCGGCGTCGTGAGCTCGACCTGGGTGCCTTCGAAGGCGGCCTCGATGCGCGAGTGCGGGGTCCAGAACCAGGCCAAGACCACTACGACACCGACCACCATCACGGCGCCGTACATCTGCACGACTCCGTTCTGCAGGCGGGCAAGAATCCGCCCGGTCTCACGGACCTTGAAGCTCGGCCACTTCGTCATGAGCGCGTCGACAAACGTCATATCTGCGTGGCCCACAGCGGTGGCAACGTTCTTGATCGGGTTGACGATCGTCGCCGCGTAGAGCTCGTCGACGCGCCATTTATCGAAAGCAAGCTGGTACAGGCGCGCCGGAATCTTGTTGGTCAGCGCATCGGTGCTCTTGTTTCGGTAGAGCAGCCAGGCGGCACTGATGCCGATCGCCATCGCCCCGAAAGCAAGGCCCGAAGCGAGATTCACGACGCCCATCTCCTCTGGAACCGGTTGGCCTGCCACCGACGCGTGCATCCAGTGGCTCCACCAGCTCGGAAGATGTGTCCCTGTGATCGGCATCACGTGCGGGAGCCCCAAGAAGCCGACGCCGAGCGCACCGATGCCGAGCACGACCAACGGAATCGTCATGCTGGGCGGCGATTCGTGGGGATGCGCGTCGTACGGGTGATCGCCCGACTGGTCGGCGCTCCGGTACTCGCCGGTGAACGTCAGGAAGTAGAGCCTGAACATGTAGAAGGCGGTCATCACGGCCGCAAGCGTCAGGCCGATCAAGGTGAACCAGCCAACGGACGTCGTGAGCCAGTTGTCCGCGCGGTAGATCTGAGCCGCCGCGCCGAGCAGGATCTCGTCCTTGGAAAAGAAGCCGCTGGTGAGCGGGAAGCCAGCGATGGCCAGGCAGCTCGCCAGGAAGGTCCAGCGCGTGATCGGCAACTGCTTCCTGAGACCGCCGAGCTTGAAGATGTCGGCGTCCCCGTGGGCATGGACCGCGTGCATCACCGAGCCGGCGCCGAGGAACAAGCAGGCCTTGAAGAACGCATGCGTGAAGACGTGGAAGAAACCGGCCGCGAAGAAGCCAACGCCCACCGCCGCGAACATGAACCCGAGCTGGCTCACGGTGGAGTAGGCGAGGATCTTCTTCATCTCTCGCTGCACCACGGCGATCGACGCCGCCAGGAGGGCGGTGAGCGTCCCGGTGACCGCTATGATCGACATCACCACTTCCGAGGTGATGAACAGTGGTGAGAGGCGACAACAGAGGTAGACGCCTGCGGTGACCATGGTGGCCGCATGAATGAGGGCCGAGACCGGCGTCGGGCCCGCCATGGCATCGGGGAGCCAGATGAAGAGTGGAATTTGCGCGCTCTTCCCTGTGCATCCGAGGAAGAGAAAGATGCAGGCGACCGTGGCAAGGCTCGGTGCGACGCCGAACAGCAAGATCGGGAAGTCGGGGCGGAACTCCCCGCCCACCGCGGCGGCGTTGATCTCGGCGAACTCGAACGAGCCCGCCACGGCGACCAGGATGAACATGCCGATCAAGACGCCGAAATCGCCAATTCGGTTGACGACGAACGCTTTGCGGCCCGCTGCAGCGTAGTCGCGGTTCTCGTACCAGAAGCCGATCAGCAGGTACGAGCAAAGACCCACCCCTTCCCAGCCGACGAACATGACCGGCAGGCTGCTCCCAAGAACGAGGATCAGCATCGAGGCCATGAACAGGTTCAGGAAGCTCATGAACCTGGGGTAGCCCTCGTCCTCACCCATGTACCCAATGCTGTAGAGGTGGATCAGGCCGCCAACGCCCGTGACCACCAGCGTCATGACGCCACTGAGCGAGTCCATCAGGAACTGGACGTTGACCGGAACGACCGTGCCACCGGGCAGCTTCAACGAAAACCACTCGTAGAAGTGATAGGCCAGCGCTGCGTGTTCGGCGTCGTGAGAGAGACCATAGAGTTCGACGAACGAGGCGACGGCCAGCGCGAAGGACACCGCTACAGACCCGACACCGACGAGAGTGACGAGCCCCTTGGCCATGTAGCGCCCCAGCAAGCCGTTGATGATCGCCCCACCCAGCGGGAACAGGATGATCAAGAGGAGCAAAATCTGCTGGGGTGCTTCTAGGTGCATGGGTTCAATACTTCAGCAGGGTCGCGTCGTCGGTATCGAGCGTCTTCTTGATGCGGTAGTACGCGATGAGGATCGCCAGCCCGACGGCCGCCTCCGCAGCCGCGACAGCGATGACGAAGAAGGCAAACACCTGCCCGTCGTGATTCGCCGGGTACGCACGATTGAAAGCCAGCAAGACCACGTTGACCGAGTTGAGCATCAGCTCGATCGACATGAGTTGGATCAGCATGTTGCGTCGGGCCAGGAAACCCGTGGCGCCGATGCCAAACAGAACCGAGGCAAGTGCCAAGTATGTTCCGATGCCCATCGCGTCCTACTCCGTGCGGCTCCGAGCGACGGTAATCGCACCGATGACGGCGACCAGGAGCGTGATCGAGACTACCTCGAACGGCACCAGCGCTTGCTTGTAAATGGCCATCCCAAGGCCCTCGACGGTCCCGAATTCGTCGGAGACCCCTACCCAGGGCGCATCGACGTAGGCAACCGAGGTCGCGACCGACAGGACGACGGCAATCGTCAGCGCGATGCTCAGGGTCCGCGAGGCCACGCGCCCTTCGATCGGGCCCACTTCCGCGGCAGAGCCAATCAGCATGATGACGAACACGAACAGCACGACGATCGCGCCCGCGTACACCAAGAGCTGCAGCACGGCCAAGAGGTGCGCGTTGAGGGTGAGAAACATGCCGGCAAGCGAAATGATGTGAACGAGCAGGCCGATCGCGGCGCGAAGCGGGCGCCGGGCCGAAATCGTCATCAGCGCGCCTGCCATCGCGAAGATCGCGGTCACTACGAAAAGAGTTGCCCCGAGACCGGTCACACGCCCCCCTCTACCATGCTCCGAACGCTATCGTCGTGCCGGACGCCGTCGGGAAGGCCGTGGATAGCCGCGTCCATGAACTCCTCGCGGAACTTCTGCACCATTCCGAGCATCGGCATCGCTGTGCCATCCGCGAAAGCGCAGATTGTGTTGCCCATCATGTTGTTCGAGATGTTGACCAACAGGTCGACGTCGTCGGGCTTGCCCCGCCCGTTGCAGAGGTTGTCGAGTACATCGACCAGCCAGCCGGTCCCCTCGCGGCACGGGGTGCACTGCCCGCACGACTCGTGCTTGTAGAAGCGCATCAAGTTGCGGCAGGCCTCGACCATGTTGACTGTGTCGTCCATCACGATGGCGCAGCAGGTTCCGAGCATGGTGCCGAGCGCACGATAGGTGTCGACCCCCATGGGCACGTCGATTTCGCTTTGGCCGTGCCATTTGTGCAGCGGGTGGTCTTCGTTTGGCGCGTCGACTTTGCGTCGCGGATCGAGCACGGGTGTGGACGAGCCACCCGGAATCACCGCCTTGAGCGGCCGATCGCCGAGCATGCCGCCCGCGTAGTCGTCGATCAGCTCACGCATGGTGATTCCGACGGGAGCTTCGAACAGGCCCGGGTTCTTCACGTGACCGCTAACGCCGTAAATGCGCACGCCACCGTCGCCGGGAAGCTGGCCGAGTGCCGACCAGGCGTCGCCGCCCATCTGCACGATGTCAGGAACGGACGCGATCGTTTCGACGTTGTTGACGATGGTCGGCATGCCGAATGCACCCTTGACCGCTGGAAATGGTGGCTTGAGCCGGGGCTCGCCACGGCGCCCCTCGAGCGAGTTCAGCAGCGCCGTCTCCTCGCCGCAGATGTACGCTCCGGCGCCAGAGTGAACATAGACATCGATGGCGTGATCGATGCCAAAGGGACGCTCGCCGAGGTAACCCGCCTGCCGCGCATCTGCGATCGCCTGCTCGAGCCGGGCCACAGAGAACGCGAGCTCGCCCCGCACGTAAATGTAGGCGACGTGCGCGTCGATCGCGAAACACGAGATGATCGCCCCCTCGACGAGCCGATGAGGGTCGAGATCCATGATGCTGCGGTCTTTGAAGGTGCCGGGTTCGCTCTCGTCGGCGTTGATGACGAGGTAGATCTGCTCGCCCTCCTGCCGGTTGAGGAAGCCCCACTTCACGCCGGCGGGGAATCCCGCGCCGCCGCGACCGCGGATGTTAGCCTTCTTGACCTGCTCCCGGAGTTCCTCGGGCTTTCGGGTCGTCAGAGCCTGTCTGGCCACCTCGTATGCGCCGGCGCGCTCCGCATTCGCGAGCTTCCAGCTCTCTTCGATGCCGTAGCGCGAGGTCAGCAATGGCTCGAGTGCCCGGCTCATGAACCCTCGCCCTTCTCGTCGCTCGCAGGTGGTGGCTGTGAAGCCAGCCGGACGGCCTCCCGACTGGGCGGAGGTGGTGCCGAGGTCACCGAACCGCCACCGCTGCCGCGGGGCGTGCCGAAGGTCGCACACGTGGAAAATTCCGCAGCAGCGGCCTCTCCGCCCTGGGCGGCGTGGGCGTCAATGATGCGGTCCAGCTGCGCTACATTGAGGTTCTCGTAGTAGTAGTCGTTTATCTGGACCATGGGAGCCTGCCCACAGGCCGCGAGGCACTCGGCCTTCAACAGGGTGAACTTCCCATCCGGGCTCGTGTGGCCGGCGGTGCAGCCAAGCTTCTTCTCGAGATGGTCCTGAATCGCCTTTCCCCCGCGAAGATCGCACGAAAGCGTCCGGCAGACCCAAACGACGTTCTCACCAACCGGCTCGTCGAAGAACATCGTATAGAAGGTCACGACCCCTTTGATGATCGCGGTCGAGAGCTCGAGACGCTCCGCGACGTACTCGACGACTTCGGGGCCAATCCACCCGTTCTGTCGCTGACACAGCCACAGAACCGGCAAGAGCGCCGCTCGACGCTCGGGATAGCGGGTCAAAATGTCGTCGACCTGTTGTTCGCGTTCCGGCGTAAGCGCAAATGCCATGGCAGGGCGAGCGGACGCTAGGCCCGCCGGGCCCGCCTGTCAAGGTCGGCAAAACAGTGGTAACTCCGGCGCCTGATGATGGAAGACGCGCCACAACCACCCGCGCGAAACGTCGGGCTCTGGGTCGGCCTGGGATGCGTTGGCGTCTTGGTGCTCTCCTGCTGTCTCTTGACCTTTTGGGCCCAGTCGTACGGTTGGCGTCTCGTCCTGGGGCAAGGCGATGAGACCAAGATCTGGGCCTCACGCGTGCTCCTCGTCGGTGCGCTCGGCGGCACGCGCAAGACCTGCAACGACGGGGTAATCAGCGAGGACACCCTCCCCTGGTTCC
>Ga0316190_10002651_pt1 | contig 12997 bp, 9 predicted proteins | sample Eddworburrow2_MG_FD_204929 | JGI IMG/M metagenome (GOLD analysis project Ga0316190, IMG submission 204929) | Coastal sediment microbial communities from Maine, United States - Eddy worm burrow 2 | ecosystem: Environmental > Aquatic > Marine > Coastal > Sediment | place: USA: Maine | collected... | reverse complement strand
AGGAAGCGTGATTTGCGGCCGTTCTTCATTCGGCTTCGACCTGCCTGGCCTGGATGTGCTGGTAGAGCATCATCGGTATTACCAGTAACAGCAATAGCGCAATCGCCACGGCGGAAGCCACGGGCCAGTCGATGTTGGCGTTAAATTCATTGTAAAGGATACGCCCGATCATCAATACGTTACCACCGCCGAGCAGATCCGGAATGACATACTCGCCGGTCGCCGGGATGAAAACCAGCAACGAGCCGGCGATGATTCCCGGCATAGTCATCGGCAGGGTCACCGTAAAAAAGGTTGTCATCGGTTTTGCGCCCAGATCAGCCGCGGCCTCGAGCAGGGTCCAGTCGAGTTTTTCCATATTCGCGTAAAGCGGCAGGATCATAAAAGGCACGTAGGTATATACGATGCCGACGTAGACTGCGAACGGTGTATAAAGCATGCGGATTGGCTCGTCGACGATGCCGATCGCGATGAGCAGGTTGTTGATTGTGCCCTGGTCGGCTAGTAACCCCATCCAGGCATAAACACGCAGCAGGAAAGATGTCCAGAACGGCAAGATGACCAGCATTAACAGAATGTGCTTGGTAGTGTGGCTGGAACGGACGATTGCGTAAGCCATCGGGTAACCGATCAGCAGGCAAAGGATAGTCGAGATTGACGAAATCTTGAGCGAGTTCAGGTAGGTCTTGGCGTATAAATCGTCTTCCCACAGGTAGGCGTAATTATCGACTACCACGCGGATGTGCATGATGCCTTCGTCGACCCATTCAATCATCGGCGTGAATGGCGGGCTGGCAATAATGGCTTCGGCGAGACTGATTTTGAGCACGATGAAAAAGGGCGCCAGGAAGAACAGCAGCAGCCAGAAAAACGGGATAAACAGCACCAGTGAGCGCCAGTTGCGTTGCAGCAGATGGCTCATGCGTCGCAGTAATCGATTTTGCGCCGAGCTTTCTACTGCTTCTCTCATTTAGTCAATACCACTGAACTGGATGGCTCCCAGCTAAGGTAGACTTCTTCATCCCAGTCGATTGGTGGATTGCCGTCCTTGGGTCGATTCAGGTTAGGCGAGGTGATTTCCACGATGCGTTCGTCCCCAATCATGACACGATAGGTCGAAGTTCCGCCGAGGTAACCGATATCGCTTACCGACCCCTTGATGCTATTGGTGCCGTCGTCACCCGGAGATTGCTTGGTTATCTTGATTTTCTCTGGACGCAGTGCCACCCAGACTTTACTGCCTTCCACGATTGACATACCGTGATCGATATAAAAATTACAGGCTGGATCCTTGCTCTCGACGATAACGTGATCGGTACCGTTTTCGATGACGCGACCCTCGAACATGTTGGCGTTACCGATAAAAGTGGCAACCAGTCGTGAACTGGGAAACTCGTAAATTTCGGTCGGGGTGCCGATTTGCTGAAAGCGCCCGACATCCATCACCGCAATACGGGTCGACAGGGTCATCGCTTCTTCCTGGTCGTGGGTAACGACGACGAAGGTAACGCCGAGTTTTTCCTGGATATTCATCAACTCGTACTGGGTCTGTACCCGCAGGCGCTTGTCGAGAGCAGCCAGTGGTTCATCGAGCAGCAGCATCTTGGGTTGCTTGATCAGCGCACGCGCCAGTGCGACGCGCTGTTTCTGTCCGCCCGATAACTGGTGCGGTTTACGTTTGCGAAACTGGCTCAACTCGACCATCGTCAGCATATCCTCGACACGCTGGTCAATCTCGCTCTTCGCGATCCCGTCGCGTCTTAATCCATAGCCAACATTACTTTCCACGGTCATATGTGGAAACAGTGCATAGGACTGGAACATCATGTTAACCGGGCGTTCGTAGGGCGGCACATCGGTCATGTTGACGCCGTCGATTACAATCGAACCCGAGGAGGGCGTTTCGAATCCGGCGAGCATGCGCAGCAGCGTGGTCTTGCCGCAACCGGAGCCGCCGAGCAGGCAAAACAATTCTCCTTTATAAATTTCAAGATCGACGCTATCTACCGCGGTGAAGTCGCCGAAATGCTTGCTGACGCTTTGTACCTTGATAAAGGGTTCGGCGTCAGGGTCGAGCCAGGGGCGGTCGTTGTAATCTATCGACTGGGACATAGTCCCCCCGTCAAATGTCATCAAAAAAACCGGGGTGATGGCTCACCCCGGTATTGCTGTTACTAGTTACCAGCCTTGAAGTTGGTCCAGGTCCGGGTGCGTATGCGCTCTGCCTTGGGTGGCAATGGGCTGAGCGTGTACATGGTTGCGACTTGTGCCGCGGTTGGGAAAGCGGCGGAGCTGCCGGTAACCGCCGGATCGATCAGCGGTATGGCTTCCTGGTTGGCCGTTGCATACCAGGTGTAGTTACTGTCGTTGGCCGCAACGTCCGGACGCATCGTGTAATTCATGAATAAATGCGCATTTTTAAGATTCTTCGCGTCGCCCGGGATAACCCAGCCGTCAACCCAGAAGTTCGGCACGGCCGGCAGGAAGAAGTCGAGTACAACTCCGGTACCTGCCTCTTCGGCGCCCGACATCGCGAGCAATCCATCCGGTCCCCAGGTTACTGCTACGCAGAACTCTTTTTCGGGCATGCGCTGGTAGGCATAGTTGTCAAAGGTCTTGATATACGGGCGAACCTTTTTCAGCATGGCTTCAACTTTCTCGTAATCCGCCTTGTTGGTTGAGTCTGGCTGCATTTTAAGATAGGCGAGCGCCATCGGGATAACGTCGGTCGGTGAGTCCAGGAAAGCTACGCCGCACTTGGACAATTCTTTCATGTGTTTGGGATCGAAGATCATACTGATGTCACCGATCGGTGCGTCCGGGTAGGTTTGTAACACCAGTTCCTTGTTATAGGTCACCCCGTGGGTGCCCCACATGTAAGGCACGATATAGTTATGACCCGGGTCCCACTTCTCCCCGAGCTGAACCATGACATCGGCACTCATGTACTTGAGGTTTGGTAACTGGGTCTTGTCGATCTTGTGCAGGATGCCGCCCTTCATCAGGCGTGCTGCCTGGGAAGCCGCGTGGGAAACCACGTCGTAACCCGAGCTGCCCGCGAGCAATTTTGAATCAATCGCTTCGACCGATTCGTACGGGGTGAAGGTAACTTCGACGTCGTATTCCTTGGCGAAGTTGGCGATGGTATCTTCCGCCATGTACTCGGCCCAGTTGCTGATGTTGAGTTTACCACCTGCAGATGCGACGGTCGCCGCGGTTATCAATGAAGCCGCGGTAAGTCCGACCAGCGTGGATTTAAAAACAGTGTCTTTGTTCATTATTCCTCCTCGGAATTTCATACTAAGATTTGAATGCCAAACTTATTATTGTGTTTTCGGGCTGTATGCCGGCTTAACGGCGTGTACGCAACCGGAATCTATTCGTAACCCCATTTCCCTAGCATAATGGTGAATAGCCTGTCACATCAATAGTTCGAATCGATGTTAACAAAAAAAAACTTTTGCGATCACATTATTTGTTGGTTAAGCCCTCCCTCGAATCCGGGTAAATCGTGTCGAGCAATTCGAATACGGCCTGAATCGCCTGATCGCGCTTGAACCCGGGCGGCCCGATCAAAAAGTTCTGCCACAGTCCGTCAATCATACCCTCGATGCTGAGCGCCGCAGTTTTTGCCCGCAGACGGGCACCGTGCTGAGCTTCGATAGCCGTGCACAGCGACAGCAGTGTGTCGGAAAATACCTTGTCGTTGGCGCCGCAGACACGCATATATTTCGGCCGTGAGCGAGATTCGCCCCAGAATGCAAACCAGACACTGATTTTACGGCGGTTGCAGATCCGGGTGGCAAACGATGCCTCGATAAGCGAGCAAAGCTGAGATAGCGGATCTGGCCTGGCAATTGCCAGTGCCGATTGCCAGTTCGATACATATTCCTCGCTGAGATCGCGCAGGGTTTGGTCGAGCAAAGCCTCCTTACTGTGGAAATGGAACACGACATTCCCCTGGGACAGGCCGGCGCGTTCGGCGATACGCGCGAGCGTGGTTTGCGAGAGGCCAAGCTTGTCGATGCAATCCATAGTCGCGTCGATCAATTGTCGCTTGCGGAATTCACTCTGGCTTTTACGGTTGCGGCCGGAGAAATTCTTTTCGGTAACAGGTGTCGCCAAAACTGATGACCCTTGATTTGATTGCTGATAACCTTACGGTTTATTGAGTGAATGGTCAATTAAAATCTATATATCATTGAAATATATTGCAAAAATATAAATATTAAATATAATTCTACGACTTGTAATGGTATTGATTCGGGGAGACCGACCATGAGCACATCAGCAGAACTCAAGCAAAACGATAATTTATTTATTCATCCCTGGGACGATATCGCCAAGATTGGCAATCATCAGCGTACCCTTTTGAGCAAGGGTGACGGGGTATATGTTTACGATAGCGAGGGAAATCGCCTGCTCGATGCGCCGGCCGGTATGTGGTGTGTCAATATCGGCCACGGCCGCCAGGAAATGGCACAGGCGGTTTACGACCAGATCATGGGCCTGACCTACGTTTCTCCGTGGTCGATGACAACCGGCCCCGCGGCGGAGTTCGCGGCAATGATTGCCGAACAGTCACCGGGTGATCTGAATCATGTTTTCTTCACTACCGGGGGCTCGACCGCGGTCGATTCGGCGTTGCGCTTTGTACAGTTCTACAACAACGTGCGTGGCAAACCGAACAAGAAACAGATTATCGCGCAGAAGCGGGGTTACCACGGCAGCACCTATCTCGGGGGCAACGTTTCCGGCAAGGAGCGTGACAAGAACAACCTCGACATGGAAATTGGGCTGGTGCACCACATTGAAGCACCGCATCCGCTGTACAAGCCCGCGGATCAGTCGGATGCCGACTTTCTCGATGCCTGCGTGGCCAATCTCGAAAATATGATCGCCGAGGTAGGCGCGGATAACTGTGCAGTATTTGTTGCCGAACCGATTCTCGCCTCGGGTGGCGTCATCGTGCCGCCTGAGGGCTATCATCAGCGTTGTCTCGAAGTGTGTCGTAAAAACGATATGCTCTACCTGTCGGACGAGGTCGTTACCGCATTCGGTCGCCTCGGTCATTGCTTCGCCTCAGAAGACGTGTTTGGGATTGTTCCTGACATAATTACTACCGCGAAAGGTTTAACCTCGGGGTACATTCCGATGGGTGCGTTTCTGGTATCTGATCGATTGATTCAGGAAATCAAGGCCAAAGGCGGTGATTCGGCGGTATTCTCAAACGGTTTTACCTACTCAGGACATCCGGTGGCGGCTGCGGCCGGCATCAAGAACCTCGAAATCATGTTGCGTGAAAATCTGTTCGAACATGCCCGGGAATTGGGACCGTATATGCAGCAGCAGATGCAAACCCTGCGTGATCTGCCGATCGTCAGCGATGTCCGTGGTCAAGGCTTGATGGCCTGCGTTGAATGCGAATTGAAGCAGGGTAGTAACGACCTCGCCATGGATTACGAAATTGGCAACCTGATTGACAAGCATTGCCAGCAACTGGGTTTGATTGTGCGCCCGATCATTAACATGTGCGTTATGTCACCGCCATTGACTATCACCAAAGAGCAAATCGATGAAATGGTTTCGATTCTGCGTAAGGGCATCGAAATGGCGATGGCGGAAATTGAATCCATGGAATCGGTTTCCGCAGAGGCGAGTCAGCACCATCCATCGCCGGCGGCATAAGTGTTTTAGCGATTATTGGCGAGGCGACCAGAAGCAGACAGGAATGAACGAGGTTTGGCAATGAAATTTGTATCAGCAGAGGAAATTTTCCGGGATCCCGCGAGCCGCAAGGGACTGCCGGCCTGGACCTATAACAGCAATGAATTGACCCAGCTGGAAATGGAGCAGTTGTTTCTGCGTAGCTGGAGGTTTGTCGCCCATGTATCGGATATACCGAATTCGGGGGACTACCAGTGCTTCGAGATGGCGCAGGAGCGCGCCGTGGTGGTGCGTGATCAGGACGGCCAGGTACGCGCGTTCCATAATGTGTGCCGGCACCGCGCCTCACGGGTTGTAGGCGAAGACAAGGGGCATTGCGGCAAAGCCTTCATCTGCCCGTTCCACGGCTGGTCTTACAACCTGGACGGGACATTAAAGAATATTCCAAAAGCGGATAGTTTTCCGTCTATCGACAAGCAGCAATTCGGCCTCAAATCCCTCGACTGCGAAGTCTGGCATGGCATGATTTTCATTCGTTTTGGCGGCACCGGGCCCTCTATCGCCGAGCTCTTCGCGGAGGCGGCTGAAGAGATCGGTCTTTACCGTATCGAGGACATGCAACCACTCGATGATCCTTACCAGTACAAGTTCGATCTCGACTGGAAAGCTGTGCTCGATATCGACAACGAGGGCTATCATGTACCGATCGGGCATCCGGAGTTGTTTGACCTGGTTGGCGCGACCTATACCGATCAACCGCTCGAAGGTGGCCTGAGCCGCTCCTGTGGCGCTATCAATCAGCGCAAACATCGCCTCGAGCGCAATCGTGACTATGTTGCGGCATTACCCGGCGAAAGTTACCTGCCCGAGTCGCATCAACAGCTATGGATTTACTGGGGTCTATTTCCCGGTTTCGTGCTGACGCTATTTCCCGATCAGATCGAGATTTACCAGATTTACCCGACCGGTAACCAGCAGAGTGTCATGGCCGGTGTGACCTATGCCCTGCCGGATGATCGTGTCGAAATGCAAAAGGCGCGTGAACTTAACCGCGATATCAACATGGACGTCGGTGATGAAGATATTCAGCTCATCGAATGGGCTGCCGCGGGCATGCGCTCGAGCGCTTTCGATGGTGTGATACTGTCGGACCTGGAGCTGGGCGTCGGTTCGTTTCAGAACCAGCTGCGCGAAGTTTTACCGGTAGTGACGCTGGATCAGGCACCCACAGCGGGCAGCCTGAAAGAGGTTAACGAGCGTCTACGCTCGCAGGCTAACGTCTCCGCCGTAGGTTAGTCCGTGGCCCGTGATCCGCGTTACGACTCGCTGTTCGAGCCACTGAAAATCGGCCCGGTAACCGCCCCGAACCGGTTTTACCAGGTGCCGCATTGCTCAGGCATGGGATTTCAGCGACCACAGATGATGGCGGCGATGCGTGGCGTCAAGGCCGAGGGTGGCTGGGGTGTGGTCTGCACCGAGTATTGTTCGATTCATGCGAGCTCCGACGATTCGCCTTACTCGAGCGCCAGTCTGTGCGACGATGACGATGTGCGTAACCTGCGCCTGATGACCGACGCGGTGCATGCGCAAGGCTCGCTTGCCGGGGTCGAGCTCTGGTATGGCGGCCATACTTCGCCCAATCTTTATACCCGTGAAGTTGCGCTTGATGTGTCTAGTTTGCCGAATACAGCCACCCTGGGTGCACCGGTACAGAGCCAGGCCATGAGCAAGGCCGACATTAGCGAATTTCGTGAATTGCACAGGTGTGCCGCGCGGCGTGCGATGGCGGCTGACTTCGATATCGTTTATGTCTATGGCAACCATGGATACCTGCTGCACAATTTCCTGAATCCGTATTTCAACAACCGTAACGATGAATATGGTGGTTCGGTGGAAAACCGTGTGCGCCTGTTGCGCGAAGTCATCGAAGACGTTAGCGAAATAGTCTACGGGCGTTGCGCGGTTGCGGTGCGCTACTCGATGCCGATGCAACTCGATGAAGATCCCGAGGGGTTGATCGAATGTTTTCAGCAGATCGCCGAGTTACCTGACCTGTGGGATATCACGGTAAGCGATTACCGCTATGAAATGGGCAGTTCGCGCTTTGTCAAGGAAGCGGCGCATCAGGCGGCGGTGGGTAAAGTTAAATCCATGACCAGCAAACCGGTAGTGAGTGTTGGTCGATTTACTTCCCCCGACACAATGCTGACCCAGGTCGCCAATGGCTCGCAGGATTTCATCGGTGCTGCCAGACCTTCGATTGCAGACCCATTTTTGCCACGGAAAATAGACCAGGGTCGACTCGACGAGATCCGCGAGTGTATCGGCTGTAATGTCTGCTATGCACACAATTCGTTAGCGGTGCCGATTCGTTGTACGCAGAATCCGACCATGGGCGAAGAATGGCGCCGTGGCTGGCACCCTGATCGAATCGAGCCCCGACATGCGGATGAATCGGTACTGGTCGTCGGCGCCGGTCCCGCAGGCCTGGAAGCGGCCTGTGCGCTGGGGCAGCGCGGTTACCAGGTGATTCTGGCCGAGGCGGAACAGGAACTTGGCGGTCGAATTAACCGTGAATCGCGCTTGCCCGGGTTATCTGAATACGCACGCGTGCGCGACTGGCGTGTGGGGCAGTTGGCGAGCATGGAGAATGTCCAGATATACCCTGACAATCGGCTCGACGTTGAATCAATTCTCCAACTGGACTGCCAGCATATCATTCTCGCTACCGGGGCACGCTGGCGCAGCGATGGTGTGGGTCGCCGGAGCAAAGCGCCCTTTGCCGGATGCGAGCTGGACACCGTGATCGGGGTTGAACAGGTTTTAAACGGATTTATGCCCGCTGGGCAGGTGGTCGTTTATGACGATGATCACTATTATCTCGGCAGCGCAATCGCGCTGAAACTTTGCTCCGCTGGCGTAAAAGTCTCTATGGTAACGCCGGAGCCTTCGCTGGCCGGCTGGAGTCATCATACCGAGGAGCATTCTCTGACCATGCAGGCGCTGATCGAGGCCGGGGTTGAAATTGTAACCGCCAAAGGCCTGGTCGCATGGCAATCAGGCGAATTAAAGCTACAGTGTATTTACAGTGGGCACGAGTCGACAATCGGGGCAGATTACCTGGTTCCGATCAGTGCGCGTATGCCTCGCGATGACCTCTGGTGCGAGCTGGATGCGCGCCGCGACGAATTTGCCGCAAAGGGTGGCTTGTCGCTGCAACGCGTCGGCGACTGCCAGGCCCCCGGCATCATCGCCGCCGCGGTGTATGCCGGGCATAAGGCGGCGCGCGAACTGGGCTCAAGTGAAGTTGAATTTAAACGTGATCGAGTAGTGGTGTAATGGCAAGAGATCCAAAGTACGATATTTTGTTCGAACCGGTGAAAATAGGTCCGGTGACGGCGCCGAACCGGTTTTTTCAGGTGCCTCACTGTAACGTGCTGGGTCATGGACGCCCGCGTGCCGAGGCCGCGAATCGCCGCGTCAAGGCCGAGGGTGGCTGGGGCGTGGTCTGCACCCAGGAAGTCGAAATACATCCGAGTACGGATGCTACACCCTTTATCGAAGGGCGCATCTGGGATCAGCGTGATATTCCGCAGCACCGCTTGATGACCGATGCGGTACATGAGCATGGCGCACTCGCCGGCATCGAGCTTGCTTACAACGCCAGCCATGCGCCGAATTTATACAGTCGTATTGCACCGATGGCCCCGAGTGCAATAGCCGTACGCGATACTTTACCGATTCAGGCGCGTGCGATGAGCAAACGCGACATCGCCGACGTGCGGCGCTGGCATGTCGAGGCGGCGCAGCGCTCCAAACAGGCGGGTTACGATATCATCTATGTATATGCCGGGCATAATTTGAGCCTGTTACAGCATTTTTTTAAACCCCAGTACAACCAGCGCAGTGACGAGTATGGTGGTAGCCTGGAAAACAGGGTCAGATTCACCAAAGAAATATTAATAGATGTCAAAGAAGCCGTTGGTGATGAATGCGCCATCGCGTTTCGCTTTGCGACCGATGAATTGATGGGTCCCGACGGTTTGCAGGCGGAGTCGGAAGGGCGCGATATTGTCGGCATGCTGGCCGAGATTCCGGATCTGTGGGATGTCAATGTCAGTGACTGGGCCAATGATTCGGCTACCGCCCGCTTTGAACCCAACGAAGGCTACCAGGAGCCTTACACCGCGTTTGTCAAAACCTTGACCAGTAAACCGGTTGTCGGAGTAGGGCGGTTTACTTCGGCGGACGCGATGGTTTCGCAAATCAAACGCGGAGTACTCGACCTGATCGGTGCTGCGCGACCATCCATTGCCGACCCGTTTTTACCGCGCAAGATTGACGAGGACCGTATCGAGGACATCCGTGAATGCATCGGCTGCAACATTTGTGTTGCCCAGGACATGATGATCGCGCCTATTCGCTGTACCCAAAATCCGACCCAGGGAGAAGAATGGAAGCAAAACTGGCATCCGGAAAAAATCGATGCCGCAGCTAGTGACGACGCGGTACTGGTGGTAGGTGCAGGACCTGCGGGGCTCGAATGCAGCATGCAGCTTGCCAATCGGGGTTATGCGGTGACCCTGGCCGAAGCCAGCGAGGTCCTCGGGGGAAGGATCGTACGCGAGAGTGAATTGCCGGGAATGGCGAGCTATGCACGGGTACGTGACTACCGTGAGAGCCAGATCAGGAAAAACCCCGGTGTCGAAATCTACCTGGGTAATTACTTGAACGCGAACGACATCATAGAACTGCAGATACCGCATGTATTGATTGCAACCGGAGCATACTGGCGCCGCGATGGTGCCGGCCGGCAGCATGCTTTCCCGATTGCAGGCCTCGAAGATGTATCGGTATTAACCCCGGACGACGTACTTGCCGGTGCTGAAATAAGTGGCAGGGTGCTGATATACGATGACGATCACTATTTTATGGGTAGTACCATCGCCGAGCTTTGTCGCAGCCAGGGCAATGACGTGTGCCTGGTAACTCCGGAGTCAAAGTTGTCCATCTGGACCGAGTACACGCTTGAACAGGAGAAAATCCAGGCAAGATTACTGGATCTGGGAGTGGAGGTAGTTGTTTCGCATAAACTGCTGCAGGTTGCCGAGAGTAGGGCGGTGATTGCTAATGTTTACAGTAACAGGCATCAACAGCAGATTGATTTCGAGACCCTGATCGTGGTGACTTCGCGACAATCGGATGATGTGTTGTACCAGGCCTTGCTGGAACAGGAGCATCGCTTTAAAACCCTGCGCGCAATCGGCGACTGTAATGCGCCCGGTACCATCGCCGCGGCGGTTTACGATGGTCATTCCGCGGCCCGCTACCTGCAATCAGGAAAGGATATCTATGCACCGCTATTTGCCCGCGAAATGCCGGAGATTTAGTCAGTTCTGGACAACTGCTGCCCGCGGAATTTTTTTCACGTATCGACAGTCAGTTGGCCGGAAGGTATCGCCTGATGATGCTCTGGCCGGGCGTGGACCGATAAATGGTAAGAATCGAGATCGGCTATTTACGATTCGAAGCTAGTACGTAGAGCATTTCCAGCCCCAGCGTAGCGCCTGCCAGCGACGTAATCTCGGCATGATCGTAGGAGGGTGCAACTTCTACCAGGTCCATACCGATCAGGTTTATTCCCTGCAATCCGCGGATGATTTTAAGCGCGCGATCCGAGGTCAAACCGCCCACTACTGGAGTACCGGTGCCGGGTGCATAGCTCGGATCGAGACAATCGATGTCGAAGGTCAGGTAACATGGACTGTCACCAACACGATTATGGATGCGTTCGGTGATGGCTTGGACGCTCAGGTCATTGGCTACCGCGGCACTGATCACTTCATACTCGTGACGGCTTTCGGTGTACTCGGTACGAATCCCGATCTGGATACTTTTGTCGGCATCGATCAGGCCTTCGCGTGGCGCATGGTAAAACATGCTGCCGTGATTGTAGACTGCGTCATCTTCTTTATAGGTGTCGGTATGCGCATCGAAATGAATCATTGCGAGCTTGCCGAATTGTTTATGATGGGCGCGCAGTAGAGGCAGTGTAACAAAATGATCGCCGCCCAGGCTGAGTATGCTTTTGCCCGCCGCAAGCAGTTTGCCGTAGTGGGCTTCCACCTGGTCAAACAGGCCGTCGTGATTACCGGTCGGAAACTCCAGGTCGCCATAGTCCGCTACCCGAATTCGCTCGAACAGGTTGAAATCCCATGGCCAGCGTTTCTCTTCCCAACGCAGATTGGCGCTGGCGCTACGAATCCCTCCCGGACCGCTGCGCGTGCCGGAGCGTCCGCTGGTGCCCAGGTCGTAAGGTAGTCCAATGACAAACACGTCGGCATCGTCCGGGTCGCGGGTCAGCGGTCTACCCATATAGCTGTATATGTTGGCGTAGATCGAATAGCTGTCGATGAAATTGTCAGTGCTCATTTATAGGTACCAGTCATACTCGCGAGGGCTTATGTAGTTCTCGAAAACTACTGTTTCGGCGCTGCGATGGCGACAGTATAACTCGACAAACTCGCTACCCATAGTGCTGCTCAGGGCTGCGCTGGAAGCCGTTGTGGCTAGTGCTCTCGACATGTTTAGTGGCAGATTTTCATCGCGACCGTCCACTGCTGCCGTCGTCGCATCACCTGGATCAAGCTTGTTCTCGATGCCGTGTAACATGCCAGCCAGGGTAGCCGCCATCGCCAGGTAGGGATTAGCGTCAGCGCCGGGGACTCTGTTTTCAACCCGCCAGGCACCCTGCTTGGCGAGTGGAATGCGAAACGCAACCGTGCGGTTTTCGTCACCCCAGGTCAGGCTTACCGGCGCGCAGCTGGTGCCGCCGAGAAAACGGCGGTAGGAATTGGTATTTGGCGCCCAGAATGACATCGCCGCCGGCATCGTCGTGAGCAGACCGCCGATCGCATGATGCAGTCGCGCATGCGCCCTGTCGCCATTGGCAAATATATTGTTGCCCTTGCTATCGACTACGCTGATATGCATGTGTAATCCATTGCCGGCATGTTCCAGCATCGGCTTGGCGATAAAGCTGGCGATCATCCCATGCTGCTTGGCAATTTCAATCACGGTACGCTTGAACAGACAGGTTTCGTCAGCCGCCCTGAGCACGTCGTCGTGATGGTTGAAATTTATCTCGAACTGGCCCGGTCCCAGTTCCGATGAAATTGCCCCGGTATCGATATTCTGTGACTGACAGGCGTGAATGATGTCATCGATGACTGCCTCGAAATCGCCGATACGGGTGCTCGACAAGACCGTCGCGGTATCCGGCCGACCGGTTTTAGGGTTACGCACTACCTGCAGCAGGTCGTTGGCATCA
>Ga0316190_10002650_pt1 | contig 12999 bp, 25 predicted proteins | sample Eddworburrow2_MG_FD_204929 | JGI IMG/M metagenome (GOLD analysis project Ga0316190, IMG submission 204929) | Coastal sediment microbial communities from Maine, United States - Eddy worm burrow 2 | ecosystem: Environmental > Aquatic > Marine > Coastal > Sediment | place: USA: Maine | collected... | reverse complement strand
TGCTACCCGGATCTTCAAGAACCCCTGCTCCTTGGCATGCTGCTTGGCCTCCGCCAATACCTCTTCGGTGAAAGCACGCCGAGCACCACGAACACGGTTCTTCCACGTATCAAAAGCAGCCGCCTGCTTGCCACCCCGCAAGGCATCCCGCTTGTGGTCGTCCACAAGGAAGAACTCCTTGTGCTCCTTGTCGTCCCAACGGCACACACCACCCTTGGCCTGGCACGCCTTGAACAACCCCTCCAGCCGCTCCTTGTGATTGTCGGACTTGCGGTTGTCCCGAAGACCCACCCAGATCTGTTCCTTGCCCTGATACCGCTCAGACCAGTTGTCCGTGTAGATGTCCTTCTCCTTGCTGACACTCTTGAGCCAGGTCAGAGCACGGTCCTTGTGAGGTACACGCCATGGCTTGGCATCCTTGTCGGCCGGAGTCGACCACGAGAACACCCCCTTGAGCTTGTCCCACTTGGACTTCGGCAGAGACGCCCCAGCGACAGCCTCCCGAACCAACGGCACCAAGTGACCCCGGATAGACGGGTTGTCCTGTGCCAGCTTGATCAACGATGTAAGGAGCTTGCTTTGTCTCATGAATCTTCCCTCGGTGTCCTACCCCTGAACACACCATAGAGAGAAAAACGGACCAACATTCCGACGCTCGGACCAGGGTTAGGTAGGACGCTCGGATTTTTCCAGCCACCAACTACAACCCAATCACGGCACCGAAAAACCGTTTGAAAACGTTACCGGGCGGTTCTACACCCCCTGAGACAATGTTTGTGGATTCGCGGTAGCCCTCACCCAGGCGAAAAGGAAGCCCTCACCGCACACCAGATCGGGCCAATCTGGTGGAGACAACGCTTCGAGAGCACTCTAACTGCTTGGCGATGGTCTTGATGTTTAGCCCCTGTTTCCATAGGTCCAGGACCATCTCGTCCGCGATGGTCTTGATGTTTAGCCCCTGTTTCCATAGGTCCAGGACCATCTCGTGATGTGGGGGTACCGGTCCAGACCCGGCCCCCTATACTGTGGTCCCGACAAGCCCAAACGCCCCAGCTCACGACGAACAGTGGCCTCCCCTACGCCGAAACGACGAGCCATGTGGCGCACGGAATGGAGGGGATGCTATGAACTCGACGGGCCTCCGCTACCTGTGGACCCGTCAAACCCAGCCGTTGACCTGCCTCTGCATCAGAGGATGCCTCCCGAACCATTTGACGTAACAGACCCTTTTCGGGTACGTTCCAGGCCCTTTTCCGGGGCATTTAATCACCTCTTAGCCTTAGAAATAAGGGCCTTTGCCCTAACCGGGCATAGCACACCGTTAGCATGAATGGACTAGAAATAGTACGCAGGTTCAATTTGCATAAACGGGGTACCCCGACCGATCAGTCAGGTTTTCCAATCGGTTTTGGGCGATCGACCTCGGAGCCACCCACCCCCTATCTCATGACAAGAATCTGGGAACGAGTTTCTCGAACGTCGACCGCCCCCTCTCGGAACTCTGGCACGTTTTTTTCCAGTTAGAAGGTCATCGTAATTCTTTTTTCGTAGGTCTGAGTGACATTCTGCCCCTTAGCGTGGAACTCTGAGAATGTGAGAGAATGTGTGTGAAGAGGAGTCGTCTGCACCAAGAGGACTCGCCTGTAGCTCTGGCCCTGCATGGCTGCAGGAGCCCCACCTGATCTATGCTAGACCCCAGCATAGCCGCACCCCTGGGGGACCCACCCACCCCGGGGCGGGTGGGGCACACGTTCAAGGCACGGTGTGTACTCGGGTGGGTAGGTGACCTCCCCTGTGTGGGCAACGAGAGCCTTGGCTCACAGGAGCGGGAGGGCACCCACCCCCTAGTGGGCGGTGTCCCAAGCCTTGAGGGCTTTGATGGCTGCTCTCCACTGCCTACCGGGCTCGTGTACCTCGGCCTTGAAGTCCCCTGTGGCCCTGTCCATGAGGTAGTAGGTGGGGCCGTGGTAGGATGTCTGACCGCGGCCGGACCAGCCTGTATGTCCATGACTCTTGATGATGAGGCGGTCACCGAGGTCCTCGACGACGGTGAGGCCCTTGGGGCCGTGGCTGACGCCGGGGGTGGACAGGGTGCCATCGGGGCGTAGGACGGCATGGCGGCTGATGCAGGTGCCTTTGAAGGCTTGGAGTGTCCAGGTGGTCATCGTGTGGCAGCCCTGGTTAGTCGTCATCAGTCGTCCCACCCAAAGAGGTCAACCCGCTCCTCTTCTCACCGCACGCTTGCTCGGCCAGGATCTCCTTGTGCGTGGAGATCTCCACGTCAAGCGGACCCCAGGTCGGAGTGTCTCCCCATTCGATTTCGGCGAGCACGGCGGAGGCCATGGCGTCGGCGGCCTCGTTCCATCGACCCGCCCGCGCATGGTCCATCGCTTCAGCGGCCAGGGCTTCAGCTGCCTCGGCGTTCTGCGTGGCCTCGCGGCATACGTCACACCCGGCCACATCGCCACTACAGTAGGTGTAGTCCCCGTCGTCCGTGACGTAGGCACCGTCTACCTTGGCCTCATGCGTCCAGTCTGCGTTGGTCCAGGTACCCTTGGCCTTGGCGTAGGCACTTTCGATTGCGGGCGTGGTCGTCATCGTGTTTCTCCAGTGGGGTGCGTCGTTCGTCTCACCCCTACTACGTAGGAGGTTGGAATGTTGAGCCCTTTGGATGTTGATTTTTACCAGCCCAGGTCGGGGTCGACCACGTCGGCCCAGGTGGCTGGGGGCATCCTGTTGACGACGTCCCGACCTTCGTCGGTGGCCTTGTAGTTGAGGCCGTCTTTGACGATCAAGCCTTTTGCCAGCAGGGTGGCTGTGATGCTTGGCAGGTACGTTCTGAGGTGTCCACCCATGTAGGCCATGTAGGTGTCAGGGTTCTGGACGATGGTTCGCAGGGTGCGTGCTTCCGGGGGTGACAGGGTGGTACTCATTGGGCTGTCCACAGGGTTGGGTTGGCCTTGAAGATCGGCCAGAGCCGCTCTGACAGCTCCGTCATCTCGATCTCCAGGAGGTCACACTCTTTGAGTTCACCAGAGCGCCAGGCCTTGGCGTGCTGCTTGTGCATGTCAGCCAGGGCTGCTTGGAGGTTCAGAGAGGGGGTTTTTGAGGGCATGAGGGGCTCCTGTGGGTTCAGGGGAGGGTGGGTCTCAGGAGTGTGCTGCGATGTCGCACCAGTAGTGCCACTCGCCGTAGGTGAGGTCGAACTCGGCGATGACCTCTTCGAGCAGGGGGTTGATGGCGGCACTCGGCGGCCAGGGGCGATTCGCGGGGAGGGCGGCGATGGCTTTCCATGTGGCCTTGATGGCCTGAATCAGCTCTAGTCCGCGGCTGAAGTTGGCCAGCTTGCGCTCGGGTCGAATCGTCATGGCTTCCATCGGGTTACCTCCAGGGGTGTCTCGTCTCACCCCTACTACGGAGGAGGTTGGGATGTTGAGCCCATTGCCCTGAAAGTTAGGTTGATGCGAGGCATCACCAGGCGCGAGGCATTCACGCTGCTTGTTTAGGACCTCTTGGGTCCTCCGATTCAACCCACCCTGCTCATCCCAGCAGGGCAAGCATTGAATGCCGCCTCCGTCGCATGATCCGCAGTTAGTCATCGTTTGGCAAGCTCGTGCAGGTGCAGCGAGTCTCCCGCTGCTACGGTGTTGGACGCGAACACCACGATGGGGGTGCCATCGTCGGTGTGTTGGTGGCTGACCCAGCGACGTACTAGGCCCTTGGCCGGGACACGCTTGAAGCGCAACAGAGCCAGGTATTCGGCCGTTTCAGTGGCGGAGTCGAAGGAGAGGGTGGTGGGTGGGTTGAGCATCTACTTGGTCCCCGTGGGTCCGCGGGACGTCCACTTGGTCTGGCCTACGAAACGGCCTTCCTGCATGATCAGCTCGTAGAACAGACCACCGTGAAAAACCTGTGAATGGCCGGTGTACTGTGCGCGGTCGCCTTTCCAGTAGGTGGTCATGTCGTGTGCTCCGGGGTCAGGGTGTTCGTTCGTCTCACCCCTACTACGGACCGAGACACCATCTTGAGCCCGAAAAGTGCGATTTTTCAGGCTCAATGATTTCATAGACTTAGTATGCTTTTGGGTACAGTGCGGATACCCAAAATCTCAGGTGCGGAATCGCTGGCCGGTGAGGATGTTCACCACGGTCTCACCGGGGCCGAAGGCTGCTCGCATTTCGAACTTCTCTTCGGCAGTGGTTGGCCTGCTGCTTGCGGTACTCGGCGAGCCAGACGTCGTTGTGGGTGGTGCAGGCGACCTGCTGGCCAGAGGGGACAGGGACGAAGGCATCCTCGAACACGTCCACGGGCACAGGGCGGTCCACGCTGGTCCAGTAGAGGGCTCCTGCCTTCTCGTAGGTGTCGGTGGCCAGGTGGGTGCGTGAGCGGGCGATACGGGCCTGTTCCCAGGGCTTCAGGGTTGCGATGTAGGCGTCACCGATGTCTTGGGCCTTGCGGGTGTCGGAGGTGGCGGCGATGGCCTGGGTGGTCTCGCGTTTCTCGTTGAAGTTCATCGTGTCCTCTTGTGGTCAATGGCGATGCAGGCGTCTTTGATGGAGGGGTGTTGACGACCAGCCGCACGCCCTTGGCTCCTTCGGATTGCGTCTCACCCCTACTACGGGCGGGTTTCAGATGTTGAGCCCTTGTTTAGGCAATTGCTGCCTTTCCAGCGTCGGTCAGGTGCCAAGCAGGGCGCTCACCGATGCTGTGATCGACGCTGCCGAGTCCCTTGAAAAATGCCAGCCCCTTCTCAAGGACTTCGTCGATGGTCTTGTGACTAGCCCGGTAATCCCTTCCCTCCGCCTTTGCCTGGAGGAACTTGATGGCGTTGCGGCTGGGCTTGTTGATGGTCATCGGTCTAAAGCTCCCAGGTCGTGTAGAAGAGGGTCGAACCCTCATCGAGGCGTTTGCGGGCCTGCTCAGAGGTGAGCACGTCACCGGTCTCGGTCTCGTAGACGATCGTGTCGCCGACGATCGGGGTCATGTGCTTGAGCGTCGGGATGAGGTGTCCCAGGCCTACTGTGCCTTCGGGGCCTGGTACGTACCGGTCGGCGTGGAACGCGGGAGCGGGGGTCACCTGTCGTCGTGGGTGTGTCTGGGTCGCGTTCTGCATCGTCTCAGGCTCCAGGGTCCGTGGTGTCTCATCGTCTACACCCCTACTACGGAGGAGTTTCGGATGTTGAGCCCCGAGAAACTGCAAAAACCACATTCTCGGGCCTCCGATTCTCTATGTACGTGTTCTAAGGGGTAAAAAATCGTGTTCGGGGTCACTTAGATTCTCAAAAATACGTTCTAGTGGGTTTTTTTCCGTTTAGGGGCTCATTTTCAGAAAGTGCTGCGTAGTAGGGGTGAGACGAACGAACACAGACCCGGAGCAACCAAGATGGCCAGCAAGACGACGAAGATTCAGTGGGAAAAGAGCGAGCGCCGGAACGACACCATCTTCGGTGCCATCGGCCGCACCCCCACCTACCTCGACAACGACTTCAAGCTGTCCTACTCGGGTCACTGGGACTCCGACCGGGCCTTCTACGTCATCGACACCCGCGAGGTGACCAACCACCACAGCGGCGAGGTCCTGGCCCGCATGGGCAAGCGGGACGCCAAAAAGATGTGCCGCCTGGTAGCCAATGGCATGGACGCTGACGCAGCTCGGGCCCAGGTCGTCGAAGACCGCCGCAACACTCCCAAGTTCAAGGCCGACGCCGCAGCCCTGAAAGCCCACTTCGCCAAGCGGGATGCCGAACGCACCGCAGGAGCCAACTAGACATGGCCAAGACCAAAGACACGCCAACTACACCAGTTAGTTCCGTTCGCAGTTTCGTCGAGGGTACCCAACGAGGCTATGCTTCAGGGCTCCGCAGGGTCCGTCCCGATGGCAAAGACGGAGGCACGCTCATCGAGTACCATCACCGTGATGGCGGGACCTCCGCCGGGATGGACAAAGCCTATGCCGAAGCCAGCCGCTCGGCCTCCACCCTGCTCCAGACCTGGCAACGTCAGCCCGACCTGATTCGTCGCCGCCAGGGCTTCACCGGCCGGTGAGGCGAGCCGGCGAGAAACCACAAAAACCACATTCTCGACCATCGAGATTCTCTCAGTGGCCCCTAAGCGGTAAAAAATGTGCCAAGAGGCCTCTGTAATTCTTTCAGTGGCCTTCTAAACGATAAAAAACCACTTAGGGGTCATTTTTAGAAACTCCTCCGTAGTAGGGGTGGGCAACCACAAGGAGCTTGAGACCATGACCATGACCGACATCGACCGCCTGAACCTCAACCGAGCCCGTGCCTTCTACAACGCGTACGCCACCAACGACGGACGCCAATACTACACCTCAGGTGCCGAACGCATCTACTGCACCGACGCCGAGCTGGTTCGCATGTACCTCGGGCTGACGAAACGCGACGGCACCAGGAGCTGCAAATGACGTTCGAACAAGCTCTGGAAGCCTTCAACAAAGCCAGTCTAGGCCTCCTCAAGGCCGTCGAGGCTGACCCCCGATGTGACTGTCGTCTGTGGCAAGATGACAGGTACGAGCACCAAGAGGGCTGCACCTGGCTGGTAGCCCTCAACAACGCCGAAAACAGCGTACAGGCCATCGAGGCCGCCAAAGGAGACGTGCAGTGACCTTGGATGAAATCAATGTCCTCATCAAGAGGGCGACCCTCCCCCAAGCCTACCGACTGGACCGAGCCACCAAGATGGCGGCCAAGGGCTTCCTGAACGAGATACGGGAAGGCTTGGCCAAAGCCTTTCGAACTGGACGCCTAGACCAGGCCAGGGCCCTGTTGCAGCAGCTCGACAGCTGCGTGTACCCACGCCATCAGGTGGCGCAGAAAGCCCAGACCGAACTCGAACTACTACTGCTGTGACCAGCACCCCAGAGGGGGTGCAAAAGAAACACCTAAAACCACATTCTCGGTCATCGGGATTCTCTCAGTGGCCTTCTAATGGGTTTTTTACCCATCAAGAGGCCTCGTAAAGAATCTAAGTGGCCTTCTAGTGGGTTTTTTCCGTTTAGAGGGTCATTTTTAGAAAGTGCTCCGTAGTAGGGGTGAGACGAACGACACTGGAGACCTCATGACGACCTTCCTCCCCCACTTCGATACCGCACCCCGCAACGACAACTACACCGTGGACTGCTTTGAACTGAAGCGGGAACGCTACGGTGTCGGGTTCCTGGGTCGTGGCCTGGCCGTCACCGTTCCCGGCGAGTACGTCAAGCCCTTCATGGCATTCGTCTGCGGCGACACCGTCGCGTTCTACCTCGATGGAAAGCACGTCACCGACACCAACAACGATGAAAGCTGCATCGCGCTCACCCTGATGCAGCTTTGCTGGAAGTAACATGAACACCGAACCCGAAGACCGAGTCATCTACACCGACCATGACCAAAGCGGTCGACCCTGGCGGCTCGTAGCCCGCATCTGCGAGCACTCCCACGAAGAGTTCGTCCAGCGACAACGCTGGAGCAACAACCACGCCTGGGAAGATGTCCCAGGCCTCCCCACCAATGACCTACAAAAGGCCCTGCTCGGCCCAAAAGACATCCTGGAGGCCTGGAAGAACCGATACCCTGCCGCCGCAGAGTTGCTGAATCCATCAAACACAGACCCGGAGACACCATGACCGATACGATTCGCCTCAGCGTGAGGCTTCCCAAAAAGCTCCACCAGGCCGCCAAAGACGCCGATGGCTCCATCGCAGAGACCATCCGAGTCGCCCTCGAACACCACCTCAAGGTCTACAGGGAAACCAGCCAGGTCACCATCGCCACCTACAACCCTGCGAACCCTCGTCTACAGCCAGGTGCAGAAGCTCCTCAAAGAGGGGGAGTACATCCAGGTCATCAAGTTCGTCAGAGCAGCCGAGGGACTCGGTCTCCACGAAGCCAAAGGCGTCGTCGATGCCATCCGTGACCGACTCCGAGCCGCCAAGGCCATCGAGGGATCATGACCCAACAGAGCAACGATGCCACTGCCTGACTCGTTCTGGGATACCGAGGCCACCCGCAACTGCCTCGGTTGTAGGTATCTCAGCTACGTTCCCGTTCGAGACCACACCGACCCAGCCATCGACCCCTTCGGTCGTCGGTGTGACCTCAGCCAGCCCGAGGCCTCAAGAGGCCAATCCAAAGGCCTCACCGTCTGTGACCTTTGGGAGGAGTGGTGACTCCCAAACGCTGGGAGCCACCACTCAAAGCACATGCATACGCACGCGTTGGCCTGGTCAGGGTAAACATCGACTCAGAGGTGTCCAGAGCAATCGTGTTCCGCCCCCCTCAAACACCACCCAGATTCTTGTCACCCACGCACCTCAGCCAAAGTGCGTTTTTTCCAGTGCCGCACTGTGCCCCAAACCACACTTTCACTTTTCGCGAAAGTCGCGGTTCAGCCACTAACCACGGGGCTCATAGCGACTTTTCAAAGATCGCCCCCGTCTCACCCTTCACTACGCACCAAACCTGGGATTTGAGCCCCCGACAAGAATCACGCAGGCTTGAACGTCGCCTGCCAAATGCGTGCCGTCTTGCGGAGGAACGATACCGCACGAGACACCGCAGCTGCACTCACTCCCAACTCAGAGGCTATGGCGGCACGCGAGGTGCCCGCACTGACGTACGGCAGGACCTCGATTGCTAGACGAGCCTCTGTGGAGTCTCCCCGTGGCATGTCCAACATGAAGTCCACCAGGTCATCCGCTGCCTCATTGAGCAGGTACCCCTTCTGACTCAACGTCTCAGGTGCCGGGATGGTCGTGTTCGAGGCGGCATCATGGACACCCCACTGACCATTCGAGTACCCCGTCAACCCACTCTGCTCGAACTCACGGATGCGCCTCTGCTTACGATGGTAGTTGCTCAGCACACACCCACACACCATGTACACGTAATGACCGAAGCTGCTCTTCGAAGGGTCCCAAGGGCACTTACCCTTGTTCCTCGCAAGCAGCCCCCGATACACCTCCTGCAACACATCCTCAGCATCGTAACCTGCTGAGAAAATCTTCCGCCCAAAACCCTTGAACAGCAATTTTCGAACTTCATGGCTACGATTCACCAGGTCGATGCCGATCGGACCAGAAATAACCAGCCCTGAAGCCTTCGTTCGAGAAACGGAGGCCCGAGAAACCACATTCTCGACGGTTTTTGCAGATTCTTGGCGTTTCTTCGAAGGGACCGTGATGGAACTGTCAGTTTTTCGGAACCCAAGGATCGGTGGGGCCAGCGGTTCGAGCAGTAGGATGCCCGACGGGGTCGGTGCCCTGACCAGGGCAGGGAACAAGTCGAGCACGTTGCCAACACCAGGAGCCTCGACCGGTGCATGCTTGCCCACCTTGAAGTAGCGGTCGAGTGACCAGTGCCTACCCGTCGGGTGGCCCGTCAGCTCCGCCAGAAGGCTCTGTGCTGTCGTGTACACCGCAGGGTGACCATCATCACCCAGTACCTCATAACCCTTGTCCAACACCCGCACAGGACGGGCACCGTCCGTGTACCTGCTGTAAAGAACCTGCCCCGACTCAACCGCGTGCAACATCGAATCCCTCCTCTGGCCGACCCAGGTTCTTGTACCGGGATTCGGGTCTTGTCAAGTCGCCGTTTGTCAAGCCCTTTTTAACTATCACAATTAGTTTTGCAAATGAGTTTGAGTTCTTCGTATCAACGGCGTTTCATTTCTTGTTCCACATTCCGATTTTCGGGGCAAGGGGTAGTCCGGTCGAAAATCACCTCATCTTGTCCAGGCACCCAAAACGGTTCCTAGGGGAGGGGTTTATGGGGTCTTGAATTTGGAGGGGTGATGAATCCTAGACGTCTTGATTTTGGTCATTGGCGATCTTGATAAGTTCGAGAGCATGAACGATGGCTTGTTCGTGGGTATTGGCGAAGCGAGAGCCTTCGTTTTCGGATTCGTGGGTATTGGCGAAGCGAGAGCCTTCGTGTTCGGAGCTGTCGTGTTGTCTCAGGGTGATGGCCCAGAGGTCTGGGTCTTGGTCTTGGCCATAGTCTTGGGCCAGGTAGATTTCGACGAACCGTCCGTCAGACAGGAAGGCGGTGTGATTGGTGTAGTATTTGTTCCAGAGGGACTTCCACAGGGAGACGTGGAGGGGTTTATCTGAGACGGGTATGTGTCCGCGGGAGGTAGCTTCTTTCTCGGCGGCTGTTATGGCTGCCTTGTGGGAGTTGAACATGGGTCCGTGTTTGGAGAGGTCTCGGCCGTTGGGTGCGAGTCGGGCGTAGGTCCATGGTTGGATAGTGGAGGGGGACCTCTCCTCGAACACCTTGTATCGGGGGAACGGCTTGGGGTTACGCAAGGAGTCTGCTTGCAGGTCAGACATGGGGTGCAGTGGAGCAGTCATGTACACGCTTCTGCGCTGTTGCCATCCGAAGTCGAGGATGGACTGGTGTGTATCCACGCCCCATGCGACAGCGTCACTGGTGGTGAGTAGTCCGGGGTCATCGCGGTGGAAGGCTCGAACGGATTCGAGTCCGAGGAAGGCCAGGAGGTTGTTCCTGGTGAATCGGAACATCCGTCCTTGAGCAGGTCCAGGTGTGATGAAGGCTTGGGCGGTGATGGCGTCTTGGGTTTGTTCGAGTGTGATGTCGAGGATGGGTGTAACGCCGTGGGGTGTTGGCCGTAGGGGTGTAGAGACCTTGATATGTTCGCCGATGGTGTGTGGGTCTACGCAGACGACAGCGGTGGTGGAGCCGAGGACTTGGTGTAGGGTATCCCGAGCCATGAAGGCTTGTGCGAGAAGGCTCATGCTACTGAAAGCTGCCAGGACGTTTCAGACACAGGCTTGTTGAGGGGGTGATCAGGCGAACACTCTTGAGTTGCTAGCCGATACCTTTCCTCATCAGGCCCTTTGAACTCGAAGCCGATGATGGTTCTACCTTGGAACTCATGGTATTCAATGATGACTGTGGGTGGGGGTGGGACCCACTTAGTAGCGTGGGTCCCATCAGCAAAGAGGACCGTCATCAGGGTGTTGATCATGTCTTGGCTTGCTCTTTGGCGATCTGGTCTACCGCTTTGCAGAAGAAGCCATGTCCGTCGGCGTAGGGGACGACTTCGTTTCGAAACCTGGCCACGACTTTAGGGCTGGGTTCGTCAGTGGTGGTGGGTCGGAGGTAGACTTGAGCTTCCCACTCTTCTCCGCATGAGGCCACCCCGCGAATCTGGCTACGGGCGTTTTTCTCTGCTGCTGCCTGAGATCGGTGATGGGTCTTGGTTTTGTACCAGATAGCCCCAGGCTTCAGGTTGTGCAGCTGGCATCCTTTGATGGCAACGAGGCGAGTGAGGTAGGTCATGGTCGTCTCCATGGGGTAGCCTCTAGGGCTGCGACGAGCGCTTCGAGTTCGGTGTCGCCCCAGACTTGGACGCGGGTGGGTGCTCTCTCCGCATCGGTCTCGGATTTGTTGTCTCAGGATGCCTTGGGCAGCTGGGTCTCGGAGGTCGGGTGTCTCTCCCCAGTAGCCGATGTCATGCAGAAGGATCGACGGGTGAGTCCCTTTGGTCATGACGGCTTTGACTCGTCGTGATTCCAGGCTATGGCCTTGTTCTGCTGCTTTGTTGCTTGGAAAGGCCATAACGCCTTCAGACCACACCCAGCCGGCGGCTAGTGCTCGTTTGCCTAGTGCTTTTGCTTGTTCGAGGGTCATGGGTTTGGTCTCCTATTGGGGCACCGTTCTAAGGCGTTCCTGGCTTGCATCGATGCAGGTCACAGCAGGAGCAATTGCCGCCTTTGGCTCCGTCGGAGCATCGGCGAACGGGTCCAGCCCCTGTGCAATCCACCTGGGGGCATGTCTCATGTCCATTGGGGCATCCCAGCCACCAATGGACTTGGGCGTTGCATACGGGGCAGAGCGGCATGAACTTCCATGCGTCTTCGCAGGAGCCTCCTTGCATGCAGTGTTCTGCGTCGACACAGGGTCTTCCGTCGGGGCAGGTACGCCGGCTCAGTGTGCTCATGGCTTGAGCAAGCTGAGAGCGAGTCCCAGGCAGGTCTGGCAGAGCAAGATGTCGGGTTTATTTTGGGCTCCCATCTTGACCAGCTCTTGGCCGGAGGTTTTGCAGACGGAGCATTGGTGCTCTGGGCTGGCGACCATGCGGAGGTAGGTGTAGGTGCCTTTGTCGGGATCGGAGATGGTGACGGCGTTAGCCCGGTGCGTTTCGGTGGTCATGATGGTCTCACTGGCTGGGCGGAAGCCCCCAGGCTCGGGCGGCTTTGTTGGCGGGGGAGATACGGGAGTCGCCTTCAACGAAGGTGAATTTGTCGCCATCCCAAACCTCGATATAGGTCCGGGAGTCGCCTTTCGCTTTGTCGCAGAGGGCTTGGGCTTCCTCGATGGTCAGCGAGGTCCAGCTACAGTAGTAGGCGTAGCCGTCGTGACCACAGCCACCGGGGATGCGGAGGGTGACTCGGGCCATGTGAGATTGGAACGTCAGGGGGCCGTCGAACTCAGTGGTCGGGCAGGCTTTGTTCAGCACCCAGGCAGTCGTGTGGTAGGTCATGAGGCTTCCTCTCGGTGCTCTTTGGCGATCTGGTCTACCGCCTTGCAGTAGAAGCCGTTGCCGCTGGCGTAGAGGTTCACTTCGTTGCGGAACCTGGCGACGACTTTGGGGTCGTCCACGGTGGTGGTGGGTCGGAGGTAGACTTGTGCTTCCCACTCTTCTCCGCATGAGGCCACACCGCGAATCTGGCTCCGTGCGTTTTTCTCGGCTGCTGCCTGTGAACGGTGATGGGTCTTGCTTCTGTAGGCGATGGTTCCAGGCTTCAGGTTGTGCAGCTCGCAGCCTTTAATGGCCACGAGGCGTGTGAGGTAGGTCATGGTTTTGGTCTCGCTGGCTGGTCGTAGAAGATGCGGGCGGAAGCCGTGTCACAGATGTGACAGAAGGCTGCCAGCTCGTTTTCATAGCACCTCCATACAACCACTACGCATGGGGTCAGCAAATTGAGCCCCCTCGGTAAATCGCCTATGAGGCTACATCGGTGACGAC
>Ga0316190_10002647_pt1 | contig 13005 bp, 4 predicted proteins | sample Eddworburrow2_MG_FD_204929 | JGI IMG/M metagenome (GOLD analysis project Ga0316190, IMG submission 204929) | Coastal sediment microbial communities from Maine, United States - Eddy worm burrow 2 | ecosystem: Environmental > Aquatic > Marine > Coastal > Sediment | place: USA: Maine | collected... | reverse complement strand
AGGTCTACAAAAATGCTGGAAAGTCAATACCGGAAATTGCTTCTGAATCGAATATCAAATACTTCCTAGAGCCTTCAGTCCTTTGCTTAGGAGATACAATATGCCTTAAATTAAAACTAATCAGTGCTTTTCCTGAAGAGAAACAAATCTGGATTCATGATTACAAAGTGGAGCGAAGTCAGATCTTAAATATGAATAACCTGGTATCTAAAGAAATTTTTGATGCAATAAATGTCATCTTGACTCCAGAGCAAGAAAATTTACTAGCTGAATCAAGAACGGTAAACCCTGGCGCACAAGAAGCCTTTTTCAGGGGAATGAGTTATTGGGAATTGGGGACTAAAGCGGACCTGGATAGAGCATTGGATTATTTCGAGATGGCTAGAAAAATTGATCCTGATTATGCACTGGCTTACCTTGGCATTGCCAGAGTATGGGCTGGGTATATGGCGCATGGCTTTATGTCAGCCAAAGAAGCATCGCTAAATAGAGTTAAGGCCAGTAAAAAGGCCATAGCATTGGATAGTTCGCTCGTTGAAATTCATACCTGGATGGCAGCAGAATCAATGGATAACTGGGACTGGGAAGAAGCGGGAAAGGAGTACCGAAAAGCAATTGAGATAAATCCTAACTATGCCTTTGTCCAAGCTTATTATTCACATTTTCTGGCTATAATGGGTGATCCTGAAAAAGGGTTGCAACATAGCCAATTAGCAATACAACTTGACACCTTTAACACATTATATCAGTCTATTCATGGAATGGCGCTTAAAAACGCGCGCAGGTATGATGAAGCACTCAATTTGCTTCTGAAATTATACAATACCGAACCAGATCAAGGTATTGGCCTTCCTGCCATTTGGGCAGTGTATCATGAGTTAGGCAGATATGACGAAGCTTTAGATATAGCAAAAAAGATCTATGCTTTGAAAGGGATTGATGCAGCTATTGAATCGCTGGAGGCTGGAAATAAGGAAGGTGGCTATATAATAGCTATGCAACGAACCGCTGAAATGATGATCACCATAAGTGATACCACCTATTTCCCTCCATGGCAGATATGCACACTATATTGTAGGGCCGAGATGAAAAATAAAGCATTGGATTGGTTAGAGAAGGCATATGCGGAACACGACTACAATATGCCTTATATTAGTATTGATCCACTTTTTGATTTTTTACGGGAAGAAGAACGGTTTAAGAATATTTTGCGAAAGATGAATTTGCCAGTGCAGTTTTAGGGTGAGAAAAATCCCTCTTCTAGATCAATGATCTCTGAATAAGACGGGATTGTGCCTACAGTGAATATTGTAGTTCAGTTGATTATCATTGGCAGTGACTTTTATAACCCGCTATCATTCAAACTATTCCAGCCCAAGGCAATCAATTTTACGGACGCCAAGTAATGACCAATATCTTTGGATATTAAGTCAAATAATTCTATCTTACTAGAGAGTATCTACCAACATCTATTAGCTAATACAACCTGTCTCCAAGAACCAATTTTCAAATTACGCTATACTAATTTTTACTCTTTTATCTTTTCTATTTCAGTTATGATAAAGGTACAATAGTATTAATAAACACTTCTGCTATGTTTCATCCAAACCAACAACCAAGTGGAAAAATTTCTTCTCATATCTACTATTTGCATAATTGCATTTCTCCCACTTAAAGGCCAGCAAACAGTAAGCGGGAAAGTCACTGAACAAAATGAAAATCAGGCAGTCCCAGGTGTAAATGTTTTGATTGAAGGGACCAAACTGGGGACCGTTACAAACGCTGATGGTAATTACAGCCTGGAAGTTCCAGTGAACGGAACTTTGGTCTTTACATTTGTCGGATTTCGCGATCAAAGAATCAATGTCGGGAATAGAACAATTATCGATGTAGCCCTAGAGCCAGAAATCGCAGAGTTAAATGAAGTAGTCATCACTGCCCTGTCCATCCCAAGGGATGTCAAGGCATTGAACTACTCAGTATCTGAAGTCTCTGGCGAAAATTTTACCGAAGCCCGGGAAAACAACCTGGCCAATGCACTGACCGGAAGAGTGGCAGGTGTCAATGTTACGAACGCAAATGGAGGCCCCGCTTCGTCCACGCGTGTCATTATTCGTGGAAATACGGCATTACAGGGGAGAAATCAACCCCTATATGTGGTGGATGGCGTTCCTGTGTTGAATAATGATTTTGGGCAAGCCGGAATGTGGGGTGGAGCTGATATGGGTGACGGCATGTCCAGTATCAATCCCGATGACATTGAGTCAATTAGCGTACTAAAAGGGGCCAATGCTGCTGCTCTGTATGGTGCACGGGCCGCAAATGGTGTTATCAATGTAATCACTAAAAAGGGAAGAGATAGAAAAGGAATTGGCGTTGAATTCTCGTCCAATTATGTATTTGAAACCGTGTATGATCAGCGAGATTATCAAAGGCAATATGGGCAGGGCGATTATGTCGCTGCCGATCCTTTGGATCCAGAGTCGCCACGTATAGCCGTTGCACCACGTACTCAAGCTGAAGCCTATGGGTGGGGAACCAACTCATGGGGACCCAGGCTAAGGAGTGTTGACAATGCCATTCAATTTGATGGTGTAACAAGACCCTATTCGGATGCAGGTGACAATTGGAACCGTTTCTTTCAGACTGGAAATACACTGACTAACACACTCGTTTTTACAGGTGGAAGCGAAAAGCAAAATTTTCGTTTTTCTATTTCGGATTTGAGAAATAATGACATCATACCAAATACAGGCTTTAACAGGCAAAACCTTTCCTTCTCAACCAATGCAAAATTTGGCGAAAAACTAACGCTGACAGCAAAGGTATTGTATTCCAGGGAAGAGGCCAATAACCGCCCCTTTGTGTCGGACTCACCGGGAAATGCGGTGCTTGCCATGCATTATATTCCAGCCAATATCAATGTGTATGATTACAAAGGAGACCCAAAAAAGCTTGGTGCTATTCCTCCTGATGCCCCTGAATCGAGTTTATCCATATGGGGGAAATCCGTTGGTGAGGAATTTCAACAAGTCAGGAACAACTGGCATCAGAATCCCTGGTGGGTGGCTAACCAGTATGCAATTGATGATATCAAACATCGGATCATCACCTCCGGTCAGCTGCGGTATGATTTTACTGATTTTCTTTATGCACAAGGCCGCATCGGTTTGGACTGGCTTGCCAGAAGGGAATCCCAATTGACACCTCAGGGTACAGGCTACCTGCTTAGTGGCTCATTGTATGACTACCAAAAAAATATAAGTGAGATTAACATGGACTATCTGATTGGTTTTATTGATAGTTTTGGTCCAATCAGTGTAAATGCATTTGTTGGCGGCAATTGGATGCAGCGACAGGCGGAAGAGATTTCGATTGCTGGTGAGGGTTTTAATGTTCCTTTTTTTGAAGCACTTAACAATACAACTTCTAGGGGGTGGGGCTATGACCAAAGGGAAGAAGGGATCAACTCGCTCTTTGGCCAGGCCGAAATTGGTTATAATGGGTTTCTTTACCTGACAGCATCTGCAAGGAACGATTGGTTCTCCGTATTGAATCCTGATTATAACTCCATTCTTTATCCTTCAGCAGGATTAAGTTTTGTTTTCTCCGATATCATTAACACCCTTCCCTCCTGGTTGAGCTTCGGGAAGCTGCGCGGTTCATGGGCACAGGTAGGAAATGTTACTGTTCAACCATACCAGACCAATTTAACCTATGAGTTACTGGGATATGATCACGACGGTTATCCATTGGCTTCTTTTTCAACAGCACAGGGGACTACTGGCCTTATACCTAATCCTGAGCTTCAGCCATTGCTTTCCACCGAGGTAGAATTTGGCATTGATGTACGATTCCTGGATAACCGGATTGGCCTTGATGTTACTTACTATGATCAAAAATCTACCGATGATATAATGCAGGCACAAATATCCAGGACATCTGGGTTTGGCAGTACCAATGTAAATCTCGGTGAAATGAAGAATGAGGGTTTTGAAGTACTTCTGAATGGCACACCGTTCAATGGACCATTTACCTGGGACATCTCCCTGAACTTTGCCAGAAATACAAACGAGGTGGTCAAACTTACTGAAGATGTTGATGAGTTGGTTATACCACAATTTGGGCAGCCAAGAAATAGAAATGTGCTTATCAAACATATCGTAGGGCAACCCTTTGGAGCGATTACAGGCAGGATTCAGCGAGTATCTGCGGATGGGCAGCCGGTCTTTTTCGCCGATGGTCGAATGGATGCCACGACGGAGTTTGTAGTTATTGGCAATGGAAATCCGGACTGGACGGGCGGTCTCAACAACGCCTTATCCTGGCATAACTGGAATCTCAGTTTCCTGATCGATTTTAAAATCGGCGGAGATATCATATCCGGCACAAATATGCGGATGACGGCTGCTGGACTGCATAAACAGACCTTAATTGGACGGGAAGGGGAAACACCCCTAACCATATCCGGGGTTACACAAACAGGAACGGACTCTGAAGGTGAACCTACTTTTGCACCGATTGAAATGACATTGACACCTGCTGAAGCTCAGGCATATTGGATCTCTTCACAAAGTGACAACGAAGGTATTGCAGATATGTATTTATACGATGCGTCATTTGCAAAACTAAGGCAACTTACTTTTGGATATGGTTTCCCGCGAAAGCTGTTGAGCAAAACACCTTTTGTTGATCTGTCCTTATCATTTGTCGGGCGAAATCTATTTGTACTCTGGAAAAATATTGACAATGTAGATCCGGAGTCCTCCTACAATAACTTCAATGCCCAGGGGATTGATTATTTCAGTTATCCTTCCGTGCGCAGTTATGGTTTTAACCTAAAGGTTGGATTCTAATACTTAACCATCTAAAAAATGAACTATTTACATAAATTGATTCCTTTTCTTTTCGGCTTGATGTTGATGTCCCTTGGTTGTGACACCGAAAATCTTCACGAAAGGAATGTCGATCCGCAGTCAGTCTCTGAAATGGATTTAAATTATATGTTTTCGGCCGCGGAACTTTCCATTGCGTGCAATGGTGGTGCGGGTAATAACCGATATGTCAATTGGCGGAGCAATATTGGTATGTGTGCTGGAGCAATACAGCAAATCACGACATTTGGAAGTATTTCCGAAAACGGTAATTATTATCGACACCAAGAGGATGTTGCTGCGAGTTTCTTTGTCTATTCCTACAATGACCAACTAAAAAATTTGTCCGAGGTTATCAAACAAAGCGGTGAAGTCGGATATGCTGAAGGCAGGTATAAAAATACAAGGGAAGCATCCAGGATCCTCAGGGCATTCAGTTATTTCAGGCTGACCGATTTTTATGGTGCAATTCCATATTTTGAAGCTAATAAGGGCATTGAGGGAAATTTCTTTCCTACCTATGATAACCAATCTATTATCTATCCCCACCTTTTGAATGAACTGGATGAAGCTGTGGCCGGATTGAGTATATCAAATCCTGATGATGGGTTTAAGAATGCAGACATGCTCTACCAGGGCGATATTTCCAAATGGAAGAAATTTGGCAATTCCCTAATGTTGAGATATGCCATGCGAGTTTCTAATGTTGAACCAGGAATGGCGGCGTCCTATGTCTCTAAGGCTGTGGCCAGTGGAGTTTTTGAGAGTAACGACGACAACCTTTGGGTACCTATGACTCTTCAATGGCTATGGGCAAATTATAATGGGCTTTCCAGGGCTTTCAATCCCGGTGATGGCGGTAATGAATGTTGGTTGAGTGAAACGTTGGTTAACTTCCTGAAAGGATCAAATCCCAGCGCAGTGGCTGATGATGATCCTCGGCTTATGATCCTAAGTGGTGGAATTGCCAGATGGAATTCTGGAGGCTGGGATCCCATTGATACAGATCCACTTTCCCAGTTAGGAGTTCCTCCAGGATATTATCAATCGGAAGTTGAAGCAATGCTAAATAAACCAGGCCTTATTGCGGAAGAAACATTTTCAAGAATTAACTACCTGATGTTGGACAACGATGATCCGTACATGATCATGAATCATGCTGAGGTTGAATTTCTGCTTGCCGAGGCACTGGAACGAGGAATTGGGTCTGGCATCAACGGCTCGGCACAATCACATTATGAAGCCGGAGTGCGGTCTGCCATGCAAATGTATATGCCTTATGATCCTTCCCTCATTGTTTCTGATGCTGCCGTGGATGCATACCTGGCAACCTATCCATATGGAGGTGGTGGCGTTACTGGTGCTGAATCGAACCTGGAAATGATCGGTTGGCAGATGTGGGCAAGCAAGTTCTTCAACTGGTGGGAAGCATGGTGCGACTGGAGGAGAATGGACTTTCCTCCATTGATTGCCCACACGAGTGATGTTTCACCAGTCACGGGAGGCAGTATACCGGTAAGGTTACCCTATCCAAGTTTTGAAGTTGCAACCAACTCGAATTTTAACCAGGGTGATAATAATAATTATACTTCACCAGTTTGGTGGGATGGCGGATCTGAATAAATTAAAGACCATGTTTCTTTGCTTTATTGTGTAAAGAACATTGCATGTTTATTTTTTAAGGATAAAATTAATGGGATAATATAGCCTTATTTACTATAATCACCACAGATCCCCATCGCTGTTGAAAAGAGGTTAATCCCTTTTTGTTAAGAAAAAACCAAACCAGGATATTGACAAATGATACTAAATCAAACAGTGAATCTGACGCCAAAAATCCTGTGGATAAATCATGGTAAATTCGTAACTTAATAGTAGCTTTTTAATCATCATCGTACATGTCTGAACGCAGGTTAGCGGCAATTATGTTTACCGACATTGTCGGATACACAGCCCTGATGGGAAAGGATGAAGGCAAAGCATTTGATATGCTCTCCAGAAATCGGGCGATTCATGAGACGCAAATCAGGCTATATAATGGGGTCTTAATAAAAGATATTGGAGATGCCATCCTTGCCAGCTTTTCATTGGCATCGGATGCAGTGCGCTGTGCCATTGAAATCCAGAAATCCTGTAAGAAAGAAAATATCCCATTAAAGATTGGGATTCATGAAGGGGAAGTAGTATTTACCGGAACAGATGTGTTTGGTGATGGGGTGAATATTGCCTCCAGGATTCAGGACAACACTACAGAAGGATGCATTTCTATTTCAGGAGCGGTTTACAGGGATATTAAGAACAAGGCGGATATTGAAACGCGGTTTATTGGGGAAAGACGATTTAAGAATGTGGACGAACTAGTAAAAGTGTATGAAGTGTTTTGTGAAGGAATGACAGCAGAGGTACGCTTGAAGAAATCAGGAAGAAGCCATTATGCTGTGAAATTTATCCGTAACCTGCCATTCAAAAAAGTGTTGGCCACGATCATTACTATATTGGTTGTTGTTGCTGTGGCACTGTTTTATCCAGGAATATTTAATAAGGATAAGTTTGAGGGAATCAGAAATCCAGATGGAAAGATCTCTGTTGCGGTCATGCCTTTTACGTATTCATCTATAGATACGCAAAACATTTACCTGAAGCGTGCGTGCCAGGTTATTCTTATTTCTGCGCTTTCAAATTCTGAGGAATTGTCCGTAAAGCAATATGAAGTCATGAATACTATGTTTGAGGGTAAAGGAATTTATACGGAGGCATCCATCACTCCTTCAATAGCCAATGACATTGCTTTGAAGCTTAAAGCAAAAACCTATATTCTTGGAACTATATTCATTGAAGGAAATCAGATCCGTTTGGACGCTCAATTGATTAATACCGAAAAAAATGAAGTATATAAATCTTTTGTAGTGGAAGGGGGTTCAGGAGATGCTCTTGCTTTGGCTGACTCATTGTCTGTACGGGTTAAAAATTATCTTGAAATCAAAAAAATAGTTGAACAGTACAATTCTCCAGTTTTTCATGGACCATATTTTACTAATTCATCTGAAGCATTTAACTATTATATGAATGGGTATGATGCTCTTTTAGCAATGCAGTTGAACCAAGCCAGGGACTGGTTTTTAAAAACCATAGAAATCGATTCAGGTTTAATCAGAGCTTATGTGAATCTTGCATTAACATATGGAATTTTAGGTAATGATACACTAGCTAAAGAATATTTTATCAAAGCATATAAGAAAAGGGAGGAATTACCTATAAGAGAAAAACTATTATTAGATTTCTATCACGCATATTATTTTGAAACCCCAAATGAAGAAATATATTACTTGGATCAAATTCTGGAAATTGATGAGCTTAATCCAGGATTTTGGTTTCTGCTTGGGAGGGCATATTATAAACTAGCCCAATATGAAAAAGCCATATTTTATTGGGAAAAAGTGCTTGAAATACATAAAAGTTGGGGGGTTGATTACCGTAACGTTTATTACTATTGGTGGTTAGGAGAATCATACCATAAGGCTAACAACCATAAAAAAGAAAAAGAAATCTTTACGGTGGGATTAAGATTATTCCCTGATCGTGGATCTAGATTAAGGATAATTGGCTATCAAGCTATTTGTATGCTTTCCCAAAACGATACGGATTTGGCAAATAAATTGATCACCAATTTTGAATCTTTGGGCAAGGAGGTATGGTCGGATTCTGAATTGCTAGCCAATCTTGGATTGATATATTCAGAAGCAGGTTTATTTGTTGATGCTGAGAAATATTATCGCCAGGCCCTGAGAAAAGATCCGAATAATCCTAACAGGATGTACAATCTTGCCTGGTTCCTTATTAAGTATGACATAAATTTTGAAGAAGGCATGAAGCTTAACCAACAGGCAATTGAACTCAAGCCCGAGACATGGGATTATTTGGATGCTAAAGCGTGGGGATTATATATGGAAGGTAATTATGAAAAAGCATTGATTGTACTCAACGATGCATGGGATTTAAGACCATCAGCTTATTTTCATGAAGGGTATATACATAAGCAGGCAATTGAGAAAGCCCTTGCAAGCCAACCTCCCTAAAGGTAAAATAGCACCCTCAGAAAAAGCCGCATTTTCTAATTATATGGTCATGAATGAAGGAAAATTCTTGATAATCCTTTTTAACAGACCAATTATAAATGGTTATTCGCTTAACACAATAGTTACAAAGTCAGCTAGGTATATTTTTTACCGATGAGCACAGGCAACCGCCTCTTTCGTTACTGAATTGGTGCATTTCCCCCAAGTACTATATATTAGGTGTGCATATTGCAATTCCTCCGCAATACCGTTAACTTACTTATACTTTTTGAAGGCTTTGCGGAGATCTGAATTTATAATGCAATACGAATGACCAATGCCTAACCAGCAACGAAAGCACGCCGCTATCATGTTCACTGACATTGTCGGCTACACCGCCCTGATGGGATCGGATGAGGATCGTGCTTTCGAGACACTACGCAAAAACCGGGAAATCCAGTCAAAACTCATTAAGCAGTTTAATGGCACATTGATTAAGGAAATGGGTGATGGTATGCTCGTAAGTTTTGAGTTAGCATCAGAAGCGGTACGTTGTGCCATCGAAATCCAGAAAGCTAGTAAAGAACAGCAAATACCATTAAAGATAGGCATTCATGAAGGAGAAATGGTTTTTGAGGGAAATGATGTACTGGGAGATGGAGTGAATATTGCCTCACGAATTCAAGATAATACAGAGGCAGGATGCATCATGATTTCTGGGTCCGTGTATCGAGATATTAAGAACAAGACGGAGATTACGACCAAGTTTATCGGAGAGAAAACTTTTAAAAATGTTGATGAACCTCTAAAAGTGTATCAGGTAGTGTGTGAAAAGTCCTCTGATAGTGAACATCTACAGGAGAATTTGAAAATCAGTGACAATCAGCATACAACTGAGGAATTCCTGCCATTTACAAGTAGAAAGACTGTACTTTTTTCACTGCTGATTGCAGCGGTTGCTATGCTGGTTTATATTAAATTTTTTAAGAAAGATAAGTTTGAAACGATCAGGAATCCAGATGGCAGGATTTCCATTGCTGTTATGCGATTTAAAAATTTAACTGGGGATTCCCTGTTTAATGTGTGGCAAGAAGGCATTCAAAATCTTTTAATTACTTCACTTTCAAATTCCGAGGAATTATCCGTTAGGCAGTATGAAACAATGAACAACATATTTAGGAGTAAAGAGCATATAAATTTTTCTTCCATCACACCTTCTGCCGCCAGTGATATTGCTTTACAACTTAAAGCAAATACAGTTGTCGTTGGCAATATTCATAAGTCTGGAAATAAAGTACGGATCACAGCAAATTTATTGAACTCAAAGAGCGAAGAAATATATAAATCGTATGAAATCGATGGAAATACTGAAGATGACTTTTTTGCAATTACAGACTCATTGTCGACACTTCTAAAGAACTATTTGGAAATAAAGATGCTTGAACATGATATATATTATGATTTGAAAGATGCTTTTACAAAATCTGCCGAAGCATATAAATATTATATTCAAGGATTTAAATATCATGGCAAATTAGAATATAATTCAGCGATTGAACTATATACAAAAGCTATTGCTATTGATACAAACTTTGTCTCTGCCATGCTACTGTTATCATACTCCTATGCCGATATTGGACAATCAGAACAGGGTAAATTGTGGGCAAATAAAGCATATGACAGGATCAATAAAGTGCCACACGAAATTCAATTGAATATAAAGGAAGTTAAAGCCGCAATTGATAAAAAGCCCAAAGAACAAATTGAATGCATGAAACAGTATTTAGAGATCGATCCGTATTCCATGAATAAGATGTACGGCTTAGGATGGGTATATTTTAATACTGAGCAGTGGCAGGATGCAATTGATGCTTTGGAAAAAAATCTTGAATTAAATAAACAATTTGGACAAAAATCATGGGTATGGACCTATATTTTATTAGGGAGAGCATATCATAAAATAAGAGAGCATAAGAAAGAAAAAAAAGTATTTGAAGACGCACTTGATTCATTGCCTGATGAAGAATCTCAAATTGCTTACTGGCGGGCTGTATGCCTCCTTTCACAAGGGGACACAATAGAGGGAAATAGATACCTTAAAAAAATTATTGAAATTGGAGAACAAAATGACTGGCCTGAGTCCGAGATATTATCCTGGCTAGCCAGTGTCTATGGTCAGGCAAATAATGTAATAAAAGCTGAGGAATTATATCGGCGTGCATTAATTATGAATCCTGACGATAACACGTTAATGCATGATTTCGCTTATTTTCTCATCTCCAATGATGTAAATATTGACGAAGGTATTAAACTGATATTGCGTGTACTTGATAATATACCTGAAAATGGGAATTATTTATATACCTATGGATTGGGCTTATATAAACAAGGAAAGCTGACAGAAGCTCAGGAAGCCCTTAATAAAGCCTGGGACTTAATACCCTATTATGATCACGATCAGTTTCTTTGCATACAGGAAGTCGAAAAAGCCCTGGCAAGTCAAAACGAATAAGATGTATACCAACTAATTTTAATAGAAATAGTACCTTAATTTTATTTCCAATCTACTTAAGCCGAAGGCTAATACATTCATCAATTTATTTTAGTGGTGACAGGATTAAAATGCGGGAATATTAACAACCAATAGGGCTGCCTGTCGCGCATACCAGTACTTGTGCAGGCAGGTTCACCGCCATTGTTGGGAACACCGACTTTATGGAATTTGATGAACCTATTTATCACAATTGATTCTCATCGGACAGTCCAATCGCTAAAAAAACTTACGCATACCAGTCCCGCTCCCTGTTGAAACCAGAATTCAATGTGTTATAAACAATATTGGCATTGGGGATGATTTGGAAATCAAACATGCCCACACAGATGAAATCTGCTCCTCGTTCAAAGGCAAATTTGAATCCATCTTCCGGAACAATGGCGCCTGCAGCAAGCACCTTATAGGCTATCCATGGTGTTTTAACCGTTTTGAAAAATTCCTCAACCTCATCCGCAGAAGGGCACCAGAGATTATCATGGTATTGTGATCTATCAACGTCATCATAGTGTAGGTTGTGCATGAATTCACTTCGATTCTCTTTAGGATGAGCTGACCAGTATTTGTCATGATGAAAGGTCTTCATAAAAAAGTCAACGTCAATGCCATTGTCAATACAGGCTTTAGGAACCTGAAGGGCGTGTCCTGCTGTTCCGCCAATTAGGCCCTGGTTCCGGATATATTCAATTGACCCGGTCAGATGCTCTAGTTGGTTTTCATACACCCATCGATCGGCTATTCCACCCATTACAAATCCACCTATGGCCCCCGCATCTATGGCCATCTGAATGTTGGAGAAATCATTTTCTTTCGGATAGGTCTGTGCCAGCCACTGGATCTTACCTCCCCTGGCCCAATATTTTTTAAGAATTCTAATTGTATGTTCGTCGGTCCTGAAAAGTACCGTATTGATGCCACAGGCCTCATAGAGCCATAGTGTTTCAATTACCTTTTCATCCGTAAAGTAGTTTTTGATTAGCGGCGAAACATAAATCAAATCGCGGGCATGGGCAAAACCCGCTACAAGGTTTCCCCCAGGTATTATTCGGCTGATCTCCACATCCTTTATGTTTCCTTTCGGAACTTTCCCCTCCAACTCACTCATATCCCTTCGTGAAGCGCTCAAGATTGTTGCGCTGGATACTGCATCCGCTTTACCGAGCTGGCTTTCCTCAAAGCTTAGCCAGCCATTCTTTTTCGCCATGCCAAAAATAGCAGCCCCCAATAAAGGAATGGAGGCCAGGTTTTTTAACAATTCTCTTCTTTTGTTTTGATATGATGTGGGAACTTCCAGGTTCTCTTTTTGGGGGAACAATTTCTCTTTTCGTTGCTGATGTATGATCCTGGATAATCGATCAATACTCCAGAGATAGTCCTTTCTAACCAGTGTAAATACCAACAGGATACCAGCTTCTATCAAATTCATATTTACGATAAAAAATTGCCCGGGAACGGTTGTACTCGTTTCAATGAACGGTGGATTGGCGATATAATACATAAACAATAAAATGATCCCCGAAATACT
>Ga0316190_10002646_pt1 | contig 13005 bp, 10 predicted proteins | sample Eddworburrow2_MG_FD_204929 | JGI IMG/M metagenome (GOLD analysis project Ga0316190, IMG submission 204929) | Coastal sediment microbial communities from Maine, United States - Eddy worm burrow 2 | ecosystem: Environmental > Aquatic > Marine > Coastal > Sediment | place: USA: Maine | collected... | reverse complement strand
CTTCGGACAACATCGCCAACGACAGGGTGACCAGCTCGGAGACCTGACGACCCGCCACAAACGTGGGCACCCCATCGGTCGACTCCTGTCTGAGCGTCTCCATCAACTCGCCAATAGCCGAGACCGGCCCGGCTGCCGAGTCCCGACGTGCCGAGTCCAATCTGGCCGACGCGGGAGGCTTCGCTTTCCTCGATGCGAAGGCGCCACCACCGGGGATGTCGATCACGCTGGTCTCCGACGATGTGCCAGGCACGCTCGCATCGGCTCTCGAGGCCGGCGCCCGTCTCTATGTGGGCATCACCGAGAAGCCGTGGGGCCAGACCATTGCCTATGTGCTGGACCCGTTTGGGGTCCTGGTGGAGATCGCCACGCCGGTGGCCGCGCAATAGGGCTGAGCCAATCGGCCGTTAGGCCAGGCCGGCTTGGTGGTCGTAGGCGGTGCGGGCCGGGTCGTGTTCGGCCAGGCCGCAGATCTGGCCCTCAGGCGTATCGTTGAGCACGACGTATCGTCGTTCGCTGTCGAGCGGGACTTCGATCCCGAATGAGCGGTGGCGATCACCACCCCCGAGCGGCGGGTGCCCCGGTCGGTAGCATCGAGTCGGGCCCAAGCGTGGGGGACGAGGCGTGACGGAAGCATTCGGTGGTGACAAGAAGAAGGGTCAGTCGATCCTGGGGCCGGCCGAACGGCGGCTCATCGACTGGGGTGTGCCCAGGATTCCGCGACCGGTGATGTCTCAGCACCTAACCCTGTTCACGATCGTGTGGTCAGCTGGCATCGTGGCGGCCGGATGGCTGGCCACCATCGATGTGATCTGGCTCCACGCCATCTCGTTGATGGTCTTCGGCCAATGGTTCACCGATTCCTTCGACGGGTCACTGGGCAAGTACCGCAAACAGGGCCTGGTGAAGTGGGGCTTCTTCATGGACCACATCCTCGACCTGGTGTTCGCAGGCTCGGTGGTGATCGCCTACTCGTTCCTGGTCCAGGCTGACTGGCTCAAGTTCCTCTTCTACCTGCTCTTGCTCGTCACCAGCGCCACGATGGCCGTGTCATTCCTCTCCTTCGCCGCCACCAACCAGTTCCAGATCGCCTACTACGGATTCGGGCCCACCGAGGTCAGGATCGGCTACATCGCCATCAACACGATCGTCTACTTCACCGGGACGGCCATTCTCAGTTGGGGCGTGCCCCTCGTGCTCGCCGTCAATGTCACCGCTCTTGTCGTTCTCACCGCCCAAACCAGTAGTGCCTTGTGGCGTATCGACTACGAAGCCAACGTCGACAACCAACCCCGGCCTTGAAAGCAGGAGCCCCTCAACCACCCTGAGCTCGACTACGGAGAGCTCGACTCCGGGCCTACGACGCTTGCGTTCGCCTCGAACGCCCTCGCGGAGTCCAACCTGTCCAAGGCAGGGGGCTTCGCTTTCCTCGATGCGAAGGCGCCACCACCGGGGATGTTGATCACGCTGGTCTCCGACGATCTGCCAGGCACGCTCGCATCTGCTCTCGGGGCCTCGGCCACACCTGAGGCCGCATTTCAGGGTGATGTCAGAACATGTTTCGACGAGATCGACCACGCGGCTCTTGTGCGAAGTGCTTGACCCTTCTCGCCGCATGGGACAGAATTGTTACGCCCATCACGTGACCCGCCACAAGCGGTCGCATACAACTGGTGCAGCCTCGGTTCCTTACTGTCGGCGGGCGAAAACCACCCGACGCCGAGACGTTCAAACAGCGCCCGCTGTGTTCTGAAAGTATCCGTCGTCGCACAGCGCGTTCAAGAAAACGTTGCCTGCGCGTTCAGCTTCAAATAGCTGGGTACGTTCGGAATATTGCCAGCATGGAGCTGGCGACCAGGTGGACGAGGTGGCGAATATGAGCGGGCTGGGCATGGCGGTCGGTGGCGCGTCGACAACCTTCAGAGGGGGTCGGCGAAATAACCTCAATATAGCGATCTTGGGCGGGGGCATAGCCGGATTGAGCGCCGGGCGTGAGCTTCGACGCCGCGGTCGGGGCGTCGAGATCTTCGAACGATCGACCGAGTACGGGGGCATGGCCCGGAGCTTCCGATGGCATGGCTTCGATTGCGATCTTGGCCCCCACCGGCTGTTCTGTGATGACCCTGTCACGTTGGCAGAGATCGCTCAGCGAACCTCGCTCACTGAGCATCAACGCCGGAGCCGGATCCGGATGCAGGGTCGCTGGCTCCGCGAGCCGATCAATGGCGCCGAGGTGTTGGGGAAGCTCCACCCGAGGGATTCGATGCGAATAGCGCACGGGTATCTGCGCAGGCCCGATATGGAGGGCACGAACTTCGACGAGGTGGTGCACGCGAGGTTTGGCGAAGGACTTCGTGACGTCTTCTTTCGGCCCTACGCCCAGAAGTTGTTCGGCGTGGATCCGACCGAGATATCCGCCGAGTGGGCGAATCAGAAGATTCGGGTTGGAGGCCTGCGCGAGTACATCCGCCAGAACAGTCGCCTCAGCAGTCGAACATTTCTGTACCCGTCTGAGGGCGGGTACGGGGCGATCGTGGACGCGCTATACCAAGACGTTCGATCATGTGTATTCACGGACTACACCCTTGTTCGTATCGGGTTCGCGCGATCGGGCGGCGTCATATGTGTGTTCGAGCGGTCATGCGGATCGAGGCTCATCCGACACTTCGATCAGGTCATCTCGACGCTCCCGGCCACGGTGCTCGGCCGGCTGTTGGGTTCGGAACCCGCCCTGCGCTTCCGGCCCGTGACCCTTCACTATCTCCTGGTGGCCCAAGAGCAGGTCACGCGAAACCATTGGCTCTATTTTGCCGACGGTACCGACCGTCATCGAATCAATCGGGTGACCGAGTTCAAGAACTTTGCCAGCACTCCGGACCCGCGACCGGTCACCGTTCTGTGCTGCGAGGTGACCCATAGCGCGTCGGTTACAACCGGCGAGGTCGTCGCCGAGCTGGCTGGCGTCGGATTGTTGGATGCCGGTGATGTGATCGACACGAAGGTCGTCACGCTTGCGAATGCCTATGCCATCCACGACCGTTCGACCATTGAAGAACTTTTCGAATTCGATCGGTTCGTGGCCAAGTTCCCGCAGATTCATCGTCTCGGTCGGACATCGACCTTCGCCCATCAGGATCTCGACGAGGTGATCAGTGGCAGCCGGTTGCTCGCCGAGCAGCTCTCACCGCGCCGGCTGCCCGCCGGGCAGCTCTCGCCTCGCCGGCCGATCGACTTGGTTGCGGCATGAATCGGCTACGCAACCGAAACCCGGTCACCCAGAGCCGGCGGCGATATCTCCGATCCCTCAATCAGCGCAAAGACCGGGCCGTGCTGGTGGTGTGCACGATCGGCTGGGCGATCTCGCTCGCAGTGTTCTGGATCTGGTGGTTCCAGGGATCACATTGGCGGACTCCGTTCGGCATGTATCTGAGCAGCATTGCCGTGTCGCTGAACGCCGTAGCCCCCGCCTGGGTGTTCTTCTCGGTGCGGGCGGCGGCCGTTCCTGTCCCAGGCGATGAGATGTCCGAGCTTCGGGTGGCCTTGATCGTGACCAAAGCGCCGTCGGAGCCATGGGAGACCGTTTGTGCGACGTTGCGCGGCATTCTCCGCCAGGAGTACCCCCACCCCTACGACGTTTGGTTGGCGGACGAGTCGTCCGACGAGGAAACCCGAGCTTGGTGCCATGGGAACGGAGTCCGGATTTCGACCCGAGAGGGGCGGCCGGACTATCACCGAGAGGTTTGGCCCCGTCGCACCAAATGCAAAGAGGGCAACCTTGCATTCTTCTATGACCATTGGGGCTATCGGGACTACGACGTGGTCTGCCAGTTCGACGCCGACCACACGCCCGCACCCGGCTATTTGACGCAGATACTCGCCGGTTTCAGCGATCCAGCGGTCGGGTACGTGGCTGCGCCGAGCATCTGCGACGTCAACGCCAAGCAGTCATGGGCCGCTCGTGGACGGCTTCACCGCGAGGCGGTTCTTCATGGACCTCTTCAGGCCGGCCACAACATGGGCCTCGCGCCGAGCTGCATCGGCTCGCACTACGCCGTGCGCACGCAGGCACTGGCTGAGATCGGCGGTGTCGGCCCGGAGCTGGCCGAGGACTACACGACCAGCTTTCTGCTCAATGCCGCCGGCTGGGAGGGTGCGTTCGCCATCGACGCGCTCGCTCACGGCGAGGGGCCCGAGTCCTTTCCCGACGCCATGACCCAAGAGTTCCAATGGTCGCGGAGCCTGGCCACGGTGTACCTGACCGTCGCCCCGTCTCACTGGCGCACGATTCCGGTGCGAGCCCGAGCCAAACTCGGTTTCACTCTTGTCTGGTATCCGCTGTTCGTTGTCCAGATGCTGTTCGGTTTTCTGTTTGGCCAACTGGCGCTGGTCTCGGGAACCTCTCTGGTGCGGGTGTCGCTGTCGACCTACCTCATCAGGGCATCCACTCCGACCCTCTTTGTCATCGCCGCGATCTTCTATCTCAGGTCTCGGGGGTGGTTGCGTCCGAGCGACGTTCCGATCTTCTCCTGGGAAGGGAATCTGTTCCACATCGCCCGCTGGCCCTGGGTCGCCATCGGCGTAGTGCACGCCGTCATCGGATGGGCCACCGGGCGCGTCCTTTCATTCCGGGTCACTCCCAAAGCCGGAGCCGGCGACAAGGACCTCCCGGTGAAGGCCATCGCGCCGTACGTTCTGCTTTCGATCTGGTCAGCAGCCGTCATCGTGCTGATCAACGACGGTGGTGATGCAAGCGGCTACTACATCTTCGCTATGTTCAACGCAGCCCTGTACGCGATCGTGGCGATGGCTGTCGTCATGTTGCATCGCATCGAGAACCCGACGATGGTCGAGCGGGTCGGGCTCCGCTCCCAAGTCGGGCTGGCCACGCTTGCTGCGCTTGTGTCGGTGGCGGTGTTCCTCTATCGATTCGACCAGATCGCGAGCGCACTTCGATACAGCGGGTTAGTGCCAGGCAGCGGACCTGGCGTCCTCAATGTGTGGGAGGCCATCCACCAGCCTTTCGTCATTGCCTATGTAATTGTGGCGACCTGTCTGCTCGTATGGATCCGCTGGTGCAACAACAACAGGGCTCCCCGACCGTACGACTCTCTTGTCACGGAGCGCTTTGAGCTGGAACATTTCGATGACGTGGTGGTTGAAGTCCCGGTCATCGAGCTTAGGGAGATACCCGCCAGTCGGTCAGCACCAATCCCACCACAACCAATCGAGTCACCACCGGTGTCGTCGAACGTTTCAGAGCATGTCTGAGACTGACACGTCCGAGCGGACGTTCGAGACGACGTCGCGCCCCACGAGTCCAGTGCAATCCGTCGATGCCCCGACCCGTGGCGACGGTCCGGTGTTGGTCGGGATCTTCGGGTTGGTGATGGTGATCCTGATATTTCTCGGTGACGCCGGTCCTCGGGTGCTGGCTCCTTTCGGGCCCGGGGCGGAGGGCTCAACTGCGGCGACGTGGGCGATTGGCGCCCGTTCGTTGGTCGAGTCAGGACCGATCGAGTCACGCTTTGGCGCACGAAGTCCCGAGCTCGGGGTGTACGCCCATCACCCGCCGGCGCTCATCGCCCCGGTAGCAGTCACCCAACTGCCTGGTTCGGACGAGGCATGGTTGGCGAGGCTGCCCGCGGTCGCAGCGTCGATCGGCGCGCTCATCTTGTTGCGACGTCTACTCCTTCGACTTGGAGCGTCGCAGACCGCCGCGCTCACCGCGCCGATCCTCATGGCTGGAACCCAGATGTTCCTGCAGTTCGGCATCATGCTGGCGACAGAGACAACATCGTTGATCGTCGCCATCGCGCTGCTGGTCGTGTGGAACGATGGTCGCCGGCCACGGCTGATCGGTCTTGTCGCGTTCGTCGCGGCGATATTCAGCTATCGCACCCTCGCCTTGGCCGGCCTGCTGCTGGGCTTCGAGGTGCTTCGGACGTTGTGGGGAGCACGAAGAGCCGGGCTGGTTCCCTGGCACGGAGCCGGACTTTTGGCCGGCATGGCCGTAACGGCAACATGGCTCAGGTGGGCGAACGGCTCGTTCGATGCGGTGATCGGAGCGGCTGAGCGTCGTTCGACCGGAGCAGAATTCACGAGCGATGAGTTTCTGAGCCTGCAGTGGACCACTATCTTGTTCACGATTCCGCCTTGGCTCATCGTCCTCGGACCCATCTTCCTGGTCGCCGGATTGGTGAGCACCCGGACCCGCATCGCCACCGGCAGCTCGCTGGTGGTGACCCTCGCATTTGCCGCCCTGTTCCCCCAGGGCGCATCGGCGCACATCTATTGGAACTACTGGGCGTTGCTCCCGCTGGCCATCGGCGCCGCCGCGATGGTCGATCTACTCGGTCTCGGGGTGAAGCGTGAGGGGGTAGCGGGCATGACGAGAGTCGCTGTGCTCGGCCTGTCGTTTGTGGCCCTCATCGCCACCACGCTGGATCACAGCGACCCCGAACATCTGTTCAGGATCGCGCAGAACGCCGGTGAGCTGCTGGAAACGGCGTCGATTCCCGAAGATCAAGAAGTGATCTGGATCGTCAACGGCGAAGAATGGCCCACCTGGGCCAGCTACTACTCGAGACGCCCGTTTCGTCAGATCTGGGACTCGGACCTGCTCGCCGAGGTGGTCTCCGAGCACGGTCAGGACCAGGTCCTCGTTCCATTTGAAGGGTCCTGGGAGCCGGCGGAGATACAGAACATCGTCCGAGCCCGTGCCTTGGCTGACTCGGGCCGCTACGCACTCGTGCGAGCATCTGACCTGTCGGATCTGGTGTCGGTACAGGGCGATGGTTGAGCCGACGGGCCCAGCGGAACGGTCAGCGTCTCAACAAGGCGATGCGCGAAGAGAACGTCGGCAGGGCTCGATCGCCGCGTAGGCCAGGCCGGCAAGGTTCTGTCGGCCATCGGAGGTGTGTAGCGCTCCGTACCGTTCGGCGGAGGCGTACGGGCGAGTCGAGAACCAGGACACTCGTTCCACATCGGGGTCCTCGGCCAGACGAGTCATCGATTGAGAGATGAAGTTCGATGTTTCGCTGACCGTGCCTCCCAGACAGGAGAACTCGGTGATCCAGATCGGACGTTGGTAGCGGCGATAGTGATCGACCGCCGTCATCAATCCCTCGATGTCCGAGCATGGTCCGTACCAGTGCATGGCGATGAAATCGACCCGGTGACCGAGCTGTCCCACTTGTGTCATGAACGAATCGGTCCACACCCGGCCGCTGTCGGTCCAGGTCGTCGCCGGTGACCCGAGTGACAAGCCGGTTGACTCCAGTGCCGGCCAGAGCTCAATCGCCCGACCGACGGTCATGTTCGCCTGCGTCGCGAGGTCTGGCTCGTTGAAGCCGAGCAGGACCGATGGTCGGGGCAGCTTCACGGTCGATTGACCTAGCACAGCACGACAGGTCTCGACCGTCGCACATTCGTCCCCCCACACCATGGCCACGAACTCGGCATCGTTGTCGCCACAGGTGGTCTCGTGCCACCAGTTGTAGTACCAGGACACGTCGAGCGAAGTGACATCAGGACATTCGACGGGATCATCGGCAACACCGATCCCTCGCCATGGGCTCGAAATGGCCAAGGGTCCTGACGTCAGCGTCGATGTCCCGTCCGACAGGACGCCACCGCAGCTTCCGCTGACGACGAACAGGGCCACTAGGGCTATCAGCCGCTTATGGCCCAGGTAGCCCATGAACCCAGCGTATCGACGATTCTCCCATTGGAACCGGTCGGGCGAGCGTTCTTGCCAATGCCTTCAGCGAGCGCTGAGCGGACCCCGGACAAGGGCAATGGGGCGGAGATTGGTGGACCTTTGGCCCTGCTCTTGACGTGAAGCGCGCCCGATAGTGGGCCAATGGTGCTTCATCCCAGCGACGGCGCGGACGGACCGATCCGGGTCGTCGTCGTCGACGGTGATCGCCGGGTGCGGCTCCTGCTGGTCGAGCGGCTGGCCCGGGCCGACGACATCGTCGTTGTCGACCACACCGGCACGATTGCACGCGCCTGGCGCATGGTCTTGGCCTGGCGACCCGATGTGGTCGTGGCCGAAGCGAACCTCCCCGACGGGACGGTGGGGGAGATGTGGCATTCGCTGCACCAGGCCAGCTTTACTGGTGGTCGCATCGAGCTCGTCGGCCTCCCGCGGGCGAGCAGCCCGACAGAGGAGCGCGTCGAGGTCGACGCCACGGTGCTGAAGGGCCTGGGCGATGAGCTGGAACAGGAGATCCGGCGGGTGGCCGCGAAGGGTCGGCTACGAGCCTGAGGCGGCTGACCACTCAGCCGAGCGGCACCGACCATAGGACCGTCGTGCCGTACTGCGGGTCCGAGGTGATGGTGGCCGTTCCGCCGAGGGATTCGGCTCGGGCCTTCATGTTGGCCAGGCCGTGGTGGCTCAAGCGATCACGGCTCGGCTCGGCTCTGCCGGTTGTGGGGCTGTCGGTAGTGGGAGAAAGTTCCATGCCTACCCCGTTGTCCTCGACGATGAGCTCCGCGGTCTGATCGGTGACGCTGGCGGTGATGGTCACCGCGGTGGCGTTCGCATATTTGACGATGTTGGCCAGCGCTTCACGCATGGTGGCCAACATCTCGTCGACCAGCGTCGGCGCGAGCTCATCGAGGGGCCCATCGAGACAGACCTGGGGCTCGAAGCCGAGAACGGGGCGCTGCTCGGCAGCCGCGGAGAGGATCTCACCCCGGACACCTTTGGCCCAGTCGATCTGAGATCGGATCCCGTAGACCGTCGAACGGATCTCCTTGATCGAGTCGTCGATGTCATCGACCATCGAGCTCAGCCGATCCTGGATGGCCGGATCGTCGACCCGGTTCATAACCGCCTGCATACCCATGCCGGCTGCGAACAGGCGCCCGATGACGTTGTCGTGCATGTCTCGGCCGATTCGCTCCCGGTCCTCCAACAGCTCCAGGCGCCGCTCACTCTCCCTCAGATCGGCGAGCTCGATGGCCACGACCGCCTCGGAGGCGAACGTCTCCACCGCGGCCACCTCGGCGTCGTCGAGAACCGCGGCCTCATCGTCGCGGACCACGACCAGGACGCCCGCCACGCCGCTGGCGCCGTGCAGAGGTTCCGCCACCAGCGAGCCGGTGCCGTAGTGATCGGCGAGAGGGCGATAGGCCCGGGACACCCGAGGATCGGCGAGCTGTCCGGTCAGGGGTTTGCCGGTGCGGAAGGCCTCGCCGACGATGCCTTCTCCGGTCTCGAGGCGCAACCAGTCGAGCACCTCGTCGGGCAGGTCGGCGGCGGCGGCGATGCCCAACTCGTCTTCGGTGCCGGTGGGGGTCACAACCAGCGCGGCAGAGGCTTCGAGGGTGTCGGTGATCGCTCGGCACAAAAGGGTGAGCCCGTCGTGGCGAGATGCCCCTTGCAACATGGCCAGCCTGATGACCGACACCGCCTGGGACAGGGACCGGTGGCGGGCGCGGGCCACCCGCGCCTCGATCTCGGCAGTGACGTCCAGCGCGTGAACGATGAGGACCTGCTCACCATCCTGGGCCTCCATCGAGGCCACATGGATCTGGACCCAGACGGTGTGGCCGTCGGCGTGAGCCAGGCGCAGGGTGGGAGCCGACTCGGCCGGGGTGTCGCTCGGCGTGTCGCTCGTGACCGGTGGGCCGGGCGAAGGCCCGTCGGGATGGGTGAGGTCGGCCGTGGACATCCCGATGAGCCGGTTGCGGTTGAAGCCCACCAGCTCCTCGAAGGCATCGTTGACCTCGAGGATCGTGTTGCCCTCGATGCTGAGCACAGCCATGGGTACCGGCCCGTCGTCGAATGCGTCCCGGAAGCGCGACTCGCTGGCGCGAAGCTGAGCCTGGGCCGCTACCCGTTCGGACACGTCCCGGGCCACCGCGACCAGCACCCGCGTCTGGCCGTGGGCGACGGGCGGGTATTCGAGGAGGAACTCCACCGGGAAGGCGCGACCCGACCGGTGCAGGATCATCGCTTCACCCTGGATCGAGGGGACCCGGTCGTCGAGAACGGGGGCCACGAACCGCTCGAATGCGGCGGGCGTGAAGTCCTGTGAGATGTGCAGGGGTGTCATGCCGTCGACAAGCTCATCGGTGCGGTACCCGGTCTGGCGGGCCGCCCCCTCGTTGGCGTAGATGAACTGCAGGGATTCGGGGTCCAACATGTAGACCCCGTCGGTGATCGCGTCGATGCCCCGTCGGATACGTTCGGTGGCGGCTTCGGTCGCCTTGCGGTGGCGCACATCGCGCACCGCGGCGATCACGTGGAGTGCGTCGCCGATATGGATGGGGCTGAGGCTGATCTCGACCGGGATCTCGGTGCCGTCGCGGTGGGTGGCTACCAGTTCGGCGTCCACGCCCATGGGCCTGGCCCCGGGCGCGGCCCGGTAGCCGGTTCGGTGGACGGTGTGGGCCGTCGCGTAGCGCCCGGGCAACAGCGCCTCGACCGGTCGTCCCAACAGCTCCCCCCGGTCATAGCCGAACAACACCTCACTCTGACGGTTGACCAGCTCGACGATGCCGTGTTCATCGACGAGAACGAGCGCGTCAGGCGCGGCCTCGACCATGGCCCAGGCCACCGCCGCGTCAGTGGCCGCGAGATCGCGCCGCGGTTCCGCTTCGGTGTCGCCGATGGTGGCTGGCCCGTCGATGTTCGACTCGGGTCCCGTACGCCTCTGAGGCGACGCTGATGGAGGAGTGGGGCTCATTCGGCAGCCTCCGAGGGGTGGACTCCTAGCCATCTGATCAACATGGCCCACCTGGTGGCCAGCGGCTAGTCACCTACGAAATACCTACCCTAGTACCTGGGCCGAGCGACGATCGGTGCCCGGCCGGCCCCGATGGCCGAAATGATGGAGGGGTGGGGACTGAATCGGCGGGCGGGCGGGTTGTTCACCAATGTCCCTCCTCTCCACCGCTTTGGCGTTCGTCGCCGGCCTTGCCGGTCTGCGGTGGACGCCCACCGTCGAGCTTCGTCGTGATGTCGTCGACTTCGCGGTGCCGCCGTCCGCCATCATGGCGAGGATGAGGGACGGCCTCCAAGGCGACCCCGAGAGCGTGCTGGCGGCGGGCGATGACCGTGTTGTCCGCCGCTTCGAGGGGACCGCCGGGCGTTTCAGCTATCGGACAGTTGAGCTCGTGAGCTTCGAACCCGAGGCCGTGACCTTTGAGCATCTCGCCGGACCGTTCCGGTCGTGCCATGAGCGCTTCGACATTCGGGCCACCGATCACGGTTCCACGGTCACGCACTCGGGGACCTACCAGCTGAGAGGTGGGCTGTGGACGGCGCCCCTCGCTTTCGGCCCGGTCAAGCGCGCTTTCGAGCAGCACGTCGTGGACCACCTCGGCCAACTCTCCGACGAGCTGAGTGGGTCCGCGACCGGGAACCAGGCCCATGGCTAGTGTCGGTCGGACACCTGCACGAGGGTGCAGGGCAGGGGCAGGAGAGGTATGGCTGAGGACTCGGGCTTTCAGGTGGGACACGACGCGCCGTCCTATTACGAGGCGCAGGTCGCCCGGTTCATGGCGCCGTTCGTGGGTGCGTTGGTCGAGGCGACGGTTCGGCCCGGTGACTCCGTGCTCGACGTGGCGTGTGGGACCGGGTTCGCGACGAGGGCAGCCGCCACGGTCGCCGGCGCATCCGCTCGCGTCGAAGGCTCCGATCTCAATCCGGGGATGATCGCCCAGGCCCGGCAGGTTCCGGACGACTCGGGCGCGGAGATCGGCTGGCGAGAGGCGTCGGCCCTCGACCTGCCCTACGGCGACGGGGACTTCGATGCGGTGATCTGCCAGCAGGGCCTCCAGTTCTTCCCCGACCCGCCGATCGGGGTCCGGGAGATGGCCCGGGTGACCCGGGCGGGTGGCCGGTTGGGGGTCACGGCGTGGGCCCCGGCGGAGCAGTCGCCGTTCCTCGATCGGGAGATGGCGATGCTGGCCCGCCACGGCGGCGGAGCTCAAGCCGGGTTCTCCGCCACCGCCGAGCAGGTGCGAGATTGGTTCTTCGTCGGCGGCGTGGGAAGCGTGGCCGTGGAGGTTCTCGAGGTGGAGGTAGACCTCCCGCCGGTGTCGACCTATGTGCCCGAACACCTCAAGGCTCTGCCCTGGTCGGCCGGGTTCTTCGCCCTACCCGAGGCCGAGCAGGATGCGGCGATCGCCGAGCTCGAAGCCGAACTGGCGGAGTACCGAACCGCCGAAGGCGTCCGGATCCCGTTCACCTCCTACCTCGCCACCGCCACGATCTGAGCCCTGGAGCAAGGGGGTCGATCTGTCGGGTCGGAGTCAGACCGTCGACTGGGCGACGCCACTCGCAGACGACCTCGCCGATCGCCGGGCCGCGGTGTTTGAGCGTCGGGTCAGCGGCGGAGGCGGAGGCGGAGACCGAAGTTGTGTTCGGGTGCCACCTCGTAGAGCCCCTCGCCGATGGGGCGTAGGTTCGACACGGTGTCGAGATCCGGGGCCCGGAACGCGGCGTGGTGGATCCGGCCCGTCCGGTCGCCGAGCCATTGGCTCGCTGCGGCGTCGGTGGGCACCACCAGGCGGAGCCGCCCACCGTTGGGCCACATGACATCGGTGTAGTCACCGACCTCATCGGTGCCCGACCCGTCGGCAGTGCCGGCCAGGAACCCGGTGAACAGCGCGACCTCGCGATCGAGGTCGGTCACCATGAGCGTCACCCGCTCCAGATCCGCGGCTTGGCGACACTTGGGCAGGGGAAGCAGGTGCTCCTCGTACTGTTGGGGCGGGTTGTTGCTATGGGCCATCTGGATGACGACGCCTGGGGCCTGTTTGGGGTGGAGGAAGGCCTGTTGCCAGTCGCCTTCCAGCTCGACGCCGACCGGCTGGTACCCGGCGGCGTCGGCCCGCGCCACGATGGCCTCGACATCGGGGACCTTGAAGGTCAGGTGGTGGGGCCCGGCGCCGTTGCGGTCGAGGAACCGGCGGAGGAAGTCCTCCTTGGGCTGGTTCGGGTCGTCCTGGAGTATCTCAATCTTGAGCCCGCTGGCGTACCGGACCTGC
>Ga0316190_10002636_pt1 | contig 13030 bp, 11 predicted proteins | sample Eddworburrow2_MG_FD_204929 | JGI IMG/M metagenome (GOLD analysis project Ga0316190, IMG submission 204929) | Coastal sediment microbial communities from Maine, United States - Eddy worm burrow 2 | ecosystem: Environmental > Aquatic > Marine > Coastal > Sediment | place: USA: Maine | collected... | reverse complement strand
ATTGCCCTGGGCGTAGGCGGCCACCGGGTTGCCGGGGATCAGGTCGATGATGACCTGGGTTAGCGGTGGCGCCTGTGGGGCGACAAAGGCCCCCTGTGCAGCGCTGCTCATATCAAAGCCGGAACCGGGTGCGATGATGACGGCGATGGTGATGGCCAGTGTGATGGCCAGTACCGTGGTGAGTATAAACAGGGCAAAGGCCTTGATGCCGACGCGACCGAGCAGGCTGACATCACCGATGCCGCAGACGCCGCAAATCAGCGAGAAGGTGACTAGTGGCACGACCAGCATCTTCAGTGCGTTGATAAATAGCGCGCCCATGACGTGGAATAATCCGTTGACGAAGTAATCCTGGATCCAGGAAATATCGCTGGCGAAGGCATTGATCAGACTGCCCAGTATCAGTCCGCCGACCATCCAAATCAGGATCCTGGTGGTCATGTTTTGTGCCATGGTGTGCCCCTGTAATGAAGATAATGATGCTGCATCATCAGGCGGTAAGGCTGATGAATTGATTGATAGTCATGTTGGGGTAGGAGCGGCTCCGCCGCGATAGTTAGGCGTAATAACAGAAGCTATCGCGGCGGAGCCGCTCCTACAGATACCTGGCTGAGCCGCTAGTCGATAGAACCCATCCCGGTGATGTTATAGCCACTATCAACATAGGTGATTTCCCCGGTGATTCCGGAGGCCAGGTCCGAACACATGAAGGCGGCGACATTTCCGACCTCATCGATGGTGACGTTGCGACGCAATGGCGAGTTCTTTTCACCGTAATCGAGGAACTTGCGGAAGTCACCAATGCCCGCGGCGGCCAGGGTTTTGATCGGTCCAGCCGAGATACCGTTGACGCGGATATTATCCGGGCCGAGACTGCTGGCCATGTAGCGAACGTTGGCCTCCAGGCTGGCCTTGGCCAGGCCCATGACGTTGTAGTTCGGAATGGTGCGGATGGCGCCGAGATAGCTCAGTGTCAGTAAGGCACCGTTGCGGCCCTTCATCATGTCGTAACCGGCCTTGGCCAGGGCCGTAAAGCTGTATGAACTGATTTCATGGGCGCTGAGAAATCCTTCACGGGTGGTGCTTTCGACGAAGGAACCGGCCAGTTCCTCGCGCGGGGCAAAGGCGACCGAATGGACGATGATATCGAGGCCATCCCAGTGTTGTTTTAATCCCTCGAAGACACCGGCGATTTCGGCATCGCTGGAGACATCACAGGGCAGGACTATTTCGGAGTCACATTCGGCGGCGAATTTTTCGACGCGGCCCTTCAGTTTTTCACCCTGATAGGTGAAGGCCAGCTCTGCGCCCTCACGATGCATGGCCTTGGCAATACCCCAGGCGATGGAGCGGTTGCTGGCGACGCCGGTGATTAAGGCTCGTTTTCCTGTTAGAAATCCCATTTATCTACCTGTATTGTTATGGTTTAACATGAGCTGTCCGGTGACGCTTTATTGGTGCCACCCGGTCAGGCAATATATTGTATGGTATGGGCCGATAATAACAACTTTTTGCGGTCGTGGCCGTTAAATAAGGGATGGCATGATGCTAGTTGTCCGGGAGTGATTGCCCGGGATGGCGATAATCAAGTCGGGCAGGGATCAGATTATAAGAATAAAGGCAGTTTTGAATAATTTTGTCGCTAAAATAAATAGAAATACAGGCTGGTATTGGCTTGTTTCCCATGCATGGGGGGCGCTGGCCGTTTTGATGGCGGCGTTGTTGGCGGGTTGTGGTGAGCAGGCCTGGAATAACCCCTATCTGGCTAAAGAGCGTGGCAGCAATACCCTATATTCATCGTTTAGTGAGCGCCCTAAGCATCTGGATCCGGCCCGATCCTATAGTGCCAGTGAGTATCAATTTATTGGTCAGATCTATGAGCCGCCGCTGCAATATCATTTTCTCAAGCGTCCTTATACCCTGGTGCCGTTAACGGCGGAGCAGGTGCCGCAGCCTCGTTATGTCAATGCGGCGGGACAGACGGTTGCCGAGGATGCCACGGATGTCGTATACAGCATCTATGATATTCGTATTCGTCCGGGTACTCGTTATCAACCGCATCCGGCCTTTGCCAAAAAAGCCAATGGAAAACCGTATTATCAGGGGTTGAATGAGGCTGACCTGGATGCTGTCTATACGCTGTCTGATTTTTCGGAGGTCGATAGTCGTGAGTTGGTGGCCGCCGATTATGTCTATCAGATTAAACGACTGGCCCATCCCCGACTGCATTCTCCAATCTTGGGTATCATGGGCGATTATATCGTTGGTTTGAAGGAGTATGCGGCGACGCTGGATGAGGTTAATCAGGGGTTGGCAGCCGTCGCTGAACTGGATGAGGGTGAGTTGCCGTGGCTGGATTTGCGAGATTACCCCCTGGCCGGCGTTGAGGTGCTGGATCGTTATCGTTATCGTATTACCGTAAAGGGGAAGTATCCGCAGCTATTGTACTGGTTGGCAATGCCCTTTTTTGCACCGCTACCCTATGAGGTCGATCAGTTTTATGCCCAGCCGGGCATGCGTGAGCGTAATATATCCTTGGACTGGTATCCGGTCGGTACCGGTGCCTATATGTTGACGGTCAATAACCCTAATCGACAGATGGTCATGGAGCGCAATCCGAATTTTCATGATGAAACCTATCCATTGGAAGGTATGCCTGAGGATATGCAGGCCGGCTTGTTGGCGGATGCCGGGAAGACGCTGCCATTTATTGATCGGGTGGTGTATAGCCTGGAAAAAGAGACGATTCCATACTGGAATAAATTCTTGCAGGGTTATTACGATGCCTCGGGGATATCCTCGGATAGCTTTGATCAGGCCGTTAGCATGTCTGGTAATGGGGATGTTGCGCTGACCGATGATATGGTGGCCAAGGGCATGCGTCTGGAAACGGCGGTCAACACATCAACAATGTATTTAGGCTTCAATATGCTGGACCCGATTATTGGTGGCTATAGTGAGCGGCAACGTAAGTTGCGTCAGGCTATTGCGATTGCCTTTGATTATGAGGAATATATTTCGATCTTTGCCAATGGTCGTGGTATTCCTGCTCAGGGCGCGGTGCCGCCGGGTATTTTCGGTTTTCGTGATGGTGAGGCCGGCATTAACCCCTATGTCTATGACTGGGTTAATGGTAAGCCAAAGCGTAAAGATATTGCAGAAGCCAGGCGCCTGTTGGTAGAGGCGGGTTACCAAGGTGGTGTGGATAGCGTCAATGGTCAACCGCTGACACTGAACCTGGATATTACCGCCAGTGGTCCGGATGATAAGGCGCGACTAGATTGGTATCGAAAACAATTTAAAAAAATTGATATTCAACTGGTGTTGCGTAATACCGATTACAATCGTTTTCGTGACAAGATGCGCAAGGGTAATGCACAAATCTTTATGTGGGGATGGAATGCCGATTATCCGGATCCGGAAAATTTTCTATTTTTATTGTATGGGCCTAACGGCAAGGTTAAGAGCCATGGTGAGAATGCCGCCAATTATGCCAGTGCTGAATTTGATCGATTGTTTGAGCAGATGAAGGCCATGTCTAATAGCCCTGAACGTCAAGGAATTATTGATCGGATGATGCGTGTCTCGCAACGTGATGGGCCGTGGTTATGGGGTATGCATCCGAAGAGCTTTTCATTGTTTCATGGTTGGTACCATAATGTTAAGCCCAATCTTATGGCCAATAATACCCTGAAATACAAACGACTCGATCCGGTGTTACGGGAACAGAAGAGAGCGGCCTGGAATAAGCCGATGATCTGGCCGTTGTTATTGACTGTACTAATATTAGTGGCAGTATTGGTTCCGGCAGTGCATGGTTATCGTCGGCGTGAACATCAGGCACCACTGCTGGATGAAAATTCTGGTCGGGAGGGTCGTTGATGCTGGCCTATATTATCCGGCGTTTCTTTTATGCCATCCCGATCCTGATCGGGGTCAATATGATTACCTTTGCGTTGTTTTTTGTCGTCAATACCCCCGATGATATGGCGCGTATGCAACTGGGTGCCAAGCATGTCACGCCGGCGGCAATCGAAAAATGGAAACAGGCCCGTGGCTATGATCGTCCGCTGCTCTATAACGAACAGCAACAGGGTTTGAGTCGCGTGACGGATACGATTTTTTTTGATAAATCAGTGCGCCTGTTTGCCTTCCAGTTCGGTGAGGCAGATAACGGGCGTCATATTGGTCATGATATCCGCGAACGCATGTGGCCAAGCCTGGCCATTGCCATTCCAACGCTGTTGCTTGGTCTGCTGGTGACAATTACTGTGTCAATGTTATTAGTCTTTTTCCGCGCCACCTATATTGAATTTACCGGGGTGATACTGCTGGTGATGTTGATGTCGATATCTACCCTGTTTTATATCATCGGCGGCCAATATCTCTTTGGTAAGCTGTTACATCTGGCGCCGATCTCGGGTTATCAGGATGGCTGGGATGCCTGGAGATTTACCATCCTGCCTGTCATTATTGGTGTGATCGGTGGGCTGGGTTCCGGTTCGCGCTGGTATCGTACCCTGTTTCTCGAAGAAATCGGTAAGGATTATGTACGTACGGCACGGGCTAAAGGCCTGACGGAGATGCGCGTTTTGTTTCGACATGTATTGCGTAATGCCATGATCCCTATTTTGACCGGTGTGGTGGTCGTACTACCGACCCTGTTCATGGGGAGCCTGATTCTGGAGTCATTTTTTGGTATACCGGGTCTGGGTAGCTATACCATTGATGCGATTCGTTCACAGGACTTTGCTATCGTCCGGGCCATGGTATTTCTCGGTTCGGTATTGTACATCCTTGGTCTGTTGTTGACCGATATTTCCTACACATTGGTTGATCCGCGGGTGAGATTGTCATGATCAAGCCAGTATTCCTGTGGACCGATATGTTGATCTTTGTACTGGTGGCCGTGGTTATTGGTTTTGTTTTTTATGCGCGTCATCACGAGCATCTGCGGGCACCGTGGCGGCAGGTATTTCGTAGTCGAATTGGCGTGGCCTCGTTGCTGGTGTTGAGTGTATATGTGTTGATTGCCCTGCTGGATTCAGTGCATTTTCGCTTGCCATTGGAAACCCAGACATCGGGTCAACAAGTCCAGCAAAGTCAGCAGCAGGATTATTATTCAGTTGAGGTGTTGAGTCTGCTGGATCTGGCGCTGGGCTCTTTACGTGATCAGAGTGAAAAGACCTACTCGGCCCCGCTGGCGACAGAATTATTTGCCCGTGAAACGGTCGAGTTAACCGATGGTGGTCAGCAACGTATTTATCCACGCTTGCAATATGGTGGGGCTCATCTGGAAAACCCGTCAACGGATCGTGGTGCCGATTTGTTGCAGCGTAGTGTTGTGGCCGTCATGATAGGGTTGCTGGTCTGGTTGGTGTTGATGACGCCATTGTTGTGGCTGCTGGCCCGGCAACGAGGGCTGACGTTGGCATCCATGCTGGATAATATTCTGCACCAGCGTGAGGCCGTGCCCTGGTTTATCGTGTTATTGGTTACAGCGCTGTTGTTGGTGTTGATTATGCTGGTGGCCTGGCTGGCACCGTATTACCATCTGTTTGGCACCGACAAGGTGGGTCAGGATGTGCTCTACCAGGCCTTGAAGAGTGTGCGTACAGCACTGGCCATCGGTACATTGACGACGCTGATCATGCTGCCATTTGCCGTTCTTCTGGGTATTCTGGCCGGCTATTTTCGTGGTTGGATCGATGATGTTATTCAGTATCTGTATACCACGTTGAATTCAATCCCCGGGGTGTTGTTGATCGCGGCGGCGGTATTGATGCTGCAAGTTTATATCGATAGTCATCCGGCGCTGTTTGCCACCGATGCCGAGCGGGCCGATATGCGGTTGTTGTTTCTATGTATGATTCTGGGTATTACCAGTTGGACCGGTCTGTGTCGTTTATTGCGTGGTGAAACGATGAAGGTACGTGAGGTGGAGTATATCCAGGCCGCGACGGCCTTCGGGGTGCGGAGCTCGCGTATCATTAGCCGTCATATCCTCCCCAATGTTATGCATATTGTATTGATCTCGGTGGTGCTGGATTTCAGTGGTCTGGTACTGGCCGAGGCGGTGTTGTCCTATGTTGGTGTCGGTGTCGATCCGTCAATGCATAGCTGGGGCAACATGATTAATAGTGCGCGTCTGGAAATGGCGCGTGAACCGATGGTATGGTGGGCGCTGGTAGCGGCCTTTGTATTTATGTTTGTGCTGGTGCTGGCGGCAAACTTGTTTTCGGACGTGGTTAGAGATGCCTTTGATCCACGGCTGCGTAAAGGCTGATGGATGTGCCTGGTGAAGCGTGTAGGTTTTTGTATGTTAATTTTATTGTTTGTTCAGGAATTCAATGAGTTCTAAAAAAACATCTATAACCAGCGATCTTCCCCTTATGGAAGGCGATGCAGCCATTCTTCTTGAGGAGTCCATCATTCTGAAGAATGATGGTGAATTACAGGAAGCAGAAAAAAAATTACATCGAATTATTGTTAGTCCATATCAATGGACTCTTGATATGGGGGTTTGTGATAAGGCGCTTGCTTTGTTGTGTATGTTATATCGTCAACGTGGCGCATATAAAGAGATTATAGAGTGCTGCAGCAGGTTTCTCGAAAAGGTTCCGAATCATATTAACGCCTATTATTTTCTCGGTGCTTCTTATCAGGTTCTTGGAGAGAATGAACTGGGGTTGGAGCAATATACAAAGGTGCTTGAGTTGGATCCTGAGCATGCTGCGGCTTATTTGAATAGCGGTATTTTATTTCAACGGAAAAAGATGTTTAAGCAGGCTATCTACCATTTTAAACGTGCTGTGGAATTTGATCCTGAAAATGTTGATGTTCATTTTAATTTAGGCGCTATACAGCATAATCAAGGGAACTTTGAGGCCGCTATGGCTAGTTATAAGCGAGTCCTGGAGCTGGCCCCTGATAATGCTTATGTTTGTTACATGTTGGCTGATATATGTGAAATGACTAATTCTCTGTCAGAGGCAGAACAGTATTTACAGCAAGGAATAAGTTTGTCCCCTGGGCACCCTTTATCATATCGCTTGGTGGCAACCTTGTTGCGCCGTCAAGGTAGAATTGATGATGCTATTAGTCGGCTAGAAGAGGCACCTGTTCCATCGGGTGATCTGCAGATAGATGAGGCTGTTCATTTTGAGTTTGGTCGGCTATATGAGAGGAAGCAGGATAGTGCGCGTGCTTATGCCCATTATCAAGCGGGTAATCGATTGTTGTCACAGCGTCCAGGGGCTGATCACAATGATAAAGATTCCTACCTTAATATGGTTCGACAGATTCGTCAGACTTATACCCCTGACTGGTTGGCAACATGGACTCCCCCCTTTGAGACGGCTGATCAGCTTATGTCCCCCCCTACTTTTTTGGTGGGCTTTCCTCGTTCAGGTACGACGTTGTTGGATCAAATACTAAGTAGTCATTCTGGTATTCAGGTTATTGAAGAGCAGGTTATGATTGCAAATATTCGCCGTGAACTGGCTCCTACGCCTGCAGGCTACCTGTCTGCCCTGGCTGATTTGCAACCATCTCGTATCCAGGTGCTGCGACAGCAATATATGGATAATGCGGCGCATTATCTGGAAGAGGGAAAAGGGGGAGGCATTATTGATAAGCTGCCTTTAAATATTGTTCATATTGGTTTGATTGTTCGTTTGTTTCCGGATGCCCGAATTATTTTAGCGCTACGTCATCCTTGTGATGTTTGTCTTAGCTGTTTTATGCAGGCTTTCGGGGCTAATGATGCCATGGCCAACTTTTACACCCTTGAAGACGCAGCCAGGCTCTATGCTGAAGTGATGGGGTTGTGGCGACACTATACTAATTTGCTGCCACTGAAGTATCATCAAGTTAGGTATGAAGATATTGTCGAAAATTTTGAGGGGGAGACTCGAAAACTATTAGGGTTTCTTGATCTCAAATGGGAGCCTGGTGTATTGGAATATAATCGGCATGCTGGTAAGCGTAAACATATCAATACACCCAGCTATAATCAGGTGACTGAAAAGATATATACTCGTGCTCGTTATCGATGGCAGCGCTACGAAGATCAGTTGCGTCCGGTTGCTCCTATGCTATCTCCGTTTATTGATTATTTTGGTTACTGATGAAATGGTAAATATTTTGTGATGACTGATCCCCTGTTATGTGTTCGTAATCTTACGACCTGCTTTGATACCGTCGATGGTGAGGTGCGGGCTGTTGATGATGTGAGTCTGAATCTTTGTCGTGGTGAGACGCTGGCACTATTAGGAGAATCCGGCTGCGGTAAGTCAATGACCGCTTTCTCGTTGATGCGCCTGGTGCCTACCCCCGCCGGTCGCATCAGTGCCGGGCAGGTGCTGCTTGATGGTGTGGATTTATTGCAGTTACCTGAGGTGGCGATGCGCAAGGTACGGGGGAATCGCGTTGCGATGATCTTTCAGGAACCAATGACATCGTTGAATCCGGTGTTAACTATCGGTGATCAGATTGGTGAGGCGGTACGCCATCATGAGGGTGATAGTGCTGGCTCGGTTAATGAGCGGGTCATAGAGCTCCTTGATGCCGTGGGTATTTCCGGAGCCCGCCAACGTTTGGGTGAATACCCGCATCAATTATCCGGTGGTATGAAACAACGGATTATGATTGCCATTGCCCTGGCAGGTGAGCCGGAGTTATTGATTGCCGATGAGCCGACCACAGCACTGGATGTGACGATTCAGGCTCAGGTTCTGGATTTGTTGCGTGATTTGCAGCGTAAGAATGGTATGGCTATCTTAATGATTACCCATGACCTGGGTGTAGTGTCGGAAATGGCCGATCAGGTGGCGGTGATGTATGCCGGTCAGGTTGTTGAACAGGCCTCGCGCGATGATTTCTTTAATGAACCGCGTCATCCCTATAGTAGAAAATTATTTGAATCGTTACCAGATATTGAAAAACGTGATGAGGCCCTGGCTGTGATCCATGGTTCTGTGCCACCGCTGTCACGCCGGTTTGATGGTTGTCGTTTTTCCGAACGTTGTGATTTTTCCTGGAATGACTGTCAGGCGCAGGTGCCCGGTTTGATCGCGCTTGCTGATGGACAGCAAGTACGTTGTCATTTGTTTGATCCAGCGTTTAGTCAGGCGGCTGCCAGGGCGGAAGGATCAGGGCAGGAGAAGCCGCTGCCTGTGGCTGAAAGTATCACTTGTTCATCTGATGATAACGTATTGTTGGATGTGCAGGGTCTGAAAATCCATTTCCCTATTCATAAGGGATTATTGCGGCGGACCGCAGGCTATGTTTATGCCGTTGATGGTGTATCACTACAGATTGCCAAGGGGAAAACCCTGGCGCTGGTGGGTGAGTCTGGTTGTGGTAAGACAACGATAGGCAAGGGCATTCTGCAATTGATCAGGCCTACCTCCGGGCAGGTGTTGTTTGATGGTGATGAATTGACTCAGCTTGGGGGCGAGGCCTTACGTCAGCGGCGCTCGGATGTGCAGATTATATTTCAGGATCCGTATTCATCCATGAATCCACGAATGATGGTTAAGGATATTATTATGGAGGGTATGGTGGCGCTGGCCATTGAGACGGATGCTGTGCGACGTGAGGCCCGAGTGGATGAGTTGTTGACACAGGTTGGCTTGTCGCTTGAGTCCAAGTTTCGTTATCCACATGAATTTTCTGGTGGGCAGCGTCAGCGTATATGTATTGCTCGCGCGTTGGCGGTCAAGCCGCAGTTGATTGTTTGTGATGAGCCGACCAGTGCGCTGGATATTTCGGTCCAGGCGCAGATACTCAATCAGTTGAAGGATCTCCAGCAACAGATGGGCCTATCGTATCTGTTTATTACCCATAATCTGTCGGTTGTTGCCTATCTGGCCGATGAGGTGGCCGTGATGTATCTTGGGCGTATTGTTGAACAGGGTAGTGTGAAGGATGTCTTGCAGCATCCACGGCATCCATATACCCGCGCCTTATTGTCCGCGATTCCGGTTATTGATCAAGGTCAGCAACGGCAGTTTATTCGTCTGGAGGGCGACCTGCCATCGCCATCGGCACCACCGCGCGGCTGTCATTTTAATGCCCGTTGTCAGGATGTGATGCCACAATGTCGTGAGTCATATCCGGATAGAACGGATTTTGATGATGGTCATTTTACTCATTGTTATCTATATCAGGGTAATTAGCCGCCTTATTGCCGCTTAATGACTGATCAGTTGCATTAATACAAAAGGTGCTACAATCAGGCTTTTGAAGTGGGTGTTGTGCTGCTCCCAGTTATCAACCTGTTTCGATGTTGGTTTTATCAGGCTCTGCTCGCTAATCCATTGTTTTATCTGGGGCTGGTTGTCATTAGCTATTTCCATGCCAACTGCAATGATATCCAGTCCTTCCTGGATAATGATTAATGCGCCGCGCTCGTAATGGGGCTTGAGTAACGGCCATTCAATTACACCGCATTCCTGGGTTAAATTTTTCATCAGGTCATTATTATTTGTCGAATTGTTCATCTATATCTCATCAATTTACGTGTTAAGTTGGCACGTCATCCCATGCGGTGATGGGGTTTTACCGTGTTCGAGTGTTGGTAAGGCCGCAATTATAGCAGTTAGATGATCTGGTCTGCCATTTAAGGGGTAGGCGGTTTTAAGGTTTGTTGATGCTATCCTTGATGGCTCGCCCGCTTTTTTCAAGGAAATTACCGCTGCTATTGATGAGTTTTTTATGTAGGGGCTTATCTACGAATGGGTTGCTGAGAATTGACTGATTCTTACCAATATTAATGCCTATCCATAGGCCGATAATGAACCCGGCGATGATGCCGACGCTAATGGTTTTCAGGTTTTTTATCATGTAGACAGGCTCATTTTGGAGTAATCTTATATCATTATATCGGTCATTTAGCCGATATGTTGAAGAAGGGTGTGAGATGTGTTGTTTACGTATTATTGTAGGAAATACAGGGGAAAGACATGGATAAATCGATGAGTCTTGCCGATCTTTATGTTGTTCTGGTTGAACCATCCAGTACACAATTTCATATAATTCGTGATTTGTTGGCAAGTTTTGGGCTTGATCATATTCGACATGTAGATAGTGCCGAGGCGGCGCTGACTGAAATGAGCGCGTCTGTCCCTGATCTGGTTATTAGTGCCATGCATTTACCGGATATTACTGGTACAGATTTAGTGATGAAGATGCGTTCAGATGTCGCCCTCAGCGATGTCGGCTTTATTCTTATATCCAGTGAAACGGACGTTCGTTATCTTGATCCAATTCGACAGGCAGGTGTTGTGGCTATTTTGCCTAAGCCATTTGTGGCCGAGCAATTAAAGCGCGCATTGTATACTACGCTGGACTTTATTGAGCCGGATAGTATAAGCCTCGAGAATCACGATATTGAGGATGTTTCGGTATTAGTGGTTGATGACAGCCAGACAGCGCGACATCATATTGGTAAAACACTGCGGTCGCTGGGTATAGAAAATATTGTTGAAGCGACCAATGGTAAAGAGGCCATAGAGTTGATTGATAATAATTATTATGACCTTATTGTAACCGACTATAATATGCCGACGATGGATGGAAAGGAGCTGGTTGATTATGTTCGTGGGCGCAGCGGTCAATCATCTGTGCCTATTTTGATGGTAACGAGTGAGAATGATGTTAATCAGCTTGCGGCAGTTGAGCAATCAGGTGTCTCTGCTATTTGTGACAAGCCATTTGAGATGAATACGGTGCGTGGTTTGATACAAAAGATTGTTGTTTAATATTATAGTCTTTAGATGTTTATTTTTTGAAGAGATGATGCAAGTGAGTTTCGTGCAATCGTTAATCGTTCTTCCATTTGTGGGTTGTTTATTTCATATTTAACGTCATCGCTGCCTGTGATGTCCAATAAGGCCTGTGCTTCATTGGCTATGTGTTCTAAATCCTTAATGTATGATTTTATATCACTTTTTGCCATTATTGCCTTTCTAGTTGTTTCGTCCTCGTTTAGGCGCATGGCCCATTCTTCGAGTTTTTCAATTTCGTAGCTAAGGCCAGCCATTGCCTTTTCTTTGCTCATGATATTGCCCAGCTTTTGTAGTTTGTTCCAGTTGTTGGAGTCAGTAAGGCCGGTGCAGAATAATACTGGGAATTCCCCATCATTTTTAAGGGATAATTCGTAGAAGATCTGGTCGCCATTATAGCCAGGCATAAACACATCAAGTATCGCGGCATGGTATTTTGTATCGTTCTTTTTTACCTTGTCCATGGCGTCTGTGCCGCTTGAGAAGACGTCGCTGCTGTGCCCCATTGTTTCACATATACCCTCTATCATCATAGAGAATATTTCATCATCATCTGCAATTAGTATGTGCATGGGAATCCTTGTTGATTAATTTGTTTGGCTTGCAATTGTTAACTGATCTATATGTTCGCAGATAATATGATGTTTTTCTTTAAGCACATCTAATGAGTTTATATCTTGCAGAATAACTTCCAGCGCTTTTGCTGCTGTGCTAATATCTGTGAAGCCAAATGTTGCGCTTGTTCCTGCAAGGCTATGGGCTAGTCGTAACAGATTGGTCTGTTTTTCAGTATTATAGTCATCATTAACATCGTTCCACGCGTTAGTTATTTTTGTAATACGCTCGGGAATTTGTGCTTGAAAGTCATCGGCCAGCTTTGTCAGCATGGCCAGCATTTCCTTTTTTTTATTATCCATGACTGTGTTCCTGGAATTTAACTATGTTTGTTATAAATGTCAGTGATATTGCTGGCCAGTGTCATAGGGTCAAAAGGCTTCGCTATAACATCAATCGCACCAAGATCAAGGTACTGTTGAACCTCATGGCTTTGGGCTTTTGCGGTCATGAATATAACGGGAGTATTTTTCAGGCTGTCTATTTTTTTGATTAGTTTCAGGGCGCTAGGGCCATCCATGGTTGGCATCATGACATCGAGAAGGATTAAATCAGGTGCGAATTCCTCCGCATACTCGGCTGCTTCTGCACCATTGTTGCATGTTTTTAGGTCAAATCCGCCGAGG
>Ga0316190_10002633_pt1 | contig 13031 bp, 10 predicted proteins | sample Eddworburrow2_MG_FD_204929 | JGI IMG/M metagenome (GOLD analysis project Ga0316190, IMG submission 204929) | Coastal sediment microbial communities from Maine, United States - Eddy worm burrow 2 | ecosystem: Environmental > Aquatic > Marine > Coastal > Sediment | place: USA: Maine | collected... | reverse complement strand
CCGGGGCGGAACCCGTGGGGTAGGTGAAGGCCACGTCGTTGAGGCGAATGCCGTCCTCGGGCATCCCCGCCGCCGGTTCCGAGCCTTGGACCAGGGCGCCGGCTTTGGTCATGGCCGGGCCCAACCGTTCGACCGCCGCGGCCGGGGCCGACGAGGCGTCGAGCGCCCAGGTCAGGCCACCGAAGGCGATGGCGCTGGTGGTGATGGCGGCCACCAGGAAGATGGCCCCCGAGCCCAGATCGATCCGGTTGTTGATCAAGGCATCGGTCAGGCGCCAGAATACCAGTCCGTTGGCCGCGGTGACCACCACCACACTGGACAGCACCGACTGTTCCCGTAGTCGCGTTGCCTGCCATTGCAGCTCGAACAGTTGCTCCCGGCGGCTGACGAAGCGCTCAACGACCCAGTCGGCCAGGCCGAACAGCCGCACCTCCTTGGCTGCGGGGGCATCGACGGCGAGGCGGTAGGCGTAGTCGGCGTGTCGTTGGGCGTCGCGCACCGGTTCGGTGTTGCGGTCCTTCCACACCCCGCTCTCCCGCAGCAGGCGGTGGGTGGCGGCCCAGGCGCCACCGAGCGCGAACGGTGCCCACCAAGTGAAGGCGAACAGCACCAGGGCGGCGGTGATGCCCGAAACCAGTCGTGACAGGCCTTGGGCGATGAACCCGATGGAGATGAACAAGGGAGGACCGGTGATGCCGAGATCGAAGTCCCGGGCCATCGTCAGGTCGTTGGCCAGATCGGCGTTCTCCAGGTGGGCCAGGCCCGGCGGCTCCGTGGTCGTACCCAGCAGCCGGTCGTTCATCCAGCTGGAAGTCTGGCGGCCGAGCAGCATGCCGACGGCGGAATGCAACGGCGCCAGTACCTGCATCAACACGAACGTCACACCCAGCAGGGTCAGCGGAGGGGCGAGATCATTGCCCTGGTCGACGGCTCGGATGACAAAGCCGGTGGCAACGGCGAACACGGTGGGGGCGGTACCGCTGACGAGGAGCAGGGCCCACCAGGTGATGGTCAGTAGTGGCGACGCCCGATACAGCGTGGCGAAGAAGACCACACGTTGGGATTCCCGTAGTCGCTTGATCACGGGCGGGGGTCAGAACTTGTCGAGGCCGAGATCCCGGGCATAATCCGCAGCATAGGGCTCAAGGTCATCGGTGTTCAGCCCGAACCGTTCGAGGCTGTAATCGTGCTTGCCGTGTTTGTGTCTTGGGTGGTCGGCCAGATGCGTGTCCACCCGCTGCTGCAGATCAGGGGGTACCCGCTCCCCGAATGCCTTCAGCACGGCCCGCACGGTGGCTGCGGGGTCGGCGATCAGTTCTGGGTAGAGCACCTGGGCGTTTGGCCGCTGCTCGATCTGCTTGCGGGTCTGGTTGGCCATGTCGGCCATGCGATCGACGAAATGCGGTAGTGGAACCTGGGCTCCCGGGTGGCGTAGCGCCGCACCGACCACCGTCACCAGCGACATGGCCGACGGGATGGCGTTGTGCAGATCACGATGGGTCATGACGTAGCGGGCGTTTGGCAACAGAGCGTCGATGGTGGGGAACAGGCCCATGTAGGTCGGGGCCTTCAATACCCAGAAGCCTCCGGGACGTTGAGACTGCAACATCTGCAGCTGCCAGCGCCACAGCGTCCACGCCTCGCACATCTCCCGGTGTGTTCGCTCCAACAACCAATCGGTGTAGGAGAAGTTGTAGAGCATGAAGTTGAACGAGTGCAGCGTCCGGTCCATGAGCTCCAGGCCTTCGTCGGGGCCCGTTGGCTGGAGGGTGTGAATCGTTCGGAGCTGGGGGATGTTGGTGTTGACGAAGCGCACATAGGCCCGGTACTTGGCTTGACGGATCGCAGGCCGGTGATGGGGGAAGGGGTCGAGGCTCTCCCAACCCTTGAGGGGGCGCGATCCAGGCACCGTCGACAACAGGTTGTAGAGCAGGGTGGTGCCGGTGCGGGGCATGCCGGTGATGATGATGGGCCGCACCAGCTTCTCATCGCGGATCTCAGGGTTGTCGCTGATGTGACGGACGATTTGCAGCCGGGTGGTGAGGAGTCGGCTGAGTATGGTCGGCCATGCAATCAGCCCCATCGTGGTCAGGGTCGGATCGTCCCTCAGCGGCTGAAGCAGCTCCTCCAACGGCTCGGCCACCTGGCCAGGGCCGAAGTCACTCAGACCGGTCGACTTGACCGCCCGGGCCATCAGCTCCTCGGGCTCGGGGTAGCGGCGATGAGCCAGTCCTCGGAGGGGCTGGGTCGTGCGGGCAAGTGCTCGCATATGAACTGGGGGGTACCCGGGGGGAATGTTCTCTCCCATAAACGCCTTACATCTGTAGCCTGACCCGACACCATCACTTTTGGCAGGTTGTCCACTGAGGAGCATTGGCCATGATGGCTTCGCTTGTTGCATCGATCCCGAGTCCTTCGAGTAGTGCCATCTCGCTAGGGCCGATTGACCTGCGAGCCTACGGCTTCCTAATCGCGTTGGGTGTACTGGCCGGTGTTTGGCTGTCGAGCCGACGCCTTGCCGAGGACGGGCTCGACCCCGAGATCATTCCCAACATGGCGCTGTGGGTACTACCTGCCGCCATCGTCGGGGCCCGGGCCTACTTCGTGTTCACCAACTGGGGCCGCTTCTCCGACGACCTTGCCGCCGGCTTCCGCCTGTGGGAAGGCGGTCTGGGCATTCCGGGCGGGGTGGCCCTCGGGGCCGCCGTCGGGGTGTGGAAGCTCAAACGGGACGAGATCCCGCTGGCGCCGGTTTTCACCGCCGTGGCCCTGGGTCTGCCTCTTGGCCAGATCATCGGTCGCTGGGGTAACTGGTTCAACCAGGAGCTCTACGGAACACCGACTGACCTCCCGTGGGGTCTGGAGATCGACGCCGCCCACCGCCTCAGCGCCTTTGCCGAGTTCGAACTGTTCCACCCGACCTTCGCCTACGAGATCCTCTGGAATATTGGTCTGCTCGGTGCCCTGCTGTGGATCGACCGCAAGCGGGTATTGAGGCCGGGAGCGTTGTTCGCGGTGTACCTCATCGGCTACGGCATCGGTCGCATCCTGATCGAACTACTCCGTACCGACCCCGTCAATGAGCTGTTCGGTATCCGACTGCACATCTGGGCCATGATCGTCTTCATTGCGCTCGCCGCCAGCTACATCTGGCGGGTCGGTTTGGAACCGTCGAAGGACGATGGTGCCGAGGTCGGCGACGGTGAGGAGGCCGAAGCCGAATCCACGGTTGAGGAGGTCGACGCTGAGGACACCTCCGATGACTCCGACGCTGACGTCGACGTCGACGTCGACGTCGCCGATCAGGACAAGAAGAAGTCCAAGGCGTAGAAGGCCGACCCCCTCGCCGACTAGACGCCCGGTGACTAGACGCCTGCCGGTTCGAGGCCACCGCTTTCGCTGAGCTCTACCGAGCAACTGTGTTCGGTTTCATCGGCCATCAGGCGGGAGCCCGTGTTGGTAGGCCCACAGCGCCAGCTCCACCCGGTTTCGGGCTTCGAGTTTGGTCATGATGGTCGACAGATGAGCCTTCGTAGTGCCGAGGGAGATGTGTAGCTTGCGGGCAATCTCCTGGTTGGTCAGTCCTCCGGCCACGGCCTGCAGCACTTCGATCTCTCGCTTGGTCAGTCCGAGTTTCTCCGCTTCCCCCTTGGGAATCGGCGCCTTCAGTGAGGCTTGTTCCAGTAACCGTCGGGTCAGTGCCGGCGAGATCATGCTGCCACCGCCCGCACCGCCTCGATGAGCAGGTGGTGCCCGGCGTTCTTCAGCAGAAACCCGGTAGCGCCGGCCTGTAGGGCGCCGTAGAGGTAGTCGTCGGTGTCGAAGGTGGTGACGATCACCACCTTGACGTCGGCCGTCTCGTCTTCGCCGGTGATGGCGGCCGTGGCTTCGATGCCGTTGAGACCCGGGATTCGAACATCCAGCAGACAGACATCCCGATGGCAGCGCTGAGTCAGGGCCAGTGCTTCGTTCCCGTTCCCGCCTCGGCCACCACCTCGATGTCGTCGGTTGCTTCCAGGATGAGGCGGAAGCCGACACGAACCAGCTCCTGATCATCGGCGATCAGTACCCGAATACTCATGAATGGGCGTTGCCGGTCGAGGCTGTGCGGCCGAGGTCCGGGGCGGTTCGAAGCTGTTGGTCGAGGGGAACGGCAACGCCCATCAGCCACCCTCCGCCTTCGCGGGGCCTGGCCTCAAAGGTCCCGCCCAACGCCGTGACCCGCTCCTTCATACCAAGAAGTCCGAATCCATGCTGCCGATCGCTGCGGATGGCAAGGCCGTCGTTTATCACTTCGAGATGAGCGGTGGTGGGGTCGAACGTCAACGAAACGGTGACGTCGACGGCGTGACGGCGGGCGTTCGTCACCCCCTCTTGAGCCAGGCGAAACAGTGTTCCGGCCACCGCTGTCAGAAGGTCAGACAGGCGGTCGGCCCCGAGCACCCGTACCGGTGGTCGACCGTTGGGATCATCGAGTAGCGCCAGGTCGACGGGGGGACCGGAGCGGGTAGGCATCGTCGTCGTGGCGAAGGATGCCAACCACGCGGCGCATCTCATCGATTGCGGTCCCCGCCGTTGCTTCGATGGCTTCCAGGGCCTGGCGGGCGGCTTCGGGGCGGGATTCCATGACGAAACGCCCGGCCTGGGCCTGCACGGCGATGGCCGACACATGCTGGGCCACGGTGTCATGGAGGTCGCGGGCCAGGTTGTGGCGTTCGGCCAGCCGCAGATGGCGACGCTGTTCTTCGACGAGCGTGGCCCGGTAGCGGGCGACGAGGGTGATGGCTGGCCACGGCAGCTGACCGACCAGACTCTCCGGCCCCTGCTCTGATTCGCTGAGCAGACCACCGACGACCAGGAAGGCGGGAACCAGGAGCGCTCCGAGCACCACTCGACGGGGAGTGGCCCAGCGGCCAACGGCGTAGGCCAGGATCACGCCACCGGCGATCTGCCCGTAGGCCACATTGATGAACCCACCGGTGTAGGCGGCATAAGAGGCACCAAAGTCGTGACTGGTCAGCAGATCTGGTCCGGTGGGCGGGGTGAGATCGGGGATGGGAGGGAAGCCGTCTCTCGTCGCTGATGCGACCAGGACCACCGGACCGGTTTGGTCGTCGGAACCATTGTTGCCCGACGAACCCAGATCGAGTTGCCCTGAGCCCGGCAGACCAACAAGATTTTCGCCAAGCAGGGCCCGAAGGCCCTCGGTGACCTTGGCGTCAATCGAGCCGCCATGGTCACCCTCGTAGGCCTCGACCCTGACCCCTTTGTCCTCCAGGAACGCCACCTCGTCGGGGTTGAGATGCCCGACCATGTCGTCGATCGTGCCGTAGACGTAGATCACGTTGGAGAGGTCGGTGTCGGCCAGCCGTTCGGTGTAGCGGTGCTGAGCAACCGAGGCGGCCAGACGAGCCATGTTGACATCGCCCTCAGGCGTTCCCGCTCCCATACCGCCCTCACCTTCACCATCGAAGATGATCTCGGTGCCGTCGATGAAGGCCGCGGTCCGCCCGGCGGCGAAGATCTGCCAGAATTCCGTTTGCAGGTTGAGGCGACCGACCATGATGAGGTCGCCGTCGGCGGTGTTGCCCTGGGTGGCGAGGAGTTCCTGAGTCAGGAAGGCACCAACGGAGATCCCCAGTACATAGACCTGCTTGCCCTGGTCCTTGAGGTGGTCGACCGTGGTGCCGAGCATGGCGACCGTGTCTGCCGTTGCGTCCTCCGCCTGTTCGAAACTCAGCTCCTGGCTGAGAAACCGTTTGGGGTCGAGGGTTTGGGCCTGGTGGACGTTGACGACGTAGCGGTCGTCGAGGTTGACGTCGACCAGGATCGTTGCCAATTCGAGGTTGTCGAGTTCGATCAGCGGCCCGCCTTGGGCGGCGACGATGACGGTGTCCGCCGCCGGGTTGCCGAACGACTTGAACTGGGCGTGCTCGCCGTCGCTTCCGGTGATGGTGCCCCGGAACGGGTTCCGGCCGTCGGTCGCTCGCCCAGAGCGGTGGCATCGGACTCGGTGACCCTTGAGATGTCGCCTTTGGCTGTCGGGCCGTCGTCGTCATCGCTGCACGCTGCTACCACCACGGCCAGTACCACCAGTACCACCAGGGCGAGGAGGAGCGGTCGGGCACGCAGGAGCATGGGAATACCTCGGAGGAGTGGTCGGGCTAGCCTCCATGGTGGTAGGGCAGCCGGTCTGTGCCTATTGGCCGATCGGTCGCTTCGCATCAGCCGAATGGCCGAGAGACCGGGGCACCGGAGCCGGCTCAGGGTGCCCCGGTTCGGCAAACGGTGAGTGTGGACCCTGCTGCTCAGGCGTCCAGAGCTTCCAGCACCACCAGAACGGCGCCGTTGTCGACCTGATCGCCGACGGCGCACCGGACCTCGGCCACCATCGACGCTTCGGGCGCGGTAACCGTGTGTTCCATCTTCATGGCCTCCATGACCACCAGGGTCTGACCGGCCTCAACCTGGTCACCAATCTCGATGGCCACCACTCGTATCGCTCCTGGCATCGGAGCCAACTGACCACCGGCCACCGACTCACCCCCAGGATCGGGGAACGGTGACAGTTCCATGGCATCGAGGCGTCCACCGGGACCCTGTACGTGCCAGCGATCGCCGCTGCTGACGACGGTGTAAGTGGAACGCACACCGTCGACCGTGGCCTCCAAGCCCTGGTCCCAACGTCGTCCCATCGTGGCGAGGACCGAAGTATCGTCGTCGCCGATCGTAACCTCGAACGAGCCGCCCCGATGGGAGCGGTGGGACACCGTCACGTCCTGGCCGCCGACGGTGAGAAGGAGTTCTTCCGCAGGCATCACCGAGTTGCGGAATCCCGAACGCATGAAGGCCAGTTGTCCAGCCCGGTCCCGATTCTGGGCCTGACGGTAGAGCACCAACGCCGACAGCAATGATGAATCATGGTCGTTGGACGCCGCGGGGGCGATGTCGACCCGCCCGATGAAGTCGGTGGTGGTGTTGCCGGAGAGGAACTCGTCGTGGCGCAGGGTCGACACCAGGAAATCACGATTGGTGACAACCCCGGCAATCGTCATCCGCTCCAGGGCCAGCGCCAGCTTGAGCGCCGCCTCCCGGCGGGTGGGGGCGTGGGCGATGACCTTGGCCAGCATCGGGTCGAAATCTACCCCGACGACCGAACCGGTTTCCACGCCTGAGTCGAGCCGGATCGCTGGTGCCGCGGCGACGCCGAAGGCGCTGAGGGCGCCGGTGGCGGGCAGGAACCCGGCCGACACGTCCTCGGCGTAGAGACGGGCCTCGATGGCGTGACCGTTCACGCCGAGATCGTCCTGGGTGAAGGCCAGGACCTCGCCCGAGGCCACCAGGATCTGTTGGCGCACGAGGTCCAGTCCCGTGACCTCCTCGGTCACCGGGTGCTCAACCTGGAGGCGGGTGTTGACCTCAAGGAAGTAGAAGCTCTGATCCCCGCCCACCGGACCGTCGACCAGGAACTCGACGGTGCCCGCGCTGTAGTAGTCGATGGCCCGGGCCGCGGCGGCTGCCGCGCCGCCCATGATGGCCCGCAGTTCATCGGTGGTCCCTGGGCTTGGGGCTTCCTCGATGATCTTCTGGTGGCGCCGCTGGATGGAGCACTCCCGCTCCATGCAGTGCACCAGGTTGCCGTGTTGGTCGCCCAACACCTGGATCTCAACGTGACGGGACGCCGTCAGGTACTTCTCCAGGAAGACGGTGCCGTTTCCGAACGATGACTCGGCCTCCCGTTGAGCCCCGGCCACGGCCTCGCTGAGCCCGGCTGGGTCCTCCACCACCCGCATGCCCTTGCCGCCGCCACCGGCCGCCGCCTTGACCAGCACCGGGTAGCCGATCTCCTCTGCGGCGGAGGCCAGGTCGGTGCTGCCGTCGATCTCGATCGAGGGCAGGGTCGGAACCCCGGCCTCGATCATCAGCTTCTTGGCCGCCAACTTGTCGCCCATGGCGGCAATGGCCGCCGGGGGTGGCCCAATCCAGATCAGTCCGGCGTCGATCACTGCTTGGGCGAACCCGGCGTTCTCCGACAGGAAGCCGTAGCCGGGGTGGATCGAATCGGCCCCCGAACGTTTGGCCGCGGCCAGGATCTTAGCCTGGTCGAGGTAGCTCTCGGCCGCGCTGAAACCCCCCAGGGCCACGGCCTGGTCGGCGTCGGCCACGAACGGGGCCTCGGCGTCTCCTTCGGAGAACACCGCCACCGTGTCGAGGCCCATGGCCTGGGCCGTTCTGAACACCCGCCGGGCGATTTCACCCCGGTTGGCCACCAACACTCGATTACATCCGGAAGACACCGAAACCCTCCGCTCCCTTGACTTCATTGTTGTGACACACCGATAGCGACAGTCCGAGCACGTCGCGGGTGTCGCGAGGGTCGATGATGCCGTCGTCGGCGACGCGACCGGTGGCGTGCAGGGCCAACGATCCCAGCTCGTGGTAGTGCTCGACCGATTCGGTGATCTTGCGATCGGTTTCCTCGTCGAACTCCAAGCCCTTGCGGGCGGCCTGGGCCCGTCGCACCAGCGACATGACCCCGGCGATCTGCTTGGGGCCCATGATGGCGATCTTGGCCGTCGGCCACAGGTAGGTGAACCGGGTGTTGAAGCCCCGCCCCGACATGCCATAGTTGCCTGCCCCGTAGCTGGAGCCGAGGATGACGGTCAGATGGGGGACCATCGAGTTCGATACGGCGTTGATCATCTTCGAGCCGTTCTTGACGATGCCGCCGTGCTCGAAGTCCTTGCCAACCATGTAGCCGGTGATGTTCTGCAGGAACACCAGCGGGATGTCCTGTTGGTTGCACAGTTGGATGAACTGGGCCGCCTTCTCCGAACTCTCGGAGAACAGCGGTCCGTTGTTGCCCAGTATCCCGACGGGGTAGCCGTGGATCCAGGCCCAACCACAGATCAGGGTCGGGCCGTAGCGGGCCTTGAACTCCTCGAACTCCGAACCGTCGACGATGCGGGCAATCACCTCCCGCACGTCGATCAGGGCGTAGAGGTCGCGGGGCATCATCCCCAGCAACTCCTCTTGATCGTAGTGGGGCTCCACCGAAGCCCGATTGGGCCCGTAGCCCCGCTTGCGGTGGTTGAGATGGGCCACCACCTCCCGGCAGATCCGCAGGGCGTCGAGCTCGTCCTCGGCCAGGTAGTCGGCCAGGCCCGAGGTCTCGGCGTGCATCTGGGCCCCGCCCAGGGTCTCGTCGTCCGACACCTCGCCGGTGGCCATCTGTACCAGGGGTGGGCCGCCCAGGAACACCTTGGAGCGCTCCTTGATGAAGATGTTGTAGTCGCTCATGCCCGGCTGGTAGGCGCCGCCGGCGGTTGAGGAGCCGAACACGACGGCGATGGAGGGGATGCCCATCTTGGACAGCTCGGTCACGTCGTAGAACAGGCGCCCAGATTCGCCGAAGTGGGTGAGCTGCTCCCGCATCTGACGCTCGGGGTCGTCGTTGCCCCGCAGGTCGCCACCGGCAGATTCCACGAACTGCACATAGGGCAGCCGGTTCTCCCGACAGATCTCGATGGCCCGCATCAGTTTCTTGCCCGCGAAGGCGGTCATGGCCCCACCGAGCACGGTGGGGTCGTTGCCTTCGATCAGGCATTCAACGCCAGAGATGACGCCGATACCCATGACGAGGCCGGCACCGACGGTGTAGTTGGAGCAGTAGGCGGCCAGGGGGCTGATCTCGTAGAACGGTGAACCAGGGTCGAGCACGGCGGCGATGCGCTCCCGCACCGGCAGCTTGCCGCGGCCGCGGAGCCGCTCCATGGCCTTGGGCCCGCCACCGGCCGCCGCCTCATGGTGAAGCTGGTCGATGATCTCGACCTGTTCCAACATGTCGGCCCGGTTCTTGGTGAAATCCCCACCGGAAGTGTCAATCGTCGATCGAAGCATCGCCACGGTGCTGGTATAGACGATGAGGGCCACCAATGGCGAGATGGCAGGCCGAGGATCTGCGAACAAGCCGATTTCCCGACTACCTTCGCGGCCATGTCTGGCTCGCAGCGCGCCCCTATCCGAATCGCCAACTGCTCCGGGTTCTACGGTGACCGGGTGGAGGCGGCCCGGGAGATGGTCGACGGTGGCACCATCGACGCCCTCACCGGCGATTGGCTGGCCGAACTGACCATGCTGATCCTGTCGCGCACCCAGGCCCGGCGACCCGGAGGGGGCTACGCCCGCACCTTCGTGACCCAGATGGAGCACGTCATGGGCACCGCCCTGGACCGCGGCATCAAGGTGGTGACCAACGCCGGGGGTCTCGATCCCGACGGCTGCGCCGACGCTGTTTCGGAGGTGGCGGCCAAACTGGGCTTGAACCCCAAGATCGCCTACGTCAACGGCGACAACCTGCTGCCCCGGCTGGGTGAGCTCGACGAAGCCGGGATCTCCCTCACCCATTTTGATACCGGCGAACCGGTGGATGATGTCGATCGGTTCATCACCGCCAACGCCTACCTGGGTTGCTGGGGCATCGTCGAAGCCCTCAACCAGGGGGCCGACATCGTCGTTACCGGGCGGGTCACCGACGCCGCGGTGGTCTGCGGGCCCGCAGCGTGGCATCATCAGTGGGCCCGCGACGACTGGGACGCCCTTGCCGGTGGGGTGGTGGCCGGTCACCTGATCGAGTGTGGGGCCCAGGTGACGGGGGGCAACTACTCGTTCTTCACCGAGATCGCTGACCTGACCCGGGCCGGCTTTCCCTGGGCCGAGGTGGCGGCCGACGGTTCCAGTGTCATCGGCAAACACGACGGAACCGGCGGTGAGGTGTCGGTCGGCACCGTCACCTCGCAGCTGCTGTACGAGATCGGGGGACCGGGCTACCTCGGACCCGACGTCACCTCCCGCTTCGACACGATTGAGCTGGAACAGGTCGAGCGCGACCGGGTCCGGGTTCATGGGACCAAGGGCGAGCCACCGCCCTCGACGCTCAAGGTGGCCATGAACGAGATCGGTGGTTACCGCAACGATCTCAACGTCGCCCTGACCGGGCTCGACATCGAGGCTAAGGCAGAGTTGGTTGAGAAGTCGTTCTGGGCCAACTGTCCCTACGGCCCCGAGGACTTCGCCTCGGTGACCACGACGTTGTCCCGTACCGATCACGATGATCCCAAGTCCAACGAGGCGGCGGTGGCCGTCTGGCGGCTCACGGTGAAGGATCCCGATGAACGCAAGGTCGGTCGGGTTTTCTCCAACGCCCTGACCGAAACGGTGCTGGCCTCCATCCCCGGATTCTTTGGACTGGGCGGGGGTCCAACTCCCGGCGCCCCCTACGGCGTGTACACCCCGGCCCTGGTGCCCGCTGACCTGGTGCCCTCACAGGTGACGATGGTCGATGGACAAACCACCGTGGTCGACTCGGTTGCCCCCGAACGACCGGTGGAGGTGACTCCGGCCCCAGGTCCAGTCGTCGCTGCTCCCGAGGGCCCGACGACGCTCGTCCCCATCGGACGGGTGATTGGTACCCGATCAGGCGACAAGGGCGGTAACGCCAACCTGGGGGTCTTTGTCCGCTCCGACGAGGCCTGGGCCTGGATCGGTGAGTTCATGACCGTTGAGCGACTACGGGAACTGCTGCCCGAGACCGCCGAACTGGCCATTGATCGCCATGAGTTCCCGGCCATTCGATCATTGAACTTCCTGATCCACGGGCTACTGCAGGAAGGTGTTGCCGCCTCCACCCGCCAGGACGGCCAGGCCAAGAGCCTGGGGGAGTGGCTACGGGCGCGCCATGTCGAGGTCCCCACGGCCCTGCTCAGCTTGGACTGAGACCAGCCTGGGCTCGATCGACCGTCGGCCGCTGCCCCGGTAGTCCGCCCAAGCGCAGGTCGGCCGAGGTTCAGGGGTCGACGCCGAGCGATCGCAACCGTGCCGCCAGGTCGTGAGTCCGCTGGATTGCGTCGTCGGCCCGGTGAGCCGCTTTGAGGACCTGGTCCCTGAGCTCGGCAACCCACTGGGAGTCCGGGCCACGAGGTTGTTGGCGATGCGGCTCGACGAGCCCTTTCCCGTCGCTCCTGATTCGCAGGCGGTTTTTGTTGTCAACACCGACCAGATCGTGATCTCCGACGAGTTCGAGGACGAGGACCGATTCATACCAGGGGCCATACTCCTTCGCAGCGGCATGCGCAGCTCGGTCTCGGCCAGATTCCCCTTGGACGCAGGCAACTGGGGACTATTCGGGATTTGCTGGTCAGAACCAGGCCGCAGCTCTGGCATTGATCACCAAGAGGTCGAGCTGCTCACCCGAATAGCCGGTTGGGCCATCGCAAGCCTGCGCAACAAGAGCAACGGGAAGTTCAGGCGAAGCGGGACGTTCTCACGCAGTCGTGGTCCCGCGAGGCTTCAATGGCCAAACTCGACGCCCAACTGGCCAGTGGCGGGGCTCCAACGGTCCTGATGATCGATCTCGATGGCTTCAAGTCGATCAACGATGGAATCGGACATTGGGCCGGCGACGCCGTGTTGTCCACGGTCGCTCGTCGGATCGAAGGGAGCGTTCCAGTTGGTCAAGTTGTGGGCCGGCTGGGCGGCGACGAGTTCCTGGTTGTGCTATCGAACGAGGAGCAGGGGAACAATCTGCGTATCGCCTCGAGCCTGGTGGGGGCGGTCGAAGAATCGATCAATGTCGACCATCGGGTCGTCCAGGTATCGGCATCGGTTGGGATCTCTCAGACCGTGTTGGGTGACGACTCCGCCTCACTCATCCGTCGGGCTGATCAGGCCATGTATGCGGCCAAGGCGGCAGGTCGTGGTCAGGTCAGGGTCGCCGAACAACCGCTGCGGCGTCAATCCGATGCCGACCTGAACCTCAACCCTGAGCCTCAACTCGCCTGGGCCGACTCATATGACCTTTCGAGCGTTGATGAGGCCATCGCAGGCATGGAGGTTCTGGTCCAGCACGTCGGACCGCGGCGATAGCGGGATACCAAGCTCATACCTGGGGTCCGCGAGCCCACCAGTCAGAAGCACCTGATCGGCTCTTGACCACCGCCACGACCTTCGGTCGATTGTGTGAGTTGGAGCTT
>Ga0316190_10002632_pt1 | contig 13032 bp, 10 predicted proteins | sample Eddworburrow2_MG_FD_204929 | JGI IMG/M metagenome (GOLD analysis project Ga0316190, IMG submission 204929) | Coastal sediment microbial communities from Maine, United States - Eddy worm burrow 2 | ecosystem: Environmental > Aquatic > Marine > Coastal > Sediment | place: USA: Maine | collected... | reverse complement strand
GATGACCGCCAGCTTGGCCAGCTCTGAGGGCTGAATCGACACCCCCCCTACGAAGAGCCACCGACGTGTGTTGTTGAGCTCCGGACCGAAGAGGCTTGCCACGAGAAGCACCAGTGAGCCGACCAGGATCGGATACAACACCTGCGGACGGCGGAAATGGCGATAGTCGATGTGCATCAAGATCCACATTCCGACGAGGCCGATCACGGCAGCGACGCTCTGTTTGGCGAGGAACATGTTCCAGCCGCTACCCTGATCCCGGGCAAAGGCCGCACTGGCCGAGTAGACCGAGATCAGTCCCAATCCCACCAGCAGAATGACCGTGGTGAAGAGCACCTTGTCGTAGGCCAGCTTCTTAGCCATTCAGGGCCTCCACCAGCCGCTTGAAATGATCCCCACGCTCATTGAAGCTCCGATACTGATCGAAGCTGGCGCAGGCCGGGGACAGCAGGACGACGTCTCCTTCGACGGTTCTTTGCGCTGCCGCATCGACCGCCCCCGACAGGTCCCCAACCATCTGACACGGCACACTGCCAGCCAGCACACGACCGAGCTCCTCCGCAGCTTCGCCGACCAGGTAGGCCCGTTTGACCTTGCGTACTGCGATGTCTGACAGCACCGTGGCGTCGCCGCCTTTGTTCCGGCCACCGAGAATGATGTGGACACTGTGGTCTGGGAAGCCCTCCAAGGACCGCTGTGCGGCTGCGAAGTTGGTCGCCTTGGAATCGTCGACCCACTTCACTCCCTGTCGGCTCGCGACCTTCTCCAGCCGATGCGGCAGACCTCGAAACAGCGCCAGGGCGGCCGGAAACGCCGAGCCATCGGCTCCCATGGCCCTCGACAGCAGCGCGGCTGCCATCGCGTTCTCCAGATTGTGCTCGCCTTCCAGGACCAGGTCGTCGCGGCTGAAAAGTGGCTTGGCCGCTTCACCCGGGGCCACCTCGACAACGATGTCTCCGTCTACGTAGCACCCGTCCTCCACCGGCGCCTGGCGAGAGAAGGCACGACGATGGGATGCCGTATCGAGATTCACGACCCGGGAGTCATCGGCGTTGAGAACAGCGGCATCGTCGGCGGCCTGATTCCGGAAGATGGCTGCCTTGGCCGCAAAGTAGCCTTGCTGTCCGCCGTGCCAATCGAGATGGTCGTCAGCCAGATTCAGGAGGGCTGCGGCTCGTGGCCGGAGCCCGTCGATACCCTCCAGCTGGAAGCTGGAGAGCTCAGTCACGAAGATCCGCCCAGCCTCGCCTTCGACACAGGCACTCAGCGGCAGCCCGATATTGCCGCAAACCTCGACGTCGAATCCCGAGGCGCGGAGCAACTCTCCCGTCAGGGCTGTCGTGGTGCTCTTACCGTTGCTGCCCGTGATTCCAACGATAGGACCGTTGAGATACCAGGAGGCCAACTCGATCTCCGCCACGACGGGGAGGCCGGCTTGCCGCGCCGCCTTCAGCAACGGCTGCGCGGGCGGTACACCAGGACTGATGACCACTGCATCGACGCCAGAGGGCAGCATCTCGGGCTCTCGACCGAGATGAAGCTCGACGCCAGGATCACCTGCCAACTCACCGAGATCCAGATCCTCGACACCTCGGCGATCCACTCCTACGACTTCGATACCCCTCGATCGCAACAGACGAGCCGCGGCCTTGCCGGAGATTCCGAGGCCGTAGACCAGGGCGCGATGCCAGTTTTCCGCTGCGGAGCTCATCTCTATCTCAACTTCAACGTCGACAAACCGATCAGTGCGAACAGGACAGACAGAATCCAGAAACGGACAATGATCTTGGGCTCCGCCCAGCCGCTCAACTCGAAATGGTGATGCAACGGGGCCATGCGAAATACTCGCCGCCCCCCACTAGCCTTGAAGAATCCGACCTGGATGATCACCGACAGGGCCTCGATGACGAACAGTCCTCCGACCAGCAGCAGGACCACTTCCTGCTTCGAGAGCACGGCCACCATGCCGATGGCGCCGCCAATAGCCAGCGAGCCCACGTCTCCCATGAAGACTTCCGCCGGGTGGGAGTTGAACCACAGGAAGCCGAGGCTCGCACCCACCAGGGCACCACAAAACACAGCCACTTCGCCCACGCCCCTGACATACGGCACCTGCAGGTAGCCGGCGACCACCGAGTTGCCCGCTATGTAAGTGAAGATCACGTATGTTGCAGCGGCGATGAGCGTGGCGCCAATCGCCAATCCGTCGAGCCCATCCGTCAGGTTGACCGCATTGGACGATCCAACCAGGACAACGGCCACAAACGGCACGTAGAGGAGGCCCAGGCTGTAGACGGCTCGCTTGAAGAAGGGAAATGCGATCGTGCCTTCGAAACCGAAAGACTCGGGTAGGGACAACACGGCGACTCCGGCCCCCACCGCGACCAGGATCTGCAGCATCAGCTTCAACCGCACGGACAGGCCTTCATTCTGTCGGCGTCGGATCTTCAGGTAGTCATCCAGGAACCCGATGGCGCCAAAACCCGTCATCACTCCGACTGCCAACCAAACGAAGGGGTTGGCCAGGTTGGCCCACAGCAGTGTCGGGAGCAGCACCGAGAAGAGAATCAGCAGCCCACCCATGGTCGGAGTGCCAGCCTTGACCTGATGTCGCTCCGGCCCTACGTCGCGGATGTTCTGACCGATCGACAGTCGGCGCAGCATTCGAATGAACCAGGGGCCCAACCAGAGTGACAGTAGGACCGCCGTCACGACCGCACCCGCCGTGCGGAAAGTGATGTACCGAAAGACATTGAACACCGGGTACTGCTCGGCGAGGGGATAGAGCAGATGAAACAGCATCAGCCCACCACCTCCGCCGCTGCCAGCAGCGCTTGTACAACAACCTCCAAACCCACGCCCCGCGAGCCCTTCACCAACAGGGTGTCTCCGGCTCGAAGCCGATCGACCTCGACGGCGGCCGCCTCCGCATCCGCGTACCACCGGCTCTCGGCTCCCGCGCTCCGAGCCCCCTCGGCGATCCTTTGCGCCAAGGGGCCGACTCCCACGATCGGCGAGAATCCAAGCTCCGCCGCTGTTTCTCCAGCTCGTCGGTGGAAGCCCTCAGCGGCTTCACCAAGTTCCAACATGTCACCCAGGATCGCCCAATGACGTTCTCCAGGAATTTCGAGGGCGCTCTGCAGAGCCTCGGTCAGCGCTTCCGGGTTGGAGTTGTAGCAGTCGTCCACAACCGTGGAGTCGTCAGCCAGTCGATACACCACACCACGCATGGGAGGTGGCTCGACACCCTGCACGGCCTCGGCAAGGTCGGACAGCGGTACCCCGAGGGTATGCGCGCAGGCCGCCGCAGCAAGGAAGTTGTCGACGTTGTAGAGGCCATGCATCGGCAACTCGACCTGCACGACCTCCTCGGAAGCCACCAGGTTGAATCGGCTACCGACCCGGCCATTCGTCAGTGCCACGACATCCTCGACACGGTAGTCCGCAGCCTCCTGCCGCCCGAACCACACCACCCGCCCCGAATGGCGGCGAGCGATCTCCACGACGTGCTCGTCGTCCTGGTTGGCAACGACCAGACCGTCCTCGGCGAGTCCGTCGAGCAGCTCAGCCTTGGCCTCTCGAATGGCCTCCACGGTGCCGAAGGCTTCCAGGTGAACGGGGCGGACATTAAGGAAGACAGCCACGTCGGGCTTACCCAACCAGCTCACCTGCCGGAGCTCTCCCGGGGTGGACATCCCCATCTCGGCCACCATCCACTCGGTACCCTCGGGTATGCCCAGCAGGGCCACCGGAAATCCCAGGGTGTTGTTCAGGCTGCCCGGGTTGCGGGCAACGCGAAACTGCCGGCCCAGCATGGCAGCGAGAAGCTCCTTGGTGGTGGTCTTGCCAGCCGAGCCTGTGATTCCGACCAACTGGCGCGGCTCGCGCGTCCGAACCTCCCGAGTCAATCTGTGGAGGGCTTCGAGGGTGTCGGGCACCCGGATCGCTCCTTCGCCTGCAGGAATCTCGATCTCGCGTTGGACGATCGCAGCAGCCGCACCCAGTTCGAGAGCTCGACGGACAAAGCGATGCCCGTCAGTGCGCTCGCCGGCGAGAGCGAAGAACAGCTCTCCCCCGGTCACCTGCCGTGAGTCGAGGGTGGCGCCTCGCCACGTGGCGGCCGCAGAGCCGGAGATCATCTCTCCTTTCATGATCGTGGCTGCCTCACCCAGTCTTCCCTGAACCAAAACGATCCTCCAAAGCTCGCCGCATTTCTTGACGGTCCGAGAAGGGCAGCTCTTGATCACCCAGGATCTGCACTTCCTCGTGTCCCTTGCCGGCCAGCAGGATTGCCCAGTCGGAGTCCGCCTGACCGACGGCCTTGCGGATCGCCTCCCGACGGTCCGGCAGGATCCGATACTCACTGGCGCCGCTGTCCTTGATGCCCTCCTCGATGCTGGCAATGATGGCCAGCGGATCCTCGCGGCGCGGGTTGTCCGACGTAATGATCGAAAAATCAGCCAATCTCCCCGCAACTCTGCCCATCAGGAGGCGCTTGCCGGTGTCTCGATCGCCGCCGCAGCCGAATACCAGAAGAATCTTTCTCTTCGAGAAGTCCTTGAGGGATCGAAGCGCGGCCTCGAGGGCGGCGTCGGTATGGGCGTAGTCGAGTAGCACGGGAAAGGGCTGGCCACACTCGATCGGCTCCATACGACCCGACAGAGGGGGGCGACCGGCAAGCCCTCGAACCACAGCTTCGGCGGGCAATCCGAGGGCCTCGCTCCCGGCCACCGCTGCCAGGAGATTTTCGAGGTTGTAACTACCCAAGAGCGGCGATTGGATGCTCAAGGGGCCGCGCGGCGTCGCCAGGTTGGCCCGAATCCCCTCAGAGTCCAACTCGGCCTCGAGTACTCGAACATCCCCTTGCTTGCCATAGGTGACAACCTGCGACAGCCCGGCCGCCATGCGACTGCCATAGGGGTCGTCGAGATTGATCGCAGCCCAGCCATCGGGCTTCAGTTTTTCAAACAGCTTGCGCTTGGCGGCGAAGTAGTCCTCGAAGCCGTTGTGGAAGTCGAAGTGATCCCGTGACAGGTTGGTGAAGATGGCCAGGTCGAAGCGCAAACCCTCGACTCTTCCCTGCTCGAGCCCGTGCGAGGAGACCTCCATGCAGACCGCTTCGGCACCAGCGTCGCGCATCTTCCGGAAAGTCCTGTAGAGATCCGCCGACTCCGGCGTCGTGCGCTCTCCCGGATAGATCTGATCCTCGAATCGATACCCCAGCGTCCCCATGCATCCACTCGGAATGCCAGCGGCATTCAGAATGGCTTCCATCAGATGCACCAGCGTGGACTTGCCATTGGTCCCCGTCACCCCGGTGATCAAGAGATCGCGCTCCGGATGGTCGTAGACCCTGGCAGCGATCGGACCCATCAACCATCTGGGCTCGGCCGCCGTCAACCACAGTCCCTCGAACTCTGCCGTCGGACCTCCTGCGGCCAGGATCGCGACGGCTCCACGCTCGATCGCGCCGGGCACGAACACTCGACCGTCGAACCGCTGGCCCGTCAGGGCCACGAAGAGGTCACCAGGCTTGACCTGTCTGGAATTACAGGTGATTCCCGTTACTTCCGGATCGGCGCCCGACGAACTTTGGACAGCCATGCCTTCGATGATCTCTGCCACCCTCATCGGCCAGCATCTCCTGCCAGCCAGAGCTCGATCCTGCCGTCAGCCGTCTCGACGGGGGATCCAGGGGATGGCAACTGGCGACTGACAAGTCCTCGCCCGTGGAGGTTCACCCTCAACCCGAGCGTTGCGGTCTCTACCACCGCCTGTCTGGCGGTCAAACCCGTGAAGTCGGGCAGAGAGCTTTCGCTCTCCATGCCCTCCATGCCCAAATCAATTCGCTGCTGCTCGTGCACGCTGCCGGGCGGCAAATCCGTGGCTGAAATCGAAGCTGTCCGGACTGGCTGCTCTGAGGGATCTTGCTGCCCGGGCCAGACCTCCATGGGTTCGCGCTCGGGAGGCACGCCGAGATAGAGCAGCGCGGGACCGACGACAGCGGAGAAAACCGGGGCCGCCACGTCGCCACCGTGATAGCCCAGTCTCGGGTTGGGCTCGTCGAGGGCCACGAGTCCGACCAATCTCGGCTGTCTAGCCGGCGCAAACCCGACAAAGCTGGCCACGTACCGCCCCTGAGCGTAGCCGCCACTCGCTGCCGCTTTCTGGGCCGTGCCGGTCTTTCCGGCCACCCGGTAGCCGTTGATCGCCGCTTTCTTGCCCGTCCCTTCTTCGACAACGGCCTCGAGGAGCCGCTCCAACGTTCGAGCTGTACTGGCGCTGATCGCTCTACCTACCTGGTGCGGCTTGCCTTCGACTGGCTGGCGGACACCATCCCTACCCATCGCCTCCACCACGTATGGACGGTAGAGGTGCCCACCGTTGGCTACGGCCGCAAAGGCGGAAGCCAACTGCACCGAGGTCACGGACAAACCCTGCCCAAACGAGATGTATGCCGTGGCGCGCTTGTGCCAACGCTCGACAGGTTGAAGAAGGCCGGCGCTTTCGCCGGGCAGATCGATTCCGGTCAGCCGTCCGAAACCAAACTTGCGTATCTGATCGTAGAGTGCCGACTCGCCCGACAAGAGCCCGACTTTGATCGCCCCCACATTGCTGGACTTGGCAATGACCTCCCGTAAGGTCAGCTTGCCGAATGGATGATGGTCATTGATTCGCTTGCCCTTCACCACCACACTGCCGTTCTCGCAGTCGAAGACATCGGTCGGATCGACGAGGTTGCCCTCGAGAGCTGCTGCCGCAGTGACCATTTTGAAGGTGGACCCGGGTTCGAGTGCGTCCGTGACTGCCCTGTTCCGCCACTGCTCTCGGCCGTACTCACCGAAGTGGTTCGGGTCGAAGGTCGGTATCGACGCCATCGCCAGGATAGCTCCAGTGTTGGGGTCGAGAATCAGAGCCGTTCCACTCTTCGCCTCGGTCTCTTCGACCGCCGCGGCCAGTTCCTTCTCCAACAGGTACTGAATCCAGACGTCGATGGTCAGATACAGATCATTGCCCGGCTGCGGATCCCGAAACGACAGGTTCGGGAGCAGCACCGTTCCACGCCGAGCGTCTCGCAGGACGCCACGCATCGCCACCTGACCGGCGACCAGGTTGTTGTACGTCCCCTCGATACCCTCGAGCCCTCGGTTGTCTACCCCGGCGAAGCCCACGACCTGGGATGCCACCTGTCGCATCGGGTAGTAGCGCTTGCTCTCTTTGAGATATCCGACCCCGGGAAGGCGCAGCTCGCGGACGGCTGCAGCCTGGGGTGGATCCAGGAGGCGAGCTACCCATGCGAACTCTCGCGCCTCATCCATGCTGCGAGTCAGCGAGGCTCGATCGATCTTCAGAAGGTCTGCGAGCTGGCCCGCCATCTCTGCCGTATCCTCGACCCTCGACGGGTCTACCCAAACAGAGTCCACCTCGACCGAGACAGCCAACTCGCGACCACGGACATCGAAGATCGTGCCGCGGGGGGCCTGCAACTCGACTTTACGGTGATGCTGCCCCTGGGCCCGGAGGCTGTAGTGCTCGTAATCCCGAATCTGGAGCTGCACCAGGCGGTAAACGATTCCACCACTCCAGAGCGCCAGGATCACCAGACTCAGGGCCAGGCGACCTTTCATGGGATCTCCTCGAGGAAGACGACCTTTTCGAGGGTCGCAGGAACCATCCCCAGCTCCTGGGTGGCCCGCGACTGAACCTGCGCTGGACTGGACAGGTAGGCCGACTCCACGAACAGCTCGCGCTGGTACTGCTCCTGCTGCTTGAGTGTGCGCTCGAGGTCATGCACCTGGTAGCCGATATCGATCAGCTCCAGATTCAGCCAGACGTATCCCAGAAGCCCAATCGCCAGGGGCAGAATGATGACCAGGACGAGTCCCAGCTCCTGGCGGCGCTTGCGGTCCTTCTGGCGGACCAGATAGCTGTTGATGACCGGTCGGCGAACAACGTAGGCGCTTCTCAAGCTGTCATAGCCTCCTGGCAGCCCGCAACCGGGCCGATCTGGCTCGGGGGTTGGCAGCTATTTCGACTTCGCCGGGCCGGACGGGCCGCTTGGTCAGCACCTCGATGACTTGGGTTTCCGACCTTGGCCGGCCCGTGATCTGGTCGACCTCACCTCTGGCCAGATCTCGTAGCTTGTTCTTGACGATGCGATCTTCGAGACTGTGGTAGGAGATCACCACCAGCCGTCCGTCGCGCCGCAGCAGACGAACCGCCTGGTCGAGCAGGCTTTCGAGGCCGGCAAGCTCCTTGTTTACCTCGATGCGAATGGCCTGGAACACACGGGTAGCCGGGTCGATACGCCGTCTTTTGTGCCGCGGAGGCCGGCCGAGTACCCTGTGCACCACCTGCCGAAGGTCCGAGGTAGTCTGGATGGCTTGCTCATCGCGCCGAGCAACGATAGCTCGCGCGATTCGACGCGCCTGCCTCTCCTCACCGTAGTCTCTGAATATCCTCACCAAGTCGGCCTCCCTGTACTTGTTGACCACCTCGCCGGCGGTCAGTTCGCCTGGTCCCATCCGCATATCCAACGGCCCCTCCAAGCGGAAGCTGAATCCCCGCTCAGCTGTTTCGAGCTGGAGCGAGGACACACCAAGGTCCGCGAGGATGCCATCGACCCTGTCGACCTGAGCCGCCTCGAGCAGCTGCTCCAGGTGAGAAAACTCCCCAGGCAACAGACGCATCCTCTCGGCGAACGGTTGCAGCCGCGATTCGGCCAGCCGTAGAGCTTCCGGGTCGCGATCGATCCCGATGACGCGGGCCTTCGGGCTGGCCTCCAGCAAAGCTGCTGAATGACCGCCCAAACCCAGCGTGCAGTCCACGAACAGGCCACCCCGCTCAGGCGCCAGGAGAGCAGTGGTCTCCTCTAGCAGAACGGGTATGTGCCGCACGTTCGCCGATTCAATGAACTGCCGTCGAGCGACGAGGTGATCCGAACACCTAGATCCCCTTCTCGCTCAGGTAGTTGAAATCTTCTTCGTCGAAGGGTTGCTCGGCGAAGCGGGTCTGGAGTCGTTGCCGGTTCCAGACTTCGAGGTGATCCAAACGGGCACTGACCACCACTTCACCGCTCATCGCAGCGCTATCCCTCAACAGCGGAGGAATCACGACCCTGCCCTGACCATCGAGCTTCCCCTGCTGACCGTAATAACTGACTCTTTCCAGGTAGCGTTGCTTGGCCCTGTCGGTCGATGGAAGCGCTGCCAAGCGAGCTTCGATCTCTTCCCATACCTGCAACGGGTACAACAAGACGGAGTCCCCTAGAACAGAGGTGATGAAGACGTCTTTGCCGTACCTCTCCTCCATGTGACGCCGAAAGCCGGTCGGCACCTTGAGCCGGCCTTTCTCGTCGATTTTTGTGGGCGCGCTTCCACGGAACATAGACCCGTCCACCTAAGGGAGTAGATCGCTGGGCAGTCTAGCACCGCAGTCCACTTTTGTCCATTATTGTCCACCACTGATCCGAATTGGACCAGAGGGCGAAAAACCCTTGTGAATCAGGCTATTCGAAGGGTTGGAACAGGGATCGACCGACGCTTCGGTCCGACAGGCGGCTGGCGTTCATCCAACGGCGATTGCCGGCAGAAAATTGCCTCATCAACCTCCCTCCGGAGGTGGATCCGTAGAGGATACAGAAGCGGGTGGGTCCTCGTTTTCGGCGGGAATCTCAGTCGGGATCTGCATCGGCAGCGCCTCGCCGAGAGCCGGTTCGATATCCCGGAAGGCATCCAACTCGCTGGGCAGGGATGACGCCAGGGAGGCCCTGAAGCCCGCCGCCTCAGGGGGTGGATTGGCGACGATATAGGAGTTGTTCTTCAGCTCCGCGACGTACTTCTCCATTTCGTCCTGCATCAGGCGACCCTGCTCGATCGAACGGATCTGATCCTGCACCTCGAGGAAGTCGAGCAGCCGGGCTTCCTCCCGCTCGGCGACGACGAGAATGTGCAGGCCGCCACGAGCTTCGACCGCTGGGCTCACTCCTCCTGTCTCGAGACCCCAGACGGCTTCTTCGAGATCCTGGTTCAGATCTCCCACTTTTACCCAGCCAAGATCGACAACACCGGTCGAAACACCCTCCTCGCTGTAGGGCGCGATAACCTCCTCGATATCTCTCCCGGTACTCAGCTGTTGGCGGATCTCTTCCGCCAGAAGTGCCAAATCCTCGTCATTGAGACCACCAGACTCCAGCACGACGACTTCCTGCAGATTCAGTCGCTGTGGGACCTGAAAATCTTCAGCATGCGACTGGTAGTAACGCCGCAGGTCCTCTTCGTCGAGAGAAACCCGCGAGTAGACCTCCTCCCCCATCACCTTCTGAGTCAGCAGCGTCTTCTCCAACCTGGCGCGGAGTTTCGCCTCCGTCATGCCGGAGGACTGGAGGGCGGCCTGGAATTCTGCCTGGTTCTTGATCCCGAAGTTCTGCATCGTGCGCTCGACGGCGTCCTCGATCTCGCTCGGGGAGATCTGGATCTTCAACTGATCGGCCCGGGACAGCATCAGCAGCTGCTCGAAGATATCCTTCATCACGGTCTCGCCAAGCGTGGCCAGGAGCTCCTGCTTCCGTTCTTCCGTCAGGCTATCGGCCTGCTGAATCGCCGCAAACCGCTCCATGCGCTCGCTTTCGTAGTCATGGGTCGTCGCGATCCGATCGTTGACGCGTAGAACGATTTCGTTGACCTGAGCCTCGCTGACAGAGGCCATCGGCAGCAAGAGACACAGAACCACTAGGTACTTGAGACAGCTTTGCATGCAATCAATACTCACCCGAATAGTCGAAAGGTAGGTTCCCCTCGAAAACCCGCACATTGTAGCGCCGTCGGGCCTTCTCCACCAACATTCCGAGCCCTGCGGCGACTTCGCGCTTCACCAGGTCCCGCCGCACAGCCTCTTCCACTTGGTCCAGCGGCGGAGTTCCTGGAGGCAGGCGTTCGGTCACCTTGAACACGTGAAATCCATAGTCGGCGGCGAAAACCTTGCTCACCTGACCTGGTTGCAGGTCGAAAATGGCATCCGCAAAGATCAACGGCAGCTCTTCTCTCGCCAGCTCCCCCTCGTCGGCACCGAGCAACAGGCCCTCCTGAGAGTAGAGGGCGACGATGCCCTCGAACGGCATTCCGGCGCCCCACTCGGCGCGAACCTCCTCTGCCACGACGCGATCCCCGAGCAGGATCTGCTGGAGGTGAACCCTGTCCGGCCGATGGAAGTAATCGCGGCGCCCGTCATAGTACGAGGCAACCGCCGTGTCGGAGACCTCGACCGCCGCCAGCTCGACCGTGACCGCATCGACTCCAGCCCGTCTTTCAGCCCCGGGTGGCACCATCTCTTCGTCCACCGCCCAGCGCAGAACCAGGCATTCCTCCAGAAATCCATCGAACAAAGCACTGGAGACTTCGTCCTCCAGATCGCCCTCTGGCTCACCTGCATTGCTGGCGAGATAGTCCTGAAACTCGGCGAAGCGCACCGCCTGGCCGCCGACCTCAGCCACGACATCAGGCGCCGGAGGTGCCTCTCTGCAGCTTGCCGCGACCAGCAGAACCCCCAGCCCGAGCCACAGAATGGACTGCATTCGATTCATACGCTGAGCTCTTCGAGAAGGCCCCTGGCCCGCTCGAGTGCCTGGCCTCCTCCGACCTGCTCGAGAACGAGAACCCCACTGGGGCTGAAGGCCAAGCCCGGCTTCTCGGAGACCATTCTCACCAGGCGATCGACGTCGACCCCCGAGTCCCGGCGGAAGCGAATCTGCAGCCGTTGTCCCTGATGCGAGATCGACTGGACTCGCATGGATTCCGCCAACCGTTTCAGTGATGTCGCTTCGAGCAGCCCATAGACAGGGGGTGGAGGTGGGCCGAAGCGGTCTTGCAGCTCGGCCAGGAGCTCGTCTCGTTCAACTTCGCCCGATGCGATTCTCTGGTAGATCTCCATCCTCAGATTCGCATCCGACAAGTACTCGCTGGGAATAGTGACGTTGAGTGGGAGGTCCAGGGCCACGGAGGGCACCGCCTCGACCGCCTCGCCACGCAGCTCGCGTACTGTTTCTTCGAGCATCTTGAGATAGGTCTCGATGCCAACGGCCGCAATGTGGCCGCTCTGCTCCGCTCCGAGGAGATTGCCCGCACCCCGAATCTCGAGATCCCTGGCGGCTACACGAAAGCCAGCTCCCAGCTCCGTAAACTCGCGGATCGCATGCAGGCGCTTGCGCGCCTCACCTTTCAAGACTCGGTCGCCCGGCACCAGCAGATAGCAATAGGCCAGTTGATCGCTGCGGCCGACACGACCACGGAGCTGGTAGAGCTGCGCCAACCCGAAGCGCTCGGCCTGATGCACCAGAATCGTGTTGACGTTGGGGATGTCGATGCCGTTCTCGATGATGGTCGTAGCCAATAGGAGATCGTACTCTCCTCTCTTGAAGGCGTGCATTCGTCGCGCCAGCTCGTTTTCCTCCATCTGGCCATGCCCGATGGTCAGCCGCACTGCCGGCAGAATCTGGCGCAAATAGGCCGCGAACTGCTCGATTCCCTCGACGCGATTGAAGACGTAGTAGACCTGGCCACGCCTCTCGAGCTCGAACTCCACGGCTTCGCGGACGAGCTCGGCCGAGAAAGGCATGATGGTCGTCTCGACCGCCATCCGATCGCGGGGAGGGGTCTCGATCACCGAGAGATCTCGCACCCCCGCCAGCGAAAGCTGAAGGGTGCGGGGTACCGGTGTCGCAGACATGGCGAGTACATGCACGTTCTTCTTCAGCTCCCGCAGCCGCTCCTTTTGAGCCACCCCGAATCGCTGCTCCTCATCCACGATGAGCAGGCCCAACCTGGGCAGCTTCACGTCCCGACCCAGAAGGCGATGGGTACCGATCAGGATATCGACGGCGCCGCTGGCAAGGCCCTGCCGAATCTCTTTGACCTCCGCAGTCGAGCGACGGCGCGACAACATCTCTACGCGCACCGGATAGTCGGCAAACCTATGGCGAAAGGTCTCCAGATGCTGATCAGCCAGAATGGTCGTAGGCGCCAGGACTGCGACCTG
>Ga0316190_10002631_pt1 | contig 13035 bp, 15 predicted proteins | sample Eddworburrow2_MG_FD_204929 | JGI IMG/M metagenome (GOLD analysis project Ga0316190, IMG submission 204929) | Coastal sediment microbial communities from Maine, United States - Eddy worm burrow 2 | ecosystem: Environmental > Aquatic > Marine > Coastal > Sediment | place: USA: Maine | collected... | reverse complement strand
GTAGCCGGCGCGGAAGGTTATCCGCAGCGGGCCAGCGGTCCAGTTGGCGCCAGTTAGCGGAACAACCCGAGGATCCCTTGAATCTGCCTCGCGCAGCTGGTACGTGGTTGAGTCAATGGCAGTCTCATCACCGGCAGAATCCACACTGACAAACCCGGTGATGGCCAGCACGGGCGAACGGCGAAGCGGTATCGAGCCGTCCGGAGTGCCACCCCAGCTGCCACGGTAATACCCGGTCACGGTGTCAGAGTCGACGTTCTTGAATGCCGGTTCGTAGTCACCCACCGACAGCCGCCACGTCTGGTCAATGAGCGCCCTGCCGGTGTATTCCTCGCACCACAGCCGCGCCGCCGTTATCACTTCGCTGATACGGTCGTCATTGCCCGTCAGGTCGTCGTACTCCTTCAGGTGCAGCTTCATTTCGGCCAGCGTCACCGGCTCAATGTCTGGCGCGGAAACCCTTTCAAGAATCCATTTCATTTGAACCTCACTGGTCCGCTTTTGTGGTTTTCCTTGCCGCCGTCAGCATCCCTGCCCGGACTGCCGCGCTTCACCATCAGCTGCCAATCCGAACCGTCACCCGGCTTGCTCTCTGTGGCCTCCGCGTTGCAGTGCCACGTGGAGCCGCCCCACGTCACCAAGTCGCCCCGGTTGTAATTGCCCTGCTTCCAGATGCCGCGCCAGATGGTGACGGGCATACGGAAGACAGACTCAAAGCCGGTGCCGCTGGTCAGCATGGTCAAGACCTTGAAGCACCTTGGGTCGTCGTCGTCCTGCACATGGGCAATGCCGGCCACGCCTTCAACGATCACCCTCCAGCCGGCTGCCTCAAAATCTCCGTTCTGCACCGGGTCGGTGTTTCGCGAAGCCTTCATCAATCCGTTCCGGTGGCTTGCCCACGTGCCCCGGGGATAGCTGCGCCGCTCATCAATGCTGGGCAGCGGGTCAATGTCCGCAGCGTCACGACCGTCACTGCCGTCCTTCCCTTCCCTGCCATCCCTGCCGTTCTCCGGCTTGGGCAACGCGGACACCAAGTCCTTGAGCGCGGACATGATGAACGGGCGCGCGGTTTCCAGCACAGCCTCAACGGACACGCTTTCACCCGACTCACCCGGCTCACCCTTTTCGCCCGGCTGCCCCGGCTCCCCGGTGTCACCCTTTTCACCCTTCGGCAGCTCCAAGGCTTCAAGTGCAACAGAGACAAGCTCCGTGAGCTGTTCAACAGTTGGCGTGAAGCCGTCCTCGCCGCGCTCTCCGGCTTCTCCGCGCGCACCCTGTGGCCCTATAGCCCCCTGCTGACCTTCCGGCCCCTGTGGCCCCGCCTCGCCAGCCTCACCACGTATCCCCGGCTCACCCTGCGGGCCTTGCGGGCCAGCCGGACCCATTTCACCGGGTTCGCCCTGCGGGCCTTGCTCACCCTGCGGGCCAGCTGAGCCTTCCGGTCCTGCCGGGCCTGCCGGGCCTTCCGGACCCTCTGGACCCTCCGGCCCGGGTTGGCCAGTCACCGCTTGAACGGCCTCAATGCGGGCGTTCAGCCGTTCTTCGGCTGCCTTCACCGCATCTTTCACCGCACCTGCCATGCGCGCCACAATTGCTTCCAGCTGTGTCTTTTCCATTTCGTCCCTTATGCCGAGAGGATTAGCAGAGTGCGGACGTTGTAGTCACGCCAGCTGACTTCACCAGTGCCGCTCATTTTAGCCCTCGATGCCCTCATAGGGCCAAAGCCTTCAACGGGCCACAGCGGAACGGTCTCCCGGTATTCCTCGTCCTGAGTGACGTATCCGACAATCAGCCCGCCCTTGGTCGCGGTTCCGGACAGCCCAGCATCCGGCGACACCATTGAGCCGCTGCCCTCTATTACCCCGCCGAATGTCAGCGTGGCCGGAGTGCCGCTGATGCTGTAGGAGCCGCCTTCGCTTACCTCAATGAAGCCTTTGTTTAGTGCCGCATCTTGCCCGCTGATGGAATACGAGCCGGCGCCGATGGTTACTGCATAGCCAGCATAAACGCCTGCCGCGCTGCCGGTGATTTCATACGCGCCGCTTGCAGCACCAAGAACCAGACCGGCTTCCAGTGATGCCGCAGTGCCGGAGATTGCATAGGCGCCGGCAGCGGCCACCATGGGGAAGTCAGTCGCGTTGCCATAGGTCAGGGTTGCATCCTGACCGCTGATTGAATAGGAGCCTGCGCCAGCTGTTACCGATCGGTCCGCGGTAAGCGCCGCAGCCGTTCCGCTGATTGTGTAAGAGCCGGCCTCAGTGTTTTCCACAAAGCCGGGAAGCAGCCCGACGTTTTGCCCGGTGATCGAGTAGCTGCCGCCCTCAGCGGTCACGATAATGTCAGCCACCAGCCCGGCAGCCTGTCCGCTGATTGAGTAAGCCCCGGAAGCTGCAGTTAGTGAGTGGTCAAAGGTTACGGCTTGGCCGCTGATCGAATATGCGCCGGCCTCTATCGCAGCGGCATACCCGGCCAGCAGTGAAGCAGCCGTGCCACTGATTGAATAGCTGCCGGCGCCGGCAACGACAGCACCGCCAAATTCCAGCGAAGCAGCTGTGCCTGAAATGGAGTAGCTGCCAGCCCCGGCTGTTATGTCGTAAGCAGTGGCGCCCGATCTAGGAGTAAACCCAACATACGGCCCCCTCGGCATACCGTCTGCGCCGAGTCTTGTAAGTTTGCCCGTGTAGTATGAATACGACGAAATCTGCTGACGATTTGGCTGGATGATTCGTGGTCCAGACGCGTTCGCACTAATTGTTCCTGATGTAGTCCAGTCGCCATTGATTAAATCAGTTGTCGCGTCGCCGTTTAACAGCGGCAGATAAGCAACCAAGGATTGTGGTCGAACGAATCTTGGGTCAATCCCAGCGGCGAGTGCTGCCCTTTCACCGGCATCAAGGGCGACATTCCACATTGCGAATGCCCTGCAACTGCCTTCCATTGCATCATCGGCGCCGGGACCAAGAGTTCGCCCGATACTGCTAGATGTGCCAACGTTAGTCGTATTCGCAGACGAGTTTGCGTTGTTGATCCAGCATTCGCGGGAGGAATTAGAAGTCCACGTTGCTATCGCATTTTGCCAAGTGTTACTAGCTGCCCCAACAGTAGTCGATGCGCTCGCAAATCCACTCGTGCCTTTTTGTGTGCAGGTAAGGTAATTACCGCCAGCAGAGTCTTTGATGTGCAGATCGAAACGATAAACTGGCGCGCTAATTTGACGCAGGCGAAACAGTTGACTTTCGACCGACAGATCGGTGATGTAGTACCACACCGACACCGTGAACGGAGGCCCGCTCGCTAACGCTTGGTCAATGTAGGTCCGACCAACGCCGGAAAAGTCAAAAGTGGTTGAGGACATTAACTGCCCAGCTTATTCCGAATTGCCGTTTTCAGTTGTGCCGCAGTGCGAACACTTAGTCCGTCGTTGTTTCGCAGGATGTTGATCTCATCCAGCATCAGCAGCATGAAGGCGCGGAGTACGTCTTCCGTTTGATCCAGTTGCGCAGCAACAGCATCCCGGTTTGCTTCCAGTTCCGCTGCATCAATCGCATCGCGAGTGGCTTGGTCGGCAAGACTTACAACGTCGCCAGTGATTACCCAATACTTCGATGGTTGTCCAGAGACGGCAGACAGGTCTGGTTCCTCGATGTAGTTCGCTTGCGGTTCTGGCAGTGCATTGAAAGGCACGCTTTGAAGAACCTGCTTCGTTGTTCTGTGTACCCATGTCGGCATGTTATGTCTCCGTTGCCAGAATAGAAGCCAAGCGCAGATCACCCGTGTTCGTGTCAGTGGCGACGTTACGAGTGGCACGGATAATCAACTCATCGCCTGCCGCTGGCGATCCCGCATTGGCGTGAGACAGTGCTGCGGTTGTGCTGTAGTTCATCTGATCCGCCGTTGCCGCTGGAGTGTCTGACACCGATGCCGCTGTCTGCGTGTCAACACCAAGGTCGCCGGTCAACGTCGTCGCGTCCGCTATCTTCAGAACGCGGAAGTCCAGTTGCAGCGTTCCCGCGTTAGCCGCGCTTGTGCCGCCCTTCCATGAAAACGTGAACCCTCCGCCTGCGTAGTTCGATGGGACAGTAACGCGCCAGTCCGCGCTCTCCGCAGTGGTAGGATCGAAGTCAAGAACGGGAATGTTTGCGCCGGGAGTGGACGCATCGGTGATGATCCCAAGTGTTGCGTAGTTCGCAGTAGGCGCAATGCTATCAAGCGGACCTAGCCGGAACATTGTTTGACCTGATGCCATGTCTTTTCCTTAGATCACAATGAAGGTGTCACCACTCGCGACCGTCGTGGCTATCTGAGTGATCGTCAATGTAGGCGTGGCTCCCGAAGTGTTCGCGGTAATGTCTGACGCGCATCCTGCCGCGTCGCCGGTCAGGAATACAATCGTGCGGCCTACAAGATCATCTGCCGCAACACTAAGGCCGAACGCGGAAGTAACGACGCTGGTTTGCGAACTGCCGGTAGTGGCCGTTCCTGCGATTCGACTCGGGCCATACTTCGCATCGTAGTGCCCCTCGTCCAGTACCATGAACTCTTCTTTGATCGGCAGGATGAGCGAGTCATCATTGACTGCCAGCAGCAACATGCCCTTTGTGTCAAGGTTGCTCGCGGTCAGCGTGACGTTGTAGTAACCGTCCATGCTGGTGATCGCGGCAATGGTGTTACCAGAGATTGACGTGACAGCAGACGCATCGTGCTTCATCAACTCGGCTTCATCAGCGCCGCTCAGCGTCAAGTTGGTAACTGGCGTTAGTCCATCGGCTATATCAAGCGCAGGGCCGATCACGACCTTGACTTGTGTGTTCGCTCGTAGTTCGCGCATGTCTTATCCTTGATTGTGCTGATAATGATGATGAAGGGCACCAACTGATGGGCCGCTTGCAACAGCATCAGTGGAGCGGTACTCGGCAATGCGCCAGCCGGTCAGGTTGTAGTAGCCGAAAATTCCCGGCTTGCCCGACGAGTAGGTGCTGTCCGTCGTGCTGATTTCCTCTGTTCCATCAATGTCCAGCGTCAGGGTTGTGCCTACCGCCTCAAGCCGCCAGTTGTAGTATGTGTCGTTGACTATACTTGGCGAAGCATCGCTGACGTAAGTGAACGTTTCCGCACCAGTCTGCTTGCGGATTTCAACATAGCCCGCACCGGCGTTCGTCAAGAGATAGCAATACTCTGTGCCCCCCGACTGGATGCGAATAGCAGGGCCAACAAAATCATCACCGTCACCGCTGTCGTTTATGAACGCATCGACTTCGACGTAGTGGTCATCAGGGAACGCACTCTCGTTGCGCACACACTTGAGGTACTCGTATGTGGTCGCAGGCTTGAGACTTCCAGAACCATCCAGTACCGGCTCAGTTCCTGTCAAAACATCCCACCCGGAATCGTGGGTAGTGATGCCGGTGCCGTTGCTACCGGTGAAGGTTGTGGTGATAGTCTGCTTTACCGGGGTGCGTTTGACTTCGTACATCCCGTCGAACGCTGCGGGTTCCAACCGCTTGAGAACCTTGAACAGCATGTTCCCCGGCTCGGGGTCAGTGACGTCACCCATACCCATAGCAACAAGCACGTTCTCGAATCGCTTGGGTATTTTGTTTCCGGGGAACTTGAAAGTTCTCGCCTGCGCAATCAACTCACTGAACTTTTCACCGGCGTGATCTGCGATAGGCCAAGAGTCTGGGTCTTGATCAAGCACAGTGAAGTCGTCAGCCCACACGGTTACAACCGTGAACCCTACCGACTCCGCAATGTGCGCTGCCATCTTCCGATGTAAGCGTCCATTGGCTTTGGAGAAGTCGTAGAGTGATGGATTCCTCTCAGGCCCATTGTCCACCACTCTTGACAAGTAAGTTTTGACTGGCATTTTCTACAGTAAAAGCGCCTTCAATTGCGCAAGCGTTGTGTTGTCGTCGATCTTCATTACCTTACTCCGGATACATGCAGTCAAACCATGCCTCTAGCGCGCGAATGTAATTCCGCACCTTGATGCGACCGCGCTTGTCTAGTTCGCCCCGAGGCCGTTCGCAGCGGGGCGCGGAACTAAAGGGACGGTGAACTCCGCACGGTTCGACCAGTCGGTGAAGCCGTCGCCTTGTTCATTCGCCATCGCGCCCACCCGGTAACAGAACGTCATGCCTTCGCCGAGGTTCGCATCGACGTAGGTGGTCGAGTTGATGCCTTGCGTGAAGTCCAGCCTGTTCCATGGGTTCTCGTCAGGCAATGCGCAGTCACCAACCGTGCGCTGCACTTCGTACACAACCGGACCCGTGCCGCTGTAGGTCGTTGCATCCCATTCAAGATCGGCGTTCTGATCGAGCGGATCAGCATCCGCAGATCGCGCAAGAATCATTGAGCAGAATACGATAATAAAAACGCCGGCTACTCGGCCGGCATCAGCAACAATTTGCTTCATAGCTTCCCCTTTCGTTTTAGGTGCACGTTTCATCCGCTTGGCCCCTCTGGGATGATGTACACAATTGCCAGCACTGCGAAGATGCAGCACCAGAGCATGATGAACCAAAAATCGGAGCCAGTGGGTCGCTTCGGTTTACGCATTTGCCGGTCTGCCGGCAGCAGCTATCCACCGCTGTTTCCTGCCGCATTTGTCGCAGGTCATGACAACCAAATCCGGCTCACCGTTGTTGTCAATGTCAAAGAACTCGAGTTCGTTCTCGGTAATGTCCCGGCAGCACTTCTGCATTTTCGGGTCGGTGCGCCACCGCTCGGTGATCTTTGCAGGCAGCTTGGAAAGCCCGTCCTTAACTTTCATCTTGGTGCCCACCGGCTTGGGCAGCTTCTCGGGCGCGTTCGGGTTTGCTGTGTCTTGCTGGTTCATAATTCCTCCGGGTGTGATTAGGTCAGGGTGAAGATGCTCGCACCGAAGTCAACGGTGAAGGTCTCGCCATCCTGAAGGGTGAGGGAACTGCCGTAATCCCAATAGGCAATCAGCGGGTCGGCTGGGCTGGTCTGGGTGTCGTTATACATTACGACGTACCGGAACGGGCCTACCGTGCCACCGCTTGCGGCGAACACCACGTCAGTTCCGGTTAGGGATGCCGTGCCGCTGGCCTCGGTGAAGTCATTGGCAACGTCACCACCACCGGCCCCGTGGTTGCCCTCGTTGGTCATGGTGATTTCCGTTGCGGTACTAGTCGATTTGATCGTGTCACTTGCCGCTGTAGGGGCAGCGTTTGACAGGTACACCTTCACCGTGTGACCTGCCGCGTGTAGCTGGTGCACACCCTTGCCGAGCTGCAGCACAAAATCGTCAATCTTCTGGTAGGTCACGCCGAACATCGCCGCGCCCATCAGGCTTTCAAAGCCAAAGCCGAACAGACACATTCCGACCAGCGCAGTCGCTACGGCAATGAGTATTCCGGGTTGAGGGTAAGTCTTTGTGAAGGGCATCGGTTTACTCCATTTCATGCCGGGGCTGTGTAGGAAAGTCCAGATATTGCCACTGTTTGCCCCGCTGCGACAGTGACGTTATTGAAAGTCAGATCACCACCACCGCCTGTGACGGTAACTGAAAAATACAGCTTGGTCTCCCCAAGACCGTTTCTTACTTCACCCTTGGCGATAACGCCTCCAACCGCATTGGTATCGGAGGTTATCGAGTTGAAGGTCGCCACACCGTTGTCCGCAGTGTTCCCGCAAGCCGTGGCCGCCAGCGTAAGGGTCGCCACAATGTCGTTCGCGGATGACAACAGCACAATAGAACCCGGCCCAGACTCATCAAAAGAGTCCACCACCAAATCTCCAATTGCCTTCCTGACCGCTGTAGCGTGAGATATTGTCATGTCATTCCTATTGGACCACGCCCCAGCCGCGCATCTTGGAAACACCGTTGACGCGGCTTAGGCGAATTTCGATCAGACCGGCATTCGCCCAGACAGGCAGCAACGTGGCAAGGTCTTTGTTCTGCGGGGCGCACGGATACTCCAAGCCGGCGACGTATTCCGACCCGGTGGCGTCATGCTTGAACGTCCGCAGCGCAGTGAAGAAAATCATTTGAGCTCCAGCTTCATTACCCGCTCCGCGCCCATAAGGCGCCCGTGCCCATCATAAACCGGCTTCACCGGCATCCGAAGCGTCTTGGTCAGGTCTCGTATCACCCGGTTCAGCTCGGCCTGCTCGAGCGCAAGATGAGAGAAGCGGTTTAGCGTTTCATCCATTGCCTCGCGCGCGGAGGCGATTTCTGTGGCGACTTCCTGCACCCGGTTAGCGGTTGCAGCCATTTCATCGGAGAGTGCCTGAAAGCGCCCCAGATAGGCTTCCAAGCTTTCGGGGTCGTCATGCTCCGCACCCTCCATCACCTGCCCGCTGGGCAGCACCACGCGAACCTTGTCGTGAAACTTGAAAATGTCGGCTCTCTTAGGCAACGTCCAGCGCCTCGACAAACAGGTCGGCCATCATTTCAAAGTCCTCGCCATCGGGCACAGAGCCGCGGACACGGCGCGCTCCGGTTAGCTTGCCATCAGGGCCATAGGTCGGCACCACCGGGTTGTTCAGCGTCTGCTCAAGCCGCTTGACGGTGGTTGCCAAGTGCCGCAGCCCGGGCACCTTCATTTCCACGCCTTCCGCGTTTATCTCCACGTTGCCGCCAGACGGCTCCGGGTCGTCCGAGCCTCCCTTACCAAACGGGTCGCCGCTGCGGTCGCGCTCATCGAGCGCCGCAAGGCTGAAGTTTTGTTGCTGCAGGTACGGGGTGTCACCGCCCTGCACTGGCGGCAGGTTCAGGCGCCGGCGAGACTCGTTCGGGGATTTGATGCCGGCCTTTACACCTTCGGCTTCGGTCTTGACCATGCTAGGCGCATCCATGCGCAGCAGTCCATCAAGGTCAATCTCGGTGTGCCGCGCCGGCTTCAGGCTCAAGCCATCGTCCATCACCGCCTCAAAGGACTCAATGAGCGACTGCAGGCAGTCTGAATAGTAGGTCTGGTTCAGGGCTTCCACGTTAGCCGCGCCGGGAATGGGGCCGCCTATTTTGTAGATCGGGATATGGAAGCACCGGGCAATGTCCTCGACAGTCCAGCGCAGCTGATCGACAAGCTGCGCCTGCTCGGCAGTGATCGTCATGGGCTGGTATTCCAGCCCGTCACCCAGCACCGCAAGGCTGCCGATCTTGCCGGCACTGAAGCGTTCTTCCCAATCCTTCTTCAGCCGCTCGGCAGTCTCCATGCTGATCGCTCCGGGTGCGGTCAGCATGCCGGAAGGACGGCTCATATTGTTGAAGAAGTTCGTGCTGTTCGATTGAATCTTGTTGCCCATGGTGGCCGATACCGCTGCCGCGTAAATCGGCCCGATGCCGACAAGCGGGTGCCACAGGCAATTCATCCGGTCATGGATAATCTCTGATGCCGGGATGTAGATAGGCTCGCGTACCCCGGCTATGTCGTCGCGACCGACCTTGTAATACACGTCACCATCGGGCGCCACTTGCGGCTGCACGATAGACGGGTCCAAGCCGTACAACGACACCACGATGCCGGCAGGGTTGCGCCGCTTCAGCAGGTACGCATTCCCGTACATCAGCTTCGATGAAATGTGCCGCTCGACCAACTGCATTCTGGTCTGGAAGTGGTTGGGCTTTTTCAGCATGGCCAGATATGGCGACCGGGTGACATTGGTGCGTATGCCATCCACGTCCTCGTCCACCAGCTTTATCCGGAGCTTGGCAATGTCGTTCGAAATCACTGTCACCGACGAATAGATCGCCGAGAACGCCATGATCGAAGCCGGCGCATCCACCGACACATTGGATTGCCATGCGCCGCCGAACGACTCACGAATCAGGGGAAACCACCCACGGTTCGTATCGACCGTGTTCAGGTTCGTTACCTTGGGCGCGCGGGTTATCTGCAGCCCGAAGATTTTCACTTATCTGCCCGCCTCGTCCCACCTCGCGCCTTCGCCTTGCGCCGCGTCGCCGACTTGCGCGCTGGTATAGCCACGACATTTGATGCCGGCTGAGTGGGTTCTGGTGCCGCCTGCGCGGCCTCCGCTACCGGCTCCGCCTGATCAAAAGGCTTGGCCCTGCCGCTTGCGGTGAGGAATCGGACGTGCTTGGGGTCTGAAAAGAAAATCTCACCAACATCAAACTGTCGCTGGTCGAACCGATGCGGCCTGAGCGTAATCATTTCCTGCATGGTTGCCTCTCGAAATGGGGTGAGCCGAAGCCCACCCCGTGTTACCTGCAGACTACGCTGTTATGACTTAGGCGCGGTAGGCTGCGTCTTGGATGAACTCAACAGCCGTAGACCGCTTCTTGGCCCAATTGATGAACCGCACCGCCTTGATGGCGACGCTGTTCGTCTGGAACATGGAGACCATGGTGGTCGCCGTGCCCGAAGCCGCGTTGTTGGTCGGGTTGTCGAGCATCTGGATTGCAGCCTCACGGCTTGCATCGATGGTGATCTGGCCTTCATCTGCCATGAGAATGTCGCGGGCATTGGCCAGAATGATCATGTCGCCGGAGTCCGGAGAGCCCGCAATATTCGCGGAGTTGGACACCACCACCGGGAGGCCGAAGAACGTGCCGCCGTTAATGGTAATGCCCGGGAATTCCGGGGTGTCAAGCGAGGTACGCATGAGGCTGATCGCCAGCGCACTCACCGGAGACATGATGAACACACCACCTGCCGGGTTGATGTTGTTCTGAATCCAGTTGTTGAACATGGTCTGGATGTCAGTCCGCAATGCCGCAGCAGTGGTGCCGGTCGGAGTCGTTGCCGTGACACCGTTCGTGATCGAGGCCGGCGACACATTGGAAACAGCCGCGTAACCCGGGTCAACGAATTGCTGGTCAAGAAACTGACCAATGGATCCAACGAGGTCGTTGCGAACCAGCAGTTCGGCAGACGGCGAGGACGAACGCACCAGTTCCTCGGTGAGCACAACGAGGCCAGCGGCCTTCGCGATGCCCAACGTGACTTCCAGAGTGTTCATCTTCGAAACCGGAACCGGGGCGCCCTGTCCGACCCAATATGCGCTAGAGCCAGAATCGGCACCGGACATACGGACGTTGAACGGCACACGGGTCACGCCGGCCATGCGGCCCAAGATGGTCGCCGGGCGAAGAATCTCGATGAACTCTGCCACCAGATTCTCGTTGTAGACCAGCTCTGAGGCCCACCCGGAGGTCGTGGTGTCACCGCCAGCAACAGCGGCCATCAACACCTTCTCGACTTGCGGGGTCGTGTCCTTCCAGTTCTTGTTCCCTTGGGCAATCGCCAGCGCGCCGGTCAGGTTGCCGCGCGCCATGGCAAGGGCTTTGACGTAGCGGGTGAACGGGATGCCTTTCTCGACATTTGGAGCAACGCTCACGATGCCGCTGCGGTAGTTGTCGCCACCGCTCTGGCCTGCCGAGACTGCCTGCGAGATTTTGCCGGCCTGCGAACCTTGCGGCTGCTTTCCTTCAACCGGCTCCGACTGCGAGGCCATCAGGGATTGGTGGTCTTTCAGGCGCTTGATGTGCGCGTCCACCTTTTTCACTTCAGTTTCCAGTTCTTCGTATTCGGTCGCTTCTTCATCTTCGAAGGTGCGCCCTTCTTCTGCCGATACCTTCATCAGCTCCTGCATCCGAGCCGTGTTGGCGCTTCGCTTTGCCTCAAGGGCTGCGAGTTGTTCTGCGAGAGTCATCGCTGTTCCTTTTCCAGTTTGTTTCGATTGATGCCCCGCAACGCCGGGAGGTTTTGACAAGCTCATTGTCACGGTCAAAGGTTGCTGTGCTCCGGGCGCGGAGAAAACCTTGTGCATTAGTGACAGTGATTGCTTGGGCTTTGCTGCTTCCCTGCGGACGCTGGCAGCCGTGACCCGCTTGCCCTTCACGGTCGCGCTGTCGGTGAAACCCAACTCTACGGCATCGCCGCCATTGAGCCATGTTTCCTTGGCCATCATCTGCAGAATTTCGTTTTCGTCCCGCTTTGTTCGCGCCGCGTACAGGTAGGCAGCGGATTGGTCGATGGTGGCAAGCACTTCCTGCATTGCCTCCATGTCCTCTTTCGATCCGTAAACGGCGCCGCTTGAATTGTGGATCATGAATTGCGCGGCCTCGCCCATGTGAATGGTGTCGCCAGCCATAGCGATCACGGAGGCCGCGGATGCTGCAATGCCGATAACCTTGACGTTGACTTGCCCCGGGTGGTCTCTGAGCAGGTTGTAAATGGCGAAACCGTCAAAAACGTCGCCACCGGGGCTGTTCACCAGCACCGAAATGTCCTTGTTGCCGGCCTTCTTCAGCTGCTCCCGAATGCTCTTGGCAGTGGTCGCGGCTTCATCAAAAAAGCTCTCGCCAATGGTGCCCAGCACTTCCACGTCGAACGATTCGCCATCTGCCGCCTTGGCATCGAACCGCGCTGCAGCATTTTCGGAAGGCTTGAATTTGATCGAGGTCGGACGGTTTTCAAGGCCGATCCTTGGGAGAAAGCGTAGCTTCATAATGAGCCCCTAGCCGGAAATCTGGGGCAATCATACATGAGCAGGAATGTGCGAGCTAGTCACAGAATAATCATCTGGTATTCCTTTTCCCTCGGCTTCTCGGAGATCATCCCGCCCACAGCCATGAACAGGGCCACGGCATCGTCAATCTTGTCCGCGCTGCGCTTGCGGTCAGGCGCCATGTTCATGTTCTCGTCCCGGCGAGGCACAAGGTTGGAGGCGCACCAGTTCAGAACCGGGTCGCCCCCGTGTCGCAGGTTTTCATCCATATACAGCTTTTCAGTGTGCACCATGGCCGGGTGAAACGACTTGGCCCCCTGCCTGAACTCCCTGAACCGGGGCGCCGGCTTGCCGTCTGGACCCGGGCGGTCAGGGAAGGTTTTGCGCAGCCGGGTAATCAGGTCGCGCAGGTTCCATGGGTCATAACTTACGAACACCGGGTCAAACCTGTTCATCAGCTCCGTAATGTCCTCCTCGATCACCGCATAGTCCAGAGTGTGCCCGGGTATCTCCTTCAAGTAACCGGCCCGCACCCATCCGTCATAGGGCACCACCTTCCGTTCGCTGCGGTTCTTCACCGAATCCGCTGGAACC
>Ga0316190_10002629_pt1 | contig 13041 bp, 14 predicted proteins | sample Eddworburrow2_MG_FD_204929 | JGI IMG/M metagenome (GOLD analysis project Ga0316190, IMG submission 204929) | Coastal sediment microbial communities from Maine, United States - Eddy worm burrow 2 | ecosystem: Environmental > Aquatic > Marine > Coastal > Sediment | place: USA: Maine | collected... | reverse complement strand
CACGGGTCAAGAGCTTCAATCTACCATCACGCAGCAGATAGAGGCGGGAATCGCCTACATGGGCATAAAACAATCTACCCTCAAAAAACAACCCCGCAACAACGGTTGTTCCCATACCTTTACACTCAATAGATTGCTCTGATGCCGCCAAGATTGCTTGGTTGGCTGACACTACCGCCTGCTGCAATAAGCTTTGAGCTGCACTAAAATCATCAATGGGCTGATGCAGCCCAGCAACCAGCACATCGCTGACTTTTTGTACAGCTATCTCACTGGCCACATCTCCTGCTTTATGACCACCCATGCCATCAGCCAAAACCACAATCCCATATTCAGAAAGCAACTTGAGTGCATCTTCATTATGCTTTCGCACCAGGCCTTTATCTGTGCGTGCTGCTGCATCTAATATATGGAAAGTCATACTCTAGCTCGCATTTCTCACCAGATGGCAGCCTAAATTTATTATCTATAAAGAAAGCACAGATTCACTGAAATATCTGCATAAAAAAGAGAAAATGCCAAATACCCCACAACTTTACTGCAAACACCGTGCAATAAATGGGATAGATGAAGAAAGGATTTTTAACTGATTGGGATAAGCGCCTAAAAAAACACCTATTCAAATGCTTCAACAGGAATCAGATCTTTTACAAACATCACAACCTGAAATCGTCTTTTTAACGTAGAGTTATAATAGTTGGGATAGAGGTTGCCATTCGCAAAACGGATAAACATACCCTTGGCATAGTTACCAGACGGCACCACAAGCCATGCCTGCATACCATCTGTTCTTTCAACCTGTAGCAGGCTAAATTGCCCAGCATGCAGATACTCAATAACCTTTACTTTATTGGGGTAAGTCTTATTCAGCTGTTGTTGCTTGCTGCTCTTTGCCTGCCTGGCTTCTTCAGCCTCTTTGGGTGTACCCCAATAACCAATGTCACCCTGTTCATTAAAAAAGGCAAAAGCGACATCATTGGTTAGATGTTCACCCACAGAACCACCTAATATGTAGACGGCATCTTGATGGACCACTGAACTGAATGAACCACGGGCATTGGGGAGAGCAGTAGTATATTGCCAATCAGTGATACCTTTCCCTTCTGTCAGACGCCCCTTTTCAATACTGGAGAGGTGCATAATGCCGTCTATTCCACCCATTGAGTAAATGTAGCCGTTATGGACAACTGCCTCCAGTCCATACCGGTTTTTCTGCATTTCAGATGTGATCTGCCATGGCTCAAACATTCCATCATCATCCTGCTGCGACCACTCCACAGATGCAATGCCTACACCTGCACTCTTATCGTGGCCACCCAGCACATAGAGCTTATCGCCCACACTTTTAACAGCATGGACATAGCGTGCATATTGCATCGAATCTGATAGCAACTCCCACTCGCCCAAGCTGCCATCTGCTTCAACCTTTACCCGTTCTATGGTATCCAGCAGCTTGCCACCGAAGCCACCCACCGCATAGAGATAGCCATTAATGTGTACGACATGCACACAACGCCTGGCGATATTGAGTTTGGTTTTCTCCAGCTTCCATGGGCCAATGCTACCGTCTAGATTAACCTCTGCCCGTTCCACCGAGTCCAATAGTCCTTCCACATTAGTACGAGATCCACCAATGGCATAAACATAACGGCCAACATGTACTACCCCATGATAGGAACGACCAATATTCAATCCATGTTGACCATATTGCCAGTCTGACAGGGTGCCATCTGAGCCAACGCGACTGTACTCAACACGGCTGATGTAGGTTTCTTTGTTAGTACCACCAATGAGATAGAGACGATCCTGAATCATTAAAGCAGCTGCACCCGTTCGCTCCATGGAGAGCGCAGGCCCGCTCTTCCAACCTGGAATCCAAACCTTGTCATCCACGGATACGGCAATAGCAAATGGTTGAAACAGAAAGAGAGAGAGTAAAAGCCAGGCAGGGTAATTTAGTTTTTTATATGTTTTCATATCAAACCAAGCCTTTATATTAAAGTAAAACAGTGGCTGGCTTAAATGAGATAGTCCAACAGCAAGCCTGCAAATATGACTGCGCCAAAGTTATTATTGTTCAAAAAGGCAGCAAAACAGCCTTTTTTATCGCGCTCACGCGTAATGTATTGCTGATAGACAAATAGCAGCGCCGCTGCTGCAAGACCAATATAATAAGCAGCGCCAAGCTCAGCATTAATCCCGACCAACCACAGAATACCCACCATGGTGACCTGTAAAATGCCGATAATGATGAGATCCATATCCCCAAACAGAATGGCCGTCGATTTAACACCAATCTTTATATCATCATCACGATCAACCATCGCGTATTGAGTATCATAGATCAAAGCCCAGATTACGGTAGCTACAAACAACAACCAACCTACCGGCGTAACAGTCTCTGTGAGTGCGGTAAAGGCCATCGGAACAGCCCACCCAAAAGCAGCCCCCAACACAAGCTGTGGAAGATGGGTGTAGCGTTTCATGAAGGGATAAGCAGCCGCCAGGCTTACCGCTACAAACGACATCAATATAGTTTGCCAATTCAGCAGCAGTACCAGCAAAAAGGCCAAGCCCACCAACACCCCAAATACGCCCAAGGCCTCTTTAGGCGTGATGAGGCCTGTAGCAATAGGTCGGTTTTTTGTGCGCTCCACTCTGCCATCAATTTTACGGTCGGCATAATCATTGATCGCACAGCCTGCTGAACGCATCAGCGTGACCCCAATAACAAAGACCGCAACCACACCCCAATCAGGATGCCCTTCACCTGCGATCCACAAGGCCCACAATGCAGGCCACATCAGCAGAAGAATGCCAATCGGACGATTTGCCCGAATCAACAGCGCATAATATCCCAGGCGCTCACGCCAGGAAGGTTGGGGGGAGGTAGTTGCATTTAACTCAGGCTGAGTCACGGCTTAGGCTCCTTAACCACCAAAGGTATTTCTGGCAAAAAAATCTCATTTACCAACAGTGGTTTTCCGGCCAGATAAAACAGAGTGCGCCTCCCCCACAGTTCAGCTGGCTTCTCCTCCAAATGACTGGTAGCAGCAGCAAACAGGGGATGACGGGGTTGTAGTCGGGCAACCTGAATAGGGCCACGTCGCATGCTGGGATCAGAAAAGAGAACAGCTCCCAATGGCTTTTCACCCAGATTGGCAAGCCGCCGGGCTCCACCACGCAAACTACTGGCAGGGATCAGAGTACGAGCAAAGACCCAGGGTGTGCCCCGCCCCAGCAGCTCAACTTCACGCACCAGCGCAGTTTCAGCCCGACGGGTACGTAACAGTTGGCTCTCACTATAAAGCGGACGCCCCCATCCTTGATGCACCACCCGCACCCGGAATGCTCCCTCGCTGGCCTTGACCAATCGACTGGTCAGCGACCCACGATCAAGCAACCAATCCTCCATACCCATGGGCACATCTGATCCACGATGAATATTCCAGTTACCCCAATTTGGTTCAAGATTGGCGGAGGGTCTGTTCTCTGAACTCAATATCTTTTCCAGCAGTTATTAATTTAAAGAGGGGAATTATGGCATAACTTTCACTCAATGAGCGTGATTGATTATGCCCATAGATCGCTAACGACTTGTGCTATAGGCGCTAAATATTAGGCACTGAGGCAAAGCAGCGGTAACTTTAAAAATTCAGAGATTGGAGGGTATAGCGGTGTTTTTACTTGGATGGCTCTGCGCTAAATCACAAATCCATGCTAGGAGCTAACTGCATAAGAAACACAGAGTCATGCACGTTGAATATGTTTTTAAAATAAAGGGAAATACAGTGCGCAAACCTATGATATCTGGCTGGCATCGGTCATGCGGTTATTTGCTGAGCTATGAATAAAGTTTTGTGCTGTGCAAAGTGAGAGAGAAGACCCCATCTCGCAAATGCAGTTTACGCTTTGTAATGGTTGTGCCCCAATCGGTTTTGGTAAGTTTTTTTACCCCAATGGCTTCCAGTCCAATTTCAGTATTTATAACGTTCGAAACTGCAGCAGGCACGTTGGTGATTATGTTCGTCTTATCAGCTGCTTGAATCTGAGTTGGGCTGCTTTGCTCTTGCATAGCGAGCTTATCCATATCTGCAGCTTGTGAAATCAGTGGAACCTGTAGTAACACAACAACAGTAACAAGACTTAATAGCTTCATTTCATTGCTCCGACGATCTATTGGCGATTGCAGTTGAATGCTTGATCAGAACTTTAATGCAAAATAACAGTTTCTGATTTGACTTAAGTCAGTTTATAACGCGTCATATGTTGTGGCTATACCCCCTAAGTAATAGATAAGGGGTAGGATCAAACCAAATATTTAGGATTTAATTTCTGGGCAATGCCATATGCTGCACTGCACAACGGGCACAAAATAGAGGCTAATGCGATCTAAAGCTACTAACCAAAGGCACTGTAAAGAGACGTTTCAGTTTTTATTGAGATGCCACATAGCCAATGCTAAACCCATGTTTAAACAGCGAATATTTGGCAATATTGATAGCTTGTAATCAACAGATAGCATCCAACCAGCCTCTTCATGCAAGAACCATCTGGTGCAGCGGAACATTCTGTCAACCATCTCAAATACTCAGTGGGTTGAGATCATTTTCTGCCGTATGGATTGAGGAAATTCAGTGGGAATAATCTTCTTAGGTTAAACAGCGCCATACTCTGTCTTTTGCCCCAACCACCTTTTAATCAATGGCTGCGCATGGGAGGGGTAGCGTTCCAGGATAATCTCTGCTGCCTGCTGTACATCAGGCAATAGTGGCTGATGGTGAATGAGATCGGCAATACGCATCTGCATTTCACCTGTCTGGCGGGTGCCCAATACCTCGCCAGGGCCACGCAACTCCAGATCTTTTTGGGCGATAGCAAAGCCATCATTGGTAGCTCGCATCATGCTCAACCGTTCCCGGGCATTCTCCGACAGGGCATGGTACATGAGCACACAGTGGCTCTCAGCAGAGCCGCGCCCTACCCGGCCACGAAGCTGATGTAGCTGGGCCAGCCCCAGGCGTTCAGGGTTTTCAATGATCATCAGGCTGGCATTGGGCACATCCACACCAACCTCTATCACAGTCGTGGCAACCAGCAGATCCAGTTTTCCCGATTTGAAATCCAACATAATCTGCTCTTTATCAGCTGCCTTCAAACGACCATGCACCAAGCCAACGCTTAATTCTGGCAACGCTTCAGCCAGCAGCTTTGCTGCATCCTCTGCTGCCTGGCATTGCAGCGCCTCCGACTCTTCAATCAGAGTGCATACCCAGTAGGTCTGCCGCCCCTCTTTGCAGGCGCTGCGCACCCGACTGACCACCTCATCCCGACGACTGTCAGGGATCACCACTGTAGCGACCGGTTTACGCCCAGGCGGCAACTCATCAATCACTGAGACATCAAGATCTGCATAGGCAGACATTGCCAACGTGCGTGGTATTGGGGTAGCTGTCATGATGAGCTGATGCGGTACTTTGCCGCTTGCGGCACCTTTTTCCCGCAGAGCCAGGCGCTGGTGTACCCCGAAACGATGTTGCTCATCGATAATAGCCAACCCCAAGGCATTAAAGGAGACATCCTCCTGAAACAGGGCATGTGTTCCCACAACTACGGCTGCACTGCCATCAGCCAGTTCCGACAGCACCTGCTCTCTGCGTTTGCCTTTATGTCGCCCCGTGAGCCAGGCCACCTTGATCCCCAACGGCTCCAACCAACCTTGGAAGTTTCTCAGATGCTGTTCTGCCAACAATTCCGTTGGAGCCATCATCACAACCTGATGATCAGCCTCAACCGCCTGAATGGCGGCCAATGCGGCCACTACTGTTTTGCCTGACCCAACATCCCCCTGCACCAGACGCATCATCGGGTACTGTTGTTTCAGGTCACTGCTTATTTCACCCACAACCCGCTGCTGAGCAGAGGTCAATTGGAATGGCAATGCTGCAAGCAACACCTTCTCAAACTGTTTCTCCCCATCCAGTACAGGAGCAGGCGTTCTACGCTGCTCTTGTCGCAACTTACGCAGGCTAATCTGGTGTGCGAGCAGCTCTTCAAAAGCCAGCCGCCGCTGGGCTGGGTGGTTTCCTTCCAATAGCTGGCTTTGTGACACATCTGGCGGCGGTCGATGTAAAAAGCGAACAGTCTCCAATAATGCTGGCAGGTTATAGCGATCCATTAGCTCCTGCGGCAACCACTCATGCAGCAGGCTCGGCTGCTCTTCTAAAACAGCCAATGCCCTCTCAGTCAGGCTTCGCCAGCTTAGCTGATGCATCCCTTCTGTTGTTGGATAGATCGGGGTGAGTGTCTCCTCAATTTCAGCAGCTTCATCCTCTTTAAGAGGATTGTATTCCGGATGAATCAGCTCAAGTGATGTCGGCCCACGTCGCACCTCTCCGTAACAGCGCAGACGAATCCCTCTCACCAAATTGGCTTTTTGTGCAGCAGAAAAATGAAAAAAGCGCAGAATCAGGGAGCCACTACCATCAGCTATCTGTACCAATAATGAGCGGCGGCGGCCAAATTTAATGTCCGTTAGTTCAATTTTTCCTTCAACAACAACCTGATCACCTGGCCGCAGGCTGCCTATTGGAATAACCCGGGTTCGATCCTGATAGCGAGAGGGCAGATGAAACAGCACATCCTGCACCGTATTAATACTAAGCCGCGCCAATCTTTCCGCATTGCGCGGACCAATACCCGAGAGACTAGTGACCGGCATTTCACTCAGATTTTTATTTTTTACATTTGCAGCCATTTTTCGTATTAAGACCCTGTTGCATATCTCACAGAATGCCTAAAATAGATCATATGATCAAACAACAAACCCTACAGATTCAAACCCGTGGCCGTGGCACCTATGACATAACCAGCCAAGTTGAACGAGCAGTTCATGAATCAACAGCACGAAATGGCCTTTGCCATCTGTTTATCCAACACACCAGCGCCTCACTTATTCTCTGTGAAAATGCAGACCCTTCCGTCCGTGATGATCTTGAAGTTTTCATGGCCCGATTGATTCCTGATGGCGATCCAACCTTTGAACACACACAGGAAGGGCCAGATGATATGCCCGCCCATCTGCGCACTATTCTCACAAAGATGGATCTAACAATTCCTATATGTAATGGTCGTTGCGCACTGGGCACTTGGCAAGGTATCTTTCTGTGGGAACACCGCACACATCCTCACAAAAGACAGGTTATCGTGACTATCCAGGCTGAGTAGTAAAAAACCACAACCCTCCATAAATTTTATTGCTGCACCAAAACAGATTAAGGATTTATTACGATGCGGTATTTTTTAGCCATTATCCTACCCCCTCTGGCTGTATTTTTATGCGCCAAACCCATTCAGGCACTACTCAATCTTTTTCTCACTCTCTTGGGATGGATTCCAGGTGTTATTCATGCTCTGTTCGTAGTTCATGGGCATCTACAAGATAAGCGAACAGATAAGATCATCGATGCAATGAAGAAAGAGTAAGTACAGTCAACAACTGGCCAACACACACCACAAATAAAATACAACTGGAAATTATTTATCATGAGTCTCACCAAACTTAACACCACAAAAAAACACCTTATATTCATAGGTATCATTTTTTTTCTTAGCGGATGTCAATCAGCCCAGTATTCCGTACTGGAAAAAGTGGGTTATCACAAGCGTGATATTTTGGTTGATCGTGTTGGTAAAGCACGTGATGCCCAACAAGAAGGGAAAGAGCAGTTTAAATCTGCACTGGAAAAATTTTCCAGCGTGCTGAATTTTAAGGGTGGCGCACTTGAAGATAAATACAACCAGCTTAACGATGAGTATGAAGATAGCGAAGAGGCTGCTGAAGATGTACGCAACCGAATAGATTCTGTAGAGTCAGTCGCTGAAGCACTTTTTGAAGAGTGGGAAGAGGAACTCGCCCAATACACCAATGCATCACTTAAACGGGATAGCCAGACAAAACTGCGCAATACACGCAGTCGCTATAAAAAACTGATTACCGCTATGCGGCGTGCTGAGAAAAAGATGGACCCTGTGCTTAAAGCATTCAAAGATCAGGTTTTATATTTAAAACATAACCTCAATGCCAAAGCCATCATGTCACTGCAAATAGAGCTGCGCTCAGTTGAATCAAATATCGCAGTTTTAGTTAAGGATATGGAGAAATCCATCCGTGAAGCAGACACCTTTATTAAAGAGGTCGGCCTATAAGCAGGCCCTGCATATTTGCACTGTTTTTTGCATCATGGATTAAATGGCATAGATGTTGCTCCGTAAATATGTAACGAACTGTTTACATATAAACACCGTCCATACGGAGCAATGTCATGTCTTATCAAGTTGAAATAGACAAAAGCGATGTCCAAAAATTGGCGCTCACCATAGCCATTATTCCATGCCTGCTTTTTGCAGCCGGATTTTTGACAGCCACGCTATCACAAAGCAGCATAAAGTCTCTTTCTGCACCCACCACATCAAGCAGTGACTTAATAGCTTCATCTACTGGCACTGTTCAAACTGTATCCGCCATATCTGAAGTCATTGAGCCAGTGGCCGTGTTGAAAGAAGAGACAGCAACACAAGAAGCAAGTGAAAGCATTGAAGAGACATCCATGGCATCACTTGTATCTGAAGAAAAACTGATGCAATCGCTTGCACTTGAAAAAGCTCCTATAGAACCACTTGCATCAAATAATGAACCTCAAGCTCATCAACTATTCTCAGTTCAGGTTGCCGCTTTTCAAAAAGCATCCAATGCTATTGATTATGCGGTGCAACTCAAAGCAAAAGGCTACCCTGCAGAGGTTACTGTAGAAAATAACGCTTCTGACATCTCTGTTTACAAGGTTTTATATGGATCTTTTAAGCGAGATGAAGCAATTGAATCTGCTTCTAATTTTTCACTGCAGGAAAATACAACCAGCTTTATTATTGCTCGGTCATAAATTGCGGGGCTTAAGAAAGTTAAGAGAAATGGTAAATCAACACAGCATTGACGAGCAGCTGAATTGCAAGCAACGCCATTAATCTTTTGCCTTTTTTTCTCTCTCTAACCATATTGAGCAAGACCAGAAGCAGTAACACCGCACTGGCATAAACAGCTGTCATTTGAAGTTGTTGTATTTTTTCAGATGAACCGGAAACTATCCCGCTGGCAATCGCCTCAAGCCGTCCTGCAGCCACTACATCAAAAGATATCAGCTGAAAAAAAACAACCGCTAGGCAGATATATATAGATTTTAAGAAAATCTCAATATGTTTTTGATCTAGACTAAACATAATCTCTACATTCCATATTCAGTAAAATCATCGCTATGCACATCGCAGATTGTTTTGTGCCGCCATGCAAAACTCTATTAATTAGACGTATCTTTGATCATGATACGAAACAGAACTTCCCGACCGGCAACACTCCTGCCCGCACTCTGTAGCAATCACCAATTAACTTTGGCTTAATTGCATTATCGTCACGCCTACTCAATCCTTAAGTTTGCCTTGCTGTTTTTCCCACTGAATATGCGATAATGCCCCGCTTTGGATCTCCTCCCGGCTTAAACAATGAACAACGACGCACGACAAATCCTGGTTACCAGCGCTCTACCCTACGCCAATGGCCCTATCCATATTGGCCATATGGTCGAATATATTCAGACTGATGTCTGGGTACGTTTCCAAAAGATGCAGGGGCACCAATGCATCTACGTCTGCGCCGATGATGCCCACGGCACCCCCATCATGTTGCGCGCACGTCAGGAGGGAATCGAACCAGAGGAGTTGATTGCACGCATCAGCACGGAACACCAGCAGGACTTTGCTGATTTCAACGTGAACTTTGATAACTACCATTCCACCCACTCTGATGAAAATAAGCAGCTGGCTTCCACCATCTACCAGCGCAACCGGGACAAGGGCAACATCGCCAATCGCACCATCACCCAGGCCTTTGACCCAGTAGAGAACATGTTCCTGCCGGATCGCTTCATCAAAGGCGAGTGCCCCAAGTGTGGCGCCGATGATCAATATGGCGACAACTGTGAGGCCTGTGGTGCCAGCTACTCTCCCAATGAACTGAAGAACCCCGTCTCTGCTGTCTCAGGTGCAAAACCGGTAGAGAAAGAGTCCGAACACCACTTCTTCAAGCTAGGCAATTTCGAGCAGATGTTGCAGCAGTGGACTAAAGGCGGACACCTGCAAACCGAGGTTTCCAATAAACTGGACGAGTGGTTTGAAGCGGGATTACAGGAGTGGGACATCTCCCGCGATGCACCCTACTTTGGCTTTGAGATCCCGGATCATCCTGGCAAATATTTCTACGTCTGGCTGGATGCCCCTATCGGCTACATGGCCAGCTTCAAAAACCTGTGCGATAAGACAGGATTGAATTTTGACCAATTCTGGGGCACAGAAAGCAAAGCCGAGCTTTATCACTTTATCGGCAAAGATATCATCTACTTCCATGCCCTGTTCTGGCCTGCCATGCTCAGTGGTGCCGATTTCCGCACGCCAACAGCCATCTTCTCGCACGGGTTTCTCACCGTAAACGGGCAGAAGATGTCTAAATCTCGCGGCACCTTCATCAAGGCCAACACCTATTTTAAACACCTGAATCCAGAGTACCTGCGCTACTACTTCGCAGCCAAACTGGGCAGTGGTGTAGAAGATATTGATCTCAACCTGGAAGATTTTGCCCAACGGGTAAACTCTGATCTTGTGGGCAAGGTGGTCAACATCGCCAGCCGCTGCAGCGGTTTCATCAAGAAGCGCTTTAATGGCCAGCTTTCAGCTGAGCTTTCAGAGCCAGACCTATTTAAAGAGTTCATCGATGCTGGAAAATCCATCGCCGAACGTTATGAAAAGCGTGAATTCAGCCGCGCCGTAAGAGAAATCATGGCTCTGGCCGACCGGGCGAACCAATACATCGACGAAAAGAAACCCTGGGTTATCGCCAAAGAAGAGGGCAAAGAGGAGGAGCTACAGAATGTTTGCTCCATGGGCATCAACCTATTCCGGTTGCTAATAGGTTACCTGCGCCCCATCCTGCCTGCTACAGCAGAAAAATCAGAGGCTTTCCTGCAGATTGCTCCTTTAACCTGGGCCGAATTGTCCACACCACTGACCTCACACACTATTGCAAAATTTAAACCTCTGATGACTCGGGTTGAGGCACCACAGATAGAAGCCATGCTGGAGGATTCCAAAGAGGATCTGGCTGCGCAGAACACCAAGAAAACCAAACCAAAAGAGACCCGCATGGAAGGCCATTTGGCAAAAGATCCCATTGCTGACACTATCGAGCTTGGTGACTTCGCCAAGATAGATCTGCGCATTGCCCGTATTACCAAGGCCGCTCATGTAGAGGGGGCAGATAAACTCCTGCAACTCACACTGGAACTTGGAGAAGGAGAGACCCGCAATGTGTTCGCAGGCATAAAATCCGCCTATACTCCAGAAGATCTTGAAGGGAAATTGACCGTTATGGTCGCCAACCTGGCACCACGAAAAATGCGTTTTGGGCTATCTGAAGGGATGGTGCTGGCCGCAGGGCCCGGCGGGAAAGATCTGTTCATCCTTAACCCTGATGAGGGTGCCGAACCCGGCATGAAGGTCAAATAGGCTGCACTCAGCAAGGGCAGCCACTTTTACTTTAAATCAAATGAAACAAATAATATGAAACTCATACTATCTTTATTTATCGCTGTACTACTTACCGCCTGCACCCAAGAGAGCCAGAACAAGCTTGGTCGGGCAATACAGAACTGGACAGGCACCGATGGTGTACTGGAGGTCTATGCAGGCGACAAATTGGTCAAACGCTTTGTCAAGATCGACAAACTCTCCACAGCATCAGGCACATCAAATGGGGGAGACCGTCCCTATAGATACGGCTACGGCATCATGGATACCAACCTGAACAATATCGTAGATCCAGGTGAGAAAAAGGTCTATTTTGAGTTTAGCGACTACTCAACTTCCTACATTTTCTTTGAGAACCCAGGGGTAAAATGAAGGTTCACGCCTTCATCGATGAACAAGCCTGCATCGGCTGTACGCTTTGCATACAAGCCTGCCCGGTAGATGCCATTCTTGGTGCAGCCAAACAGATGCATACTATAATCATTGATGAATGCACTGGCTGTGAAGATTGCATTGAGCCTTGTCCAGTGGACTGCATTCAGATGCTACCCTTTGAAAATCAGGAGTGGTCACCCGAACTGAAAAAGCAAAAATCAGCCCATGCAGAACAGCGCCGCCTGGCAAAGGCTGCACGCCATGAACGCCTTAAGCAAGAGCGCGCTACCCGTCTACAGCGCAAGCAAGCAGTCTTAAAAAAAACCACGGATGGAGAAGACACGAAAAAGGCAGCCATTGAGGCAGCAATTAAGCGGGTTGCCGCCAAGAAGGCGGCCCAAAATATACAACCTAAAAACACAGGCAACCTATCAAGCGAACAACAGGCCCAGATCGATAAGATCAACAACAAAAGAAAGCAGACATCCACTACCAAGACAAAGTGAGTCTCCAGCGTGAACGAACAAGAGCCAAAATATATAACAAAAATTAAAGATTGCATGATCGACATGCCATTCTTCAATAAGTTTGGGCCAGAGGAACTTGATGTAATGGCCTATAAAATGTCGCTAAATGATCTAAAGATAAAAGAGTACGTCTTTTCTGAAGGTGACCCCGGAACCTTCATGGGATTTGTAGCCAAAGGTGAACTTGCCGTAGTTAAAAAAACCAAACAGGGCAAACTCAAGCGACTGGTATTTATTAAAAAAGGATTTACCTTTGGTGAGATGGCCTTAGCAGACACCTTCCCTCGCTCTGCCTCTGTCATTGCCAGAGCCCCCAGTGAAGTATTGACTCTCTCTCAGGAACAGCTGGACTCACTCTGCGAACAGCACCCCAAAATTGCTTTAAAAGTAATGCAGGGCATCACTCGCATACTTAGCCTAAACCTTAGACGCACCTCAGGCGAACTCTCAGATCATCTAGGCAAATAATATTATTTCACCACAACATTTGCCCCATCAGTTTCACTCC
>Ga0316190_10002628_pt1 | contig 13043 bp, 11 predicted proteins | sample Eddworburrow2_MG_FD_204929 | JGI IMG/M metagenome (GOLD analysis project Ga0316190, IMG submission 204929) | Coastal sediment microbial communities from Maine, United States - Eddy worm burrow 2 | ecosystem: Environmental > Aquatic > Marine > Coastal > Sediment | place: USA: Maine | collected... | reverse complement strand
ATTGGCGATCATTCCCGGAATATTTGTGAAAATGTTATTTATCTGGTTGAAGGTAAAGATGTACGACATATCAGTATTGAGCAGATGGAAGAAATCGTCTCAGATAAAGGTTAACGATTGTTAATTGAAAGAACCTCTGACTTAATCAGAGCTTCCTTAATTAAAAGAATGCCTTTTTTTAAGAGCATCTTTAATTAAAACAGGAATATAAGCCTGAAAAGTTATATAGTTTAGCCATTCTATTTATTCCAGATATGTAAGCGCATAATTTTTTAACAATATTAATTTCACATGGATGCTATCAATTTAAAATCACCAGAACTTTATATCAATCGTGAATTGAGTTTATTAGAGTTCAATAGGCGTGTGTTTGAGCAGGCTAAAGATGAAAACAATCCGTTGCTCGAACGCTTACGCTTTCTTTGTATCGCCAGTACTAATCTCGATGAGTTCTTCGAGATACGTGTCTCTGGTCTGAATCAGCAGGTTAAGTATGGCTCAGTGCAAACCGGGGAAGATAACCTGACACCGGTTGAATGCCTGAAAAAAATCAGTGAAGTAGCACACGTGTTTGTAGAAGAGCAGTATAAAATACTAAATGAAGTGCTCATTCCTGAGTTATCTAAAGAAAAAATACGTATATTGAAGCGCGCCCAATGGAAGCCAAAGTTATCGCGTTGGGTAAAACGTTACTTTAACCGTGAACTAATACCCATTCTTAGCCCGATTGGCCTGGATCCTTCACATCCTTTTCCAAGAGTTTTAAACAAGAATCTGTATTTTATTGTAACGTTAGAGGGTAAAGATGCCTTTGGACGAGAAAGTGGCTATGCAATAGTACAAGCACCGCGCTCTCTGCCACGTGTAATAGAAGTGCCTAAAGAACACTCAACCCGCACACACGATTTTATTTTGTTATCGTCTGTTTTGCATGAATATGTTGGTGATTTGTTTCCCGGCATGAAAGTAAAAGGTTGTTTTCAATTTCGGGTAACACGAAATAGCGATCTGTTTGTTGACGATGAAGAGATCGATGATCTATTACGTGCATTAGAAGGTGAATTACCGTCGCGACGTTATAATGATGCAGTTCGTATTGAGGTGGCGGATAATTGTCCGGCAGATATAATCAGTTTTTTGCTGGATCAATTTAAGTTAACGGAAGATGCACTGTATAAGGTTAATGGTCCAGTAAATCTGAACCGATTATTACAATTACATGATCTGGTTGATCGTCCAGATTTAGTCTACCCGGGTTTCACGCCAGACATCCCCCCGCGTTTATTAAAAACAAACAATATTTTTGATACTTTGCACAATGGCGATATCTTGCTACTACACCCATTTCAATCGTTTGCACCAGTTGTTGATTTTCTCAGGCAAGCAGCAAGTGATCCTGCGGTGTTGTCAATAAAACAAACCTTATATCGAACTGGCAGTGATTCAGCAATCGTAAGCGCTTTAAAAGTTGCCGCTCGTGCAGGAAAAGAGGTCACGGTTGTTATTGAATTACGCGCACGTTTTGATGAAGAAGCCAATATCGAATTGGCCAGTGATCTGCAGGAAGCGGGCGCACATGTTGTTTATGGTGTTGTTGGATATAAGACGCACGCCAAGATGATAATGGTAGTAAGAAGAGAAGGCAGAGCGCTGCGGCGTTATGTGCATCTAGGCACAGGTAACTACCATACTCGCACGGCAAGGCTCTATACCGATTATGGTTTATTAACCGCGGATCAAGCCGTTGGTGAAGATGTAAACAAACTCTTTCATCAAATGACCGGGCTGGGTCGAGCTACTAAATTGAAAAAAATATTACAATCGCCCTTTACCTTACATAAGGGGATCCTGGATTTTATTAACCAGGAGATAACTCATGCGAAGGCCGGCAAGGAGGCGCGTGTCATTGCTAAAATGAATGCGTTGGTCGATCCAGAGATTATTCGAGCCTTATATGAAGCTTCTATGGCGGGTGTAAAAGTTGATCTGATCATCCGTGGCATTTGTTGTTTGCGTCCTGGCATAAAAGGTATCTCTGAAAATATTCAAGTACGCTCTATCATTGGTCGCTTCCTTGAGCATACTCGTATTTTTTATTTTTATAATAATGGAAACCCGAACCTTTATTGTTCCAGTGCTGATTGGATGCCAAGAAATCTTTTTCATCGGGTAGAGGCGTGTTTTCCTATTGAAGAAAAACGGCCGCGCGATCAGATTATTCAATTCGGATTAATGAATTATCTTTCAGATAATACACAAGCCTGGATACTACAAGCCGATGGCAGTTATCGTCATGCAAAACCGGGAAATGCAAAACCGAGATCGGCGCAACAAGTGTTACTCGATCAGTATTGCTAATCGTGTCAACTAAAGCTTAATTTATAGTCTGTTGCCGAGAGGTAGTTTACTTCTGTTTCCAGATCGGCTCCTGTCAGAGGGTGCTCCGCTAACCAGTTGTCCTGAAATTGTATTTCTATGGTTTTGTCTTTTATCTTGATATCCATATCAGGAATTTTTATCGCGTTTCGGCTTCGATTTAAAGCTATCGCCAGTCGTAAGATAATAATTAATTTTATAAGCTTGTTTTTAACATCGTCGGTTACCTGGTCAAAGAGATCCAGAACAATTTTTCGACGATGTAAGCGAACCAGAATGCTCAATAAAAACTGTTCTTGTCTTGAGAATCCGGGCATATCAGAATTACTTAACAAGTAAGCGCCGTGTTTATGATATTGACTGTGTGCAATCGCCAGACCTGCTTCGTGTAAGCGCGCAGCCCAACCGAGCATTTTTAAATCTTCTTTCTTGTCTAACGGCCATTCGGCTTTTGTCTTTTTAAAGATATAGCGGGTAATTTTTTCGACACGTTCAGCATGTTCGGTATCGACACTGTAACGATTCATTAATCTGGAAACGGTCTTATCACGTACATCCAGGTCGTGTAGACGACCAATTTGGTCGTATAACAAACCTTCACGAAGTGCACCATCGGAATATTCCATGGATTCAATATCCAGTGATTCAAACACCGCAGATAAGACAACGACGCCACCAATGAATACGGGGATGCGATTAGTAGAAAGACCTTCAAATTCAATTTTATCGATATGCCCTATCGATATTAAAGCTGTTTTTAATAGAGAAAGTGACTCAGCGCTTATGGCGGCGTCACTCCAGCCTTGATTGATGACAACATCAAGAATTGAATGGATTGTTCCGGAAGTACCTATTACCTTATCCCAACCTTGAGCGCGATATAATTCCTGTACATTTTCCAGTTCTTGCAAGGCAGCGATCCTTGCCTTACGCATGCGTTTAGCGGTGATTTCACCGTCTTTAAAAAAACGTTGGCTGATGCTGACACAACCCATAAACAGGCTTTCGGTGATATTTGTATCAAAACCTTTGCCGATAATAAGTTCGGTACTGCCTCCGCCTATATCAACGATTAGGCGTTTATCTTTGTCATTGAAAATAGTATTTGCGACACCTAAATAAATCAGTCGTGCTTCTTCGCGACCAGAGATGATTTCAATTTTGTGTCCTAATGAGGCATTTGCAAGTGTGAGAAATTCGATCCCATTGCGTGCCTGACGTAAGGTATTTGTACCTACTGCGCGTATATTTGAGGCGGGAATAGTGTTTATACGCTGACCAAATTTTTCCAGACATAGTAATGCCCTTTCGATGGACTCCTGAGTAAGTTGCCGGTCTTCATCCAGCCCTCCAGCAAGCCTGACCATTTCCTTTAATCGATCAACGACCAATGCGCGCCCGTCAACAACATTAGCCACAATCATATGAAAGCTGTTTGAACCAAGGTCAACAGCAGCAAAAGTTTCGTTTTCGTTTGGCAAGAGAGACCCTGTTGCGACGTTAATTAAATGAGATGATTTAAAGAATATTTATGATATTTTCGAGTGGAAATGTAGCATAATTTAACGAAATTTGAATGTACTATTTATTATGAGTTTTCACCTCTATCTCATGCGGCACGCGAAATCAGATTGGTCTGATCAAGGCCTATCTGATTATGATCGCCCATTAAATTCACGTGGCCAGAAAAATGCGAAACAGATAGGCCAATGGATGGCCAAAAACGATTTCTTGCCAGATAAAATTATTTCCTCAGCGGCTGTCAGAGCGAGGCAAACCGCGGAGTTACTGGTACAGCAGCTCGACCACCTTGATTTGGAAGATATCCAGTATGAAAAAGATCTGTACCTTGCTTCAATTGATGTATTGATTGAGCACATTCAACTTTATAAAGGCGACAGCAAAGGCTTAATGTTGATAGCGCATAATCCAGGTATGGAACATCTGGTTAATTTTTTAATGAAAAAAGACACAGGGATGATAAACATGACAACCGCTAACCTGGCTATTTTTAAATATACGGATAGTATTTTCGACCCTGAGATAGATAAGGGCGACTTGATTGAGTTAATCAGGCCAAGAGAATTGAAATAAAAGACTTAATCAAGTTCTTGATATCTGTGTGAGGCTCAGGTTAAAGATAATATATTCATGACTAATAATTGAGGATCGTATTGTGTATTTCCTTGTTTGTTAGTCAGGCGCGTATCAAGAATATCAATACCTGCTTTACGTAGTTTTCGTTTAGATGAATTATCAAGTTTCAAGCCATTTTCACTGTCTATAAAGATAAAATTGAGTAATTTATTGGCAGGACAAGCGTTTCCAGCGTCACGTCTCAAAATTTCTAACAGCTTAAAAACAGACTGTTCCAGACTCATGCCAATAGATTCCGGATCGATGCCAAGATTAGGTATGTAGACTTTAGGACAAGGATTATTTGCGATTGCCTGGCCTACACCTTCGGGTAACAAGTTTGCCGCAACGCTGCTATAGAAGCTTCCCGGTGGGTAACAGATTAAATTCGCATTGATAATCTCTTTACGTTTTTTATTTGAAATATGGCTTGTCGCTGTCTTATTGTTTTTTAAATTCTTAATCAGATATAAATCTTTAATGGGACTTTTTAATGGTTGCGTCTCCTTTCCGGTTATCAGGTGTTGACCATAAATACGTTTGCCATTTTCGAGTGTTACCGCTAAATGTAATGAATCATCAACTATGGGTGATACATGGCCTAAAGCATTTACCAGTTTGGAAAATAAAAATATAACCGGATCGAGATGGCGCTTGTTATTTAAATAACCTGCGGTAAGGATAAGATTACCAATACTGGCACCTTTTAAATCAAAATTTTCTGGCATTCTCTCCAGAAATAAGGAGAGGTGATTGCAAATCAATTTGCGTATCGGTTTTTTGATGGCCGAAATAAGCGGTTCTTTGCCCTCTATCATGTTATTCAGTTGGGACAGCAGTTCTCTGCGTTTGGCTGTTTTTGATAAGCGATAGGCGAATAGCTGATATATTTCCGGGTGGCCGCTAATGGTATCGTCCGCTAGCGCCATAAGTCGTGAACGTAAGTCGCCAATAGCCGGAATGTCGAATGCATTGCGTAAAACAGCGGAGCTGCCACCGCTATCGAAGGGTGTGACGAAGTGAATAGAATTATGCGTGAATTTTTTTAACACTCGGCTCGTATCATTGAGTGCGGTACCTCCAGAAAAAAATAAAACCCTTGGTCCAAATTCAGGCGACTTTTCATATAGGCGAATACGCAAAAGATCCGGCAACGTTACGGTTCGAGATACAATGATCTTTTTCTTCATAAGGTAATTTATTGTATAAATGAGTGCTAGAATGCCGATACTCGACAGAAAGATCTACCGGCTTTTTATGACATTTCAATGGAGGTTCATTTTGGTTGAGTTAGTCCCTGGAATTCGTAACGCTGTGCGTGCCTTAATCTTGAAAGACGACGCAATATTAGTGCAGCACAAAATTTATGATGATGGCTCTGAGCGTTATGTGTTGCCGGGTGGCGCTCCGAAACCGGGCGAGACGCTGTCTGAAGGCTTAGAGCGCGAGTGTCTGGAAGAGATTGGCTGTGAGATTGATGTTGATTCGCTGATCCATATTGCAGATTTTTATAAGCCGCGAGAAACAGTTCCGCCAACAAAACGGCAACAGGTTGAGTTTATCTTCCGCTGTCATGTCGCTGCAACATATACCCCGCAAAATGGGCCCGCCCCTGACAAACATCAAAGAGATGTTGTCTGGTTACAATTCGCTGAAATTGAAAACAAGCCTTTTTTCCCTCGTGGTCTGGGTAAAATTATATTGCAGCAGCCACATTCATTACCGGTATACCTTGGCTTGATTGATTAAATAATTTAATTATTGCTGATGCGACTTCCTAAAACAGTTAAAGATAATTTATATTTTCTCCTGGCTGAAACGAGTTCACAGGTTGGTAATCTTCAGGTGTTGCTGGACACCGCATCAAACACGGTTGCCCGAAGTATTTCTGACCGCCATGGTTATACCTATAATCTGAAAATGCGCATCCACGATGGATGTATCGAAACCCTGCGTTCCAGAAAAAAAGGCGTTGTTGATATTTATTCATTACGCGCAGCTGAAGCGATTGCGTCAGACCTGGAAAACCTGACCAACCTTTGTCATGACTGTGTCTGTTTAATGGGTAACTTGACACGAAGAACGTCTATAAAGAAATTGTCGAGTTCACCTATGCTGAGTGATATAAGCCGTGGTATCGATATGATTGAAAAAGCGATTGCCGAGGACGATACCCGGCTTGCCTTAAAGCTAGCTTCCATCAAACAAAAACTGGATCGCGCTTACAATCGAATATCAGCTAACCATGTCAAAGAGTTACGACAAAACAAACGACCAAAAGATTTGGTCACGTCCTTATTTGTGGCACAAAGAGTTGGCGAGATGAGTGATGTGTTATTAAATATCAGCGATTCGATTGTTTCTGCGAAACTTGGCCAACCCATGCATGTTGATCGGTTCCGTACTTTAAAAATGGCATTGTCCGATCTGGGGCTGCTTGATGCTGAACTGGAATCGATCGCAGAAACGAAGTCGGGTAGTGGTATCTCAGGCGTCTCCAGTAGCAATGGTAATAATAGCAGTGATGCTAATAGCAGTGATGCTAATAGTTATGCCGCTATTTTAAAAGATGGTAGTAAAGCCAAGTTAAAAGAAGAACGGGAAAGTGTTGAAAGTTGGCATGAAATATTTCCCGGTCTGGCACCGAAAATCCTTTCCTATAAGAAGCAGGGCAAAAATGCTGCTATGCTTATTGAGCACTTGCCTGGCCAGACCTATGAACAGATCTTATTGCAGGAAAGTGATGTTTTGCTTGCCAAAACGACCAGGCATCTGGTTAAAACATTGACAGCAGTCTGGACTGAAACAAAACACAAGAAAAAAATAACAGCGAACCATATGGGTCAATTACGACAACGTTTAAAAAGCGTTTTAGATATACATCCTGCCTTTGAAAACAGGCCAATAAAAATTGCCGGCGCAAAAATAAAATCCATCCAACAATTAATTGATGAAGCGGAAAAGATAGAAAAAAAAATAACCCCGCCTTTTTCTGTTTACATTCATGGCGACTTTAATCTGGATAATATTATCTATGATGATGAAGGCAAAAAAATAAGGTTTATTGATTTACATCGTTCCTGTTATCAAGACTATACTCAAGATGTGGCTGTATTTATGGTATCCAATTATCGTTTACAGTCATTGGATAAGAAAACACGTAAACGGATTCAGCAAGTCGTTACTCAATTTTATAAATTTTCTGCCGGTTTTGCCTTGCGTAATAAAGATAAAACGTTCGAGCTACGTTTAGCTTTAGGTCTTGCGCGTTCGTTTATTACTTCAACTCGCTTTATTCTGGATAAGGAATTGGCCAATGCTATGTTTATGCGCGGGATTTATATTCTTGAAAGCCTTGCTAATACGGACAAAAAAAGTATGAAGAGTTTTCATCTGCCGATTAAGGAACTGTTCGTATGACTGATGTGAAAATTGCTGTGATAGGCATACCGGGTAAATGGTCGACTGAGGTATTAGCAGATGCAATTGAGGCAAAAACAGGATTTCGTCTCGTGTTGGATATGGGACAGATTACGGCTGATTTAAACACCGGCTATTTGTGGGCGGGCGAAATAAATCTATGTGAACTAGACGGTATTATTGTCAAAAAAATCAGTCAGGAATATAGCCCCAATACCTTGGATAGAATCGAGTTGTTACGACTTGCCGAACAGCAAGGCATAAGAGTCTTCTCAAAGACAGAAACAATAATTCGGATGATCGACCGTCTGTCTTGTTCGGTAACCTTACGTAATGGTGGAATACCGATGCCAGACACACGGGTAACGGAAGATGTCTCTACAGCAATATCGATAGTCCAGGCGTTTGGCACGGCTGTTTTTAAACCGCTTTATTCAACCAAGGCGCGTGGTATGTGTCTTGTTTCAGCAGACCAGACAGAAACAGAAATCATCAAGCAGATCGATGCCTTTAAATCGGAAAACCCGGTGATGTATATCCAGAAAAAGATCGACTTACAGGGCCGCGATTATGGTCTGGTTTTTCTGGGAGGGAAATATCTTGGTGCTTATGCAAGAGTCTCTGAGAGTCAAAGCTGGAATACTACGATTAACAGCGGCGGTAAATATGCTGCCTTCGAGCCAGTGCAAAGTATTATTAATCTCGCACAAAAAGCCGAGAGTCTATTTGGCATGGACTTTACTACTGTTGATGTGGCTGAAACAAAAGAGGGCCCGGTAGTGTTCGAGGTTTCAGCCTTTGGTGGATTTAAAGGCGCCAAGGAAGGTATTGGTATCGACGCTGCTGATCTTTATGCTGACTATACGATAACGGAGCTCGGAAAATGAATGAGATTGAAAAAATTACCGCTACGCTTGGTTCAGCTTATGAGTTGGTGAATGATTCTGTCCTGTTGCAACTGGAAGATTATAAAATTTCTATCCGCTCCAATTCGCACAAATTATTAAAGCAACTTGAGAATTACTTTTCACACACCCTCGGTAATGGTGCTGCCGATATTGAGATTGTTGCAATAGAACGAGAAGCACCTGAACTTGATTTAAGTTTTATTGACTGGAAACGAGAGCCCGGTAAAAGCGGACGTAAAGATTCTTATATAGATCTGAAAGGTGGCCGCCTGGTCAGAAAGGTTCGCACCGGGATGATCTTCCTGCAAAGCAAAGATCATTTAATAGCGGCCGGACCTTGTATTGCAAATGATAATCAGCTGATTAACTACATCAATAGTCAGTATATGAATTATCTTCAACAGCAAGGTGCACTTATTTGTCACGCAGCAGCAGCAAGCTTTAAGGGTGATTGTCTTGCCATCGCCGGATTTTCGGGTGGCGGTAAATCTACCTTGATGTTAAATCTGCTGGAGCATGAGGATGTGGCTTATCTCACCAATGATCGACTATTTTTAAAGCGTTCCGGTGAGGGTTTAACTGCTAAAGGCATACCCAAGCTGCCCCGTATCAATCCGGGCACGATCATGAATAATGATCGTTTGTGTTCAATACTGCCCGAGGCGAGGAAGGCGGAATTAAGTTTCTTGTCCAAAGAGGAATTATGGGATGTGGAAGAAAAATATGATGTTTTTCCAGAACAAGTGTATGGCCCTGAAAAGATTGTTAGTAAAGCTCGACTAGGTGCCTTGTTGATACTTAACTGGCAGCGCGACAGTGTAGATGCTTGTGATATCAAGCAGGTTGATATTAATGAGCGCCGGGATTTACTGCAGGCAGTTATGAAATCTCCCGGCCCATTTTATCAATACCCCGACGCTAGCTTCTACAGAGACGATACAGTTCTGGATGATCGACCGTATTTAGCGCTTTTAGGTGAAGTAGAAATTTATGAAGCTACCGGCAAAGTCGATTTTGAATTTGCTAGCCGTTATTGCCTCGAGCACATTATCCACTGAAAATGGATAGATTATGAGCCGCGAACTTTTATTAATGCAGCACGGACATTTAGATAAGTCTATTGATGAAAAGCTTAAGCCTGAGTTAAGTGATAAGGGAAAACGCAGCGCGCAACGTATGGGTGTGTGGCTGTCCGCCAATAAGCTGTTACCGGATCACATAATTTGTTCACCTGTTAGTCATGTAAAAACCACCGCACAAAAAACCTGTAAAACCGCAGGCTTGAATGCCCATAAAATCCAGCTTAATAAAGACCTTGTTGATGTCTCGGCTTCTGACCTTATTGATATCATCAAAACATGTCCCGAAAAGGCCAAGCGGATCTTGATAGTAGGAAATAATCCTTCATTGGAATCGGCCCTGACGAAACTCTCCAGGACGAATGTTCCAAGAACAAAAAAAGATAAAATTTTATCACCAGCAGCTTTGGCGCATCTTCGTATTGCTTGTTCCTGGTCAAAGGTATCAGACAATTGTGCAGAGTTGTCTCAAATTGTTTATCCAAAAACTTTACCGAAGTTATTTCCCTATCCGGACGTTAATGGCAGTGAAGGACGGGTGAGGCCAGCCTACTATTACCGGCAGTCTTGCGTAATACCGTATCGAATAAAGAAAGGCCGGCCTGAGATACTAATTATTTCTTCAAGTAGTGGTAAACATTGGGTTGTACCAAAAGGTATACATGATCCCGGTTTGAGTGCTCAAGAATCAGCAGCCAATGAGGCCTATGAAGAGGCAGGTGTAGAGGGGCGCGTGGCGGCCAGAGAAATCGGCAGCTACCAATATGCTAAGTGGGAAGCTACCTGTAAGGTTTCTGTCTATCCCATGGAGGCAAGTCATGTGCTGGATGAGAATGATTGGGAAGAGCGTCATCGCGGGCGACGTTGGGTAATGCTGGAGGAAGCCGTCAAGCTTATTAATAACCCGGATCTGGCAAATATTATAGCGAAACTACCTGACTTCCTCGGGCATCAAAAAAAATGAGCAGACTGATTGCTATATTGATTCGTCATGCAGATTACAATCAATTAGCCGATACACCTAGCGCGCATCAACCCTTCGGTTTAAATGATGCTGGCCGCAAGCAAGCAAGGAAAGCGATCGACCTGTTAAACCAGGTATTGCAAACACATAATGCTGTATACGATCCCGTTATCGATAGTTCTCATCTCCTGAGAAGTTGGCAAACAGCTGATGTTATTGCACAAGGCATTAGTAGTATTGATAAGGTTGTGGCTTATAACTCGTTGGCAGAACGCGGTTTAGGTAACGCGGGAAATTTAACGGTTCAACAGATCGAAGCAGCGATAAATGAAGATCCCCGTTATGAGACCCTGCCTAAAGACTGGAAGTCCAATAGCCATTATTGTTTACCGTTTTCAGGTGCGGAGTCTTTGTTGGATGCGGGTACACGTGTTGCCAATCATTTAAAGCAGGCAATGCAAAAACTCGATCGAAGCACTGCAGAGCATGACACCGTTAAAATATTTGTCGGCCATGGTGCCGCCTTTCGTCATGCGGCATATCATTTGGGGATTTTGAAATTTGAAGAGATTGCCAAATTAAGCATGTTTCACGCAAAGCCATTGGCATTTTCGATACAAACAGATGGGACATGGCAGCATATTGCGGGGGAATGGAAAGTGCGTACATTGATTAATGATCATCTGGATTGAATATGGCAGCAAAAGAACCGTATAACTATATCCCGCTATATCATGGAAAGTCCTGGGTGAAGCCGTATTTGCCACGAGAGGCGATGGATTGGACGCATGGTAACCATAAGTCGATTGAGCAAGAGTCGGCCAGTGTGGTTGATCTCGTTTCAACATTGTCGCTGTTGAATAAAAATAAGACCTGGCGTTGGCCGAAACGCAGACACTTTTTCTTTACAGATCTACATGCGGATGCGGATGCCTTTGCCGCTTCCTTAGTTGCATCAGGAGGGGTAAAGAAACGAGGCCCAAAGCCAACTGACTTTGTCTTAAGTCGGGTCGGTAAAGATGCCAATTTCATTATCGGTGGCGATTGTCTTGATAAAGGGCCAAGCGGCCTGGGTTTATTGAAAACCATTCAATATCTGAAAACACAGGGTGCACGTGTCAGGATATTGGCTGGGAATCATGATGTGCGGGTTATGTTTGGTATGGTTTCAGTGAGCCATAAAAAAGATGTGTTGAACGAACATTTTTTTATCCGTACCGGAGAAAAGATTATCCCTTTATTAAAAGAAGTCTGGGATGATTATTTAAAAAAGGACGGGGGACTTGAAGGTGTTCCGGGGCTTAAGGAGTGTCGAAGACGTCTTTATCCGCGTAACGCCTGGTTTGATGAGTTTCCAAAAGTTGCGGCAGAAGCATTCTTCCCGAACCAGATGAAACGTGAGCTTAGTCGTCTTCAGAAAAAATATGATCGCTTTGAAGAAAAATGCACGAGTGTCGGCCTGTCCTTGCGCCATGTCTATGCCGCTGTAGAAAAATGGAAAGAACTTTTTTTAAGTTCAGACGGGGAATTTAATTGGTTCTATAAATACATGCGCCTGAGTTATCGTTCCGGTTCCTTGCTTTTTATACATGCGGGTCTTGATAATAAGGTTGCCGCCAGTCTTCGTGATAATGGAGTAAAAGAACTGAATGCGACATTCCGGAAAGCATTATTTAATAGTCCGTTTCATTTTTATTATGGTCCACTTTGTAACACCATACGCACAAAATACAGGGATACCGATCATCCTTTCACAAAAAAAGGAGCTCGTTGTGTGCAAGATGCAGGTATAAGTGCCCTGATACATGGTCACCGTAATCTGTATTACGGTCAGCGTATCGTATTGCGACATTCGATATTAAATTTTGAATGTGATACCAGTCTTGATAAGAATACACGGAAGAAGGAAGGTGTTCCCGGGCTTGGCGCTGGCGTTACGATCATCGAGCCTGATGGACAAATTCTGGGCGTTTCCAGCGACTATCCTTACATCAAGGTATTTGATCCGAAAAAAACCTTAAAGCTTATCGCTAAACATAATTAGTCGCCCCTGAAATATAGATAGGTCAATGATTATTAAAGGAATAAGTTCTGTATTCTGTTAGAATAAACGTCCAGAAAAGCAGTGAAATCATGAAAAAACTGGACGATCTAGAGGTC
>Ga0316190_10002627_pt1 | contig 13045 bp, 12 predicted proteins | sample Eddworburrow2_MG_FD_204929 | JGI IMG/M metagenome (GOLD analysis project Ga0316190, IMG submission 204929) | Coastal sediment microbial communities from Maine, United States - Eddy worm burrow 2 | ecosystem: Environmental > Aquatic > Marine > Coastal > Sediment | place: USA: Maine | collected... | reverse complement strand
GTTCGACTTGCATGTGTTAAGCATACCGCCAGCGTTCAATCTGAGCCAGGATCAAACTCTTCAGTTGAAGTTTTGATAGCTGCTTATGGCAGCCAATCTTTTTGACTTGGATCGTGAGGGTTACCCCTCAAGATACTTCGTCGTTCTTTGGCCTTAACCAACAACTAACGAAGCACCCACACAAATTACTTGATCAAATTTTTAAAGAGCGTCTCGGTGTTTTTTCTTGCCGAGAAAGACGAACAATTATACTTGCTTGTCTCGTTTCGTCAAGCCCTAATTTATTCTAAATCGGCTGGCTAAGCAGCCCAAAACCAGGGTCAACTCACCTCGATTCAGCCGCCTTATTCCGGCAAGACCTCATCAAGGAGCGGCGCATTATACGCATCAATCTGAGTGCGTCAAGCGCTATCTTTTGTTTAATTGGCAACTTAATTTATTCCAGATTAAGATGTGCCAAAGTACGGTCTAAATATCCACATCACACAGACAAGCACGGCTTTTCTTTCGCGTTTTTAACTCAATTCCTTTCTGGCTTTATCCGTTTAATTTATAGCCACCCGCGCAAAACGACGCTTACCAACCTGATAAACATGAGTGGAGCCTGCCTGGCAAACCAACCCAGCATCTTCAATTCGCTCCCCATCAATGCGCACAGCCCCCTGCTTAATCATCCGCTGAGCCTCTGAGGTGCTTTTAACCAACCTGGCTTCCTTTAAAAGATTAGGGATTGGCAACTGCCCCTGCGAGGAAGCCACCTCTATTTCTGGCATGTCATCAGGCATAGCGCCCTTGCGAAACCGTGCTACAAAGTTCTCATTAGCCTTTTGGGCCGCCTCTCTATCATGAAAGCGCTCGACCAACTCTTCTGCCAGACGCACTTTTATATCACGCGGGTTAGTTCCTTCATTAACCTCTCTTCGCCACCCATTAATTTCATCCATTGAACAAAAACTGAGAAGCTCGAGATAACGCCACATAAGCTCATCTGATATCGACATGATTTTACCGAACATGTCATCAGGGGAGTCCGCAATGCCAATGTAGTTATTCAACGACTTGGACATCTTCTGTACGCCGTCCAGTCCTTCCAAAATAGGTAGCGTAATAACAACCTGCGGTTCCTGGCCATAGACTTCCTGCAACTGACGCCCTACTAGGAGATTGAATTTCTGGTCTGTCCCACCCAGCTCAACATCTGCCTTTAGTGCCACTGAGTCATAGCCCTGCACCAAAGGATAGAGGAATTCATGAATAGCGATAGGCTGGCCACCTTTATAACGCTTATTAAAGTCATCCCGTTCCAGCATACGCGCCACTGTGTGTTTGGCTGCAAGCTGGATCAGATCCGCTGCATTCATCTCATTCATCCAGCTGGAGTTAAATACCACCAGTGTTTTTTCTGGATCAAGGATCTTAAAAATCTGCTGTTCATAGGTTCTGGCATTATCCAAAACCTCATCACGTGTTAACGGCTTACGAGTGATATTTTTACCGGTAGGGTCCCCAATCATCCCGGTAAAATCCCCGATTAAAAATAGCACCTCATGTCCCAGATCCTGGAATTGCCGCAGCTTATTAATTAAAACAGTGTGTCCCAGATGAAGATCTGGCGCAGTGGGGTCAAATCCTGCCTTAATACGCAATGGCTTATTCTTTTCTAATTTCTTTAACAAAGCCTCTTCGAGAAGAATTTCCTCTGTTCCTCGTCGAATTATTGCCATTGCCTCTGCGGCTGTTATCATTTCCTGCCTCTCTATATAGATGTAGTAATACGGTTCGCGGCGCACAATTTACCTGTACTGGCGATAAAAAGTAACCATTCTGTGACGTGCAACAAGGAAATAACGCCAATCCACAGTAGGAAGACTGGCGAATTTAAGTCATAATTACATTAATTTTCCGCCAGTTGCCGCATTTATATGATAAAAGACTACAGAAGCAGCTCATCTCACGGCTACAGGCCGCGCCGCCGCTTTCACCGGTTGACCCTGTTGGGAGTGCCTCTCGCTTTGGCCGCCTCTGGCCTTTACGCTGCACTCCAGACCATGGAGCCAGCCCATTTAGCAGCAGATGCAGCCAATGAAAAACCAGGGTCACAGATTGTAACGCTGGCACTTCCTGAGGCCTCTGGTGAGACGCAGTCTAAAAGCGCTATCGCAACAACTACCAAAGAACACAGCGCGCAGCATTCTCCCCAACTGGCAGTTGTTGCTACATCACTGCAAACAATCCCTATCCCCAACAGCCCCAAACAGCCCATAGCAGCCCCCCAAAAGATTAAAGCTACCAAGCCCAACTATCAGTGGAAAGAGCATCGCATCCGCACAGGTGATAATCTTGCCCTGATTTTTCCCAAACTGGGGTTGAGCGCAAATCTGCTTCACCGCATCGTATCCAGCAACAGCACTGCTGCCCAACTGGCTCACATCAAACCAGGCGAGACTCTGCGCGCAGCTCTAGACACAGACAATAATCTGCATGAATTAATCCTGAAACAGAGCGCCATTCGAAGCCTCAAGATTACCCCTGATGGCGACACCTTCAGCGCCAAAACCATTGAGCGACAACTTGAATCACGTACCACTCACATCTCAGGCAAAGTCACAAGCTCACTCTTTGTCAGCGCACAGAAAGCAGGGCTTTCAGATCGCCTCATCATGGAGCTGGCCAATATTTTTGGGTGGGACATCGATTTTGCGCTGGAAATTCGAGCTGGCGACTATTTTAACGTCATCTATCAAGAGGATTTTTTGGACGGTGAAAAATATCGTGATGGCGCCATCTTGGCTGCAGAGTTTGTAAATAGAGGCGAGTCTTTCCGAGCAATACGTTATACAGATGCAACAGGGAGAGAGGATTACTACTCCCCTGATGGAAAGAGTGTGCGCAAAGCCTTTTTGCGCAGCCCTGTAGATTTTCGACGCATCAGCTCAAAGTTCCAAAAGTCACGCTGGCATCCCGTGTTAGGCAAAAAGCGTCCTCATCGGGGCGTTGACTACGCAGCTTCAACCGGTACCCCTATCAAGGCAGCAGGCGATGGCAAGATTATATTGCGTGGCCGCAAGGGCGGATACGGGCGAGCGGTTATGATCGAACATGGGGGCGGCATCGTAACACTGTACGGCCACATGTCCCGCTATGCATCCAAACAGCGTCGTGGCACCCGCGTTAAGCAGGGGCAGACTATTGGCTACGTAGGCAAGAGTGGATTGGCCAGTGGCCCCCATCTGCATTATGAATTTCGAATCAATGGCAGCCACCGTAATCCTCTGACGGTAAAGCTGCCATCTGCGGCACCGATTGCTAAAAAATACCGATCTGATTTCCAAGAAAAAACGGCTCCATTGCTTGCTCGATTGGAGATACTCAACAAAACCCTGGTCGCAAAAGTCACACCTTAGGCAGTCAGATGCACCCGGAAGATGCAAAGATCTACCTGGGGCTCATGTCTGGCACCAGTATGGATGGCATCGATGCCGCCCTGATGCGCTTCCCCAAGCACGGCGTGGAATTGATCACCACATACAGTCACCCATGGCCCACCTCATTGCAGCAAGAACTGCAACGCCTCACAACTCCTGGGAACAATGAGATCGACCGAATGGGTGAGCTGGATATTCTGGCTGCCGATGAGTTTGCTTCTGCCGCCCAAAAACTTCTGGTCAAAGCCAATATTCCAGCCTCAGCTGTAACTGCTATTGGCAGTCATGGCCAAACCATTCGTCATAGACCAGATGCAAAAAATGCATTTACTCTTCAGATAGGTGATCCCAACAGGATCGCAGAACAGACAGGAATCACCACGGTAGCTGACTTTCGCCGCCGCGACATGGCCGCTGGAGGCGAAGGCGCCCCACTGGTACCCGCATTCCACAACACTCTTTTCAGTAGCGATGGAGAGCATCGCTGCATTTTAAATATAGGGGGTATTGCCAATATCACCCTATTACCATCACAGGGTAAGTCAACCATTAGTGGCTTTGATACTGGCCCTGGCAATTGCCTCCTCGATAGCTGGGCAAACAGGCACATCCATGCCGCTTTTGATAAAGACGGGGCATGGGGGGCAACAGGGAAGATCCACTCCGCCTTACTGAAAAGCATGTTGGCAGACAGTTATTTTGATCGCTCACCCCCCAAATCTACGGGGCGTGAATATTTTAGTCTGGAGTGGTTGGAGAGATTACTGAGCCATCATTCAGGATTGTCACCTGAAGATATTCAGGCAACATTGGTAGCACTCACCACACAGAGCATCGCTAACGCTATTAAAACTGCAGCCCCAGACTGTCAGCATGTGCTGGTATGTGGCGGTGGCATTCATAATCCAGCATTGATGGAGCAGCTGCAACATCAACTCCCACAATGCCGCATAGAAAGCACCAGTCATTTTGGCGCCGACCCCGATTGGGTTGAGGCTATTGCCTTTGCCTGGCTGGCGCGACAAACACTGCTTGGCCTCTCGGGCAACCTGCCTTCAGTAACTGGCGCACGCCACCCTGTTGTCCTTGGTGGAATCTATCAGGGTTCGCTGGCAGCTACTCACTGAACCCATATAACAGCTTGATCTCCTGCGCCCAAAGCGAGCTGTCTATTGTTTCCAATATCAGCGGCATTTCATCCATACGCTCATCCTGCATAATAAAGCGGAAGGTATCCTCCCCCAGCTTTCCTCTGCCGATGCTTTCATGCCGATCAACACGCTTTCCAAGCTCAGGTTTGGAATCATTCAGGTGCATCGCCTTTAGGAACTCAAACCCCACCACATCTTCAAATAACTGCATGGTCTCTTTGTAGGTATCCTGGGTGCGCAGGTCATAACCTGCTGTAAAGGCATGGCAGGTATCAAGGCAGATACCAATGCGCGACTTGTCCTCAACACCATCAATCACATGAGCAAGATGCTCAAAACGATAACCAAGATTTGAGCCTTGTCCCGCTGTATTCTCAATGACCGCTGTTACACCATCCGTTGCTTCTAATGCACGATTGAGTGATTCAGCGATTAAATCCAGACAAGCCCCTTCATCAATCAGCCGCAAATGGCTTCCGGGGTGAAAATTGAGATAGACAAGCCCCAGCTGCCGGCATCTGTTCAGCTCATCAATAAAGGCATTGAGAGACTTTTGGCGCTTCTCAGCTTCAGGATGGCCTAGGTTGATAAGGTAGCTATCGTGTGGCAACACGTCAGCTGGCCTAAATCCACCCTTTTGCATATTGAGATGAAATTGTTCAATCTGATCATCATCCAGGGGCTTAGCCTGCCATTGGCGCTGGTTTTTGGTAAAGAGCGCAAAGGCTCGGGCACCAATCTCTATCGCATTTAACGGGGCATTCTGCACACCACCCGCAGCACTGACATGTGCACCGACACGTTTCACTTCATACCCCTAGTTATTTGTCTGCTCGAATTAACACACACCTACAGTGGGTCACTAATAACAAGCTGCTCTGGCTCCCCACCTTGGAACTCTATTCGCTTAGCCATAGCTGGATTCATATATACAGCACCCTCCTCATCCACCAACATGACGTAGCGCAGCTGCATTTGCTTGGCGATACGAAACCAGGCATTAGGGCCTGCAACTGTCAGTGCTGTAGCCGCTGCATCTGCTCTACCGCCATCCTCATCAATCACCGTTGCAGATGCAATATGTCTGACAGGAAGTCCATCGCGAGGATCAATAATATGGGGATAGCGCACGCCATCATGTTCCCTATACCGCTCATAATTTCCAGAAGTAAGCACACACTCACCATCCAAGGCCTCTATTGAAGCCATAATCCCAGCACCTTGTGGATGACGCACACCAACACGCCAGGGACGCCCACTATGAGTGCCACTAACACAAAGATCGCCACCTGCATTCACAATGGCATTATCCACACCCTGCTCACGCAATAGATCAATCGCAATATTCAAAGCGTACCCTTTGGCAAACCCGCCAAAATCAAGATCAACTGCCGGGTTGCGACTCCGAACCTGATTGCCCACAATCTCTAGATCATCCATGCCAGGCGCTTGATTAACCAGCTCAGCAATAGCTTCAGAAGCTGGCGGTGGGCCGGATGGCCGATCATCACTGTGAAAACCCCACAACGCAATTAATTTTCCAATAGCAGGATTAAATAACCCTTCACTCTGTTTAAAAAGCACCTGAGATTGCGTCATCAGCGGCAGCAAAAATGGTGTCACTGGGCGTGGCTGCCCCGAAACAAAGCCATGGTTAAGCGCACTTAACTCCCCAGGCTTCCAGGCATGCCAATCCTTATGCATACGCTGAAATGCCTTATCTACAGTTAACACCGCTTCCTCTGCCCGCTCATTACTGACTCCGCGCAATTTGAGATCAACCACTGTGCCAAAGATAAACAGGCTCTGGCGGTACTCAGATGCCGACTCACTACACGCCAATAATAGGAACGCAGTTAAAACCAGCACAAAGGAAAGTCGTTTTTGGGGGCGTCGCATAAATTTATTCACAAATATCTCAATATTCTGAATGGCATAAAAATAACTTCTAGATCCAAGCAAAACCCAGCACACCTCTGCAATTACTCGGCACTCAACATCAATTTAGATATATATAATTCACATCCATCAACTAGTATCTATTAGATATATCTTTTGTTTTTCACACAGCTTGCTAGGATTTACAGTAGGCACTGAATAAATAACTATGGGCTTAACATAACGTAATAATACGCGGTTTATATGCTATTCCAACGGATTAATATTAAATCAAAAATCCTTTTTATCATGCTGGCTGTTGGATTCATTCCAGGATTAGTTGGCATAGCATCAATCTATATCAAGGGTATGGAGGTTTTCCAACTATCAACAGTAAATAACCTCATCTATATTACCCAGCAAATAGCTGCGAACATCCGCACTACCATCAACAAAGAAGCATCTGAAGGCATGCTGATTGCGCAACACCCAGGTGTTCACGCCTTAGTTCGCAGTACAGCAGGGATCCAAAATAGACTTAAAGCATCAATACAAGATGATTTAAGCAAAGGAATAAAACACAAACCGTCTGCAAGCTATTTTGTCTATGATCGTGTTGGCAACTTAGTATTACAGATGGGTTCAGAAATTGAGATCCCTTTTGCTGATAAGTTCATAACCTCTAATTTCGACAATGTCACCGCAAAAGCTGTCATCGGCGACCCAATCAACAGTCATACCAGCAAAGGATTTTATCTGCCCATTTTTACGCCAATATATAGCCATCATAAAGAGAACGAAAGTAAAATCATTGGGAGCATGGTCACATACCTGAATATCCCACAGCTTCTAAATACCATTCAAATCAGTAATACCGCAGAGACTGGTCACTTTAATCTGCTCACTGAATCCGGCATGCTTATTTATAATCCTCTTATTACAACTGGCAATACACTTTTTTCAACGCAATCCATCAATGCACTTACAGCAGATAAAAAGCAGTGGTTTATTGATGTTGATGAACATGGTATTGAATCTGTTGTCACCATCATTCCGCTATCTCTGCACCACCAAACTGGCCTAATGTACAACGGCACAAACCCGCTATATATCGCCTTTACAAAATCTGCTGTTGACGCTTTTTCTGCGCCAACCAGAAGCGTGCTGCTTGGTGCAGCGTTGCCAGGCTTTTTCTTAGCTCTTCTACTAATACTGATCATCTATATGGCATTAAAGAAAATTGTTGATCCTATTGATACCTTAAAAAAAGGGGCCGCCATTATTGGAAGTGGAAATCTGGATCATAAAATTGAAATTCATACATCTGATGAAATTGAGGACCTTGCCAACGAATTCAACAAAATGACAACAGCACTAAGGGCATCCTATTCTGACCTTGAGCAAAAAGTATCTGAGAGAACACTCAAGCTTGAAGCTTCTTATGAAGAATTAGAGAAGGCAAGCAGCCTAAAATCACAATTTTTTGCCAGCATGTCACATGAATTACGTACGCCACTAAATGCCATACTGGGCTTTTCTGATGTGCTAACAGAGGAGGTATATGGCAGCATCAATGAAAAGCAGCATAAGTATCTAAAAAACATACATCAAAGTGGAAAGCATCTACTTGAAGTCATCAATGACATACTCGACTTCTCAAAAATTGAAGCGGGAAAAATGACGCTTCATTTAAGAGAATTGATTGTCGCTGATGCAGTTACCGAAATTCAAACTCTAGTTACGCAGCTATCTTCTAAAGCTGGCGTAAACCTCTCATTTCACACTGACAAAGCCCCGGTTTTAGTTATTGCTGACTGCGTTCGATTTCGTCAAATCATGTACAACTTACTGAGCAACGCAATAAAATTCACTCCAAAAGGCGGGGCTATAACTGTTACATTTCAACAAATTGACAGCAACTTAGTGGTGTCTATAAAAGATACCGGCATAGGAATTCCCGAAGAATACCTCCAAACTATCTTTAAGCCTTTTCGCCAAGTCGATGGGTCAGCCTCCCGAAACTTTGAAGGCACAGGCCTAGGGCTGACCCTATCTAAAGAATTTGTTGAGATGCACGGCGGGCAATTATCCGTAACAAGCAAGCTAGGCGAAGGGAGCTGCTTTACTTTTAGTGTGCCTATACTTTCACAGCATTCTACCAGCGCCCAATAAATGGCAACAACAGAACTATTTTAACATCAAGTTATGGAGCCCAATATTCATGCGTGACGACAGACAGAAAATACTGGTCATCGACGACAATGTTACCAATGTAGAGCTTCTAGATGCCTATCTATGTGCCGCTGATTATGAAGTGATCACAGCATTTGACGGTCAAACGGGACTCGACATTGCCTTTGCTGAAATCCCCGACCTGGTTTTGCTCGACATTATGATGCCTGAACTGGATGGCTATCAGGTCTGCACTCAATTAAAGAACAACGAAATAACCCGTTTTATCCCCATCATCATGATTACGGCTCTAACCGACATCGAGGATAAAATTAAAGGCTTAAACGCTGGCGCTGACGATTTTCTATCAAAACCATTCAATAAACATGAGCTAATGGCTCGTGTTCGGTCCTTGCTACGAATTAAAAGCCTGCATGACGATCTTGATAGCAGCGAAGATATCATCCTAACTCTAGCCTTAGCATTAGAAGCCAAGGATCCTTATACCAAAGGCCATTCAGAGCGCGTTGCGGCATTGGCCACCAATTTAGCCAAAACCATTGGGCTTTCTGAACGCGCGCAGGATCGCATTCACAAAGCTGGTATCCTCCATGATATTGGGAAGATCGGTGTCAGTGGGAAAGTATTATCTAAACAAGGCGCCCTCAAGGAGGATGAATACCGAGATGTAATAGCCCATCCATCTATGGGAGCAACAATCTGTCAGCCATTAAAATCACTGGCTGATATTATACCAATGATAAAACACCATCATGAGCGATATGATGGAAATGGAAAACCTGACGGATTAACTGGCGACAATATCCCCCTAGGTGCCAGAATTATTTCTGTTGCTGATACCTATGATGCCATGACATCCACAAGACCGTACCGGAAAGCAATGGAAAAAGAAGTTGCGCTTGAGATATTTAAAAATGAGATCGATAAGGGGCAATGGGATCAGGAGCTTGTTGCCCATTTCATCGATATGATGACGGCAAGCAAGATTGCATAGCTGCAATTAGCCAGCGCCTACAGTCACAGCATCACCAACTTGCGCCTTAAGCTTCTCACTGGCTCGCTCCATATTGGCTGCAATCTCTATCAGCCCGCATGAATTAACATACCAAAACAGTTCCCCAGGTGACACGTCAGAAAAAGTTCGCGCAAAGGTGATTCTTTTTGACCCGATGGTGATTACTGAATCAGAAGTAATATCCGCCTTACTTATGCCAGTAAAAATATTTCCATAATGATCAATATAGATGCACTCATATAAAAGGGCAGGCCAATCCTCGCCCACAATTGAAGCTGTGGCAATTAGTTCTTTGGGAAATGGCTCATTGTTTGCCAACTTAGTAGCAATGGGTGCAAATATGTCCCTGCCATGAAAACTCATAGAAGCCTGCACAGAATTCCAGTTAATTTTCCATATCTGGCAACCACTGGAGTGGCGCACAACTTGGGACAATAACCCATTGTCCGGGCCAACATAGAGGTGCCTATCAGTTTCTACAATCAACCCTATACGTTCTCCACCAACGCCAGGATCAACAATGGAGAGAAAAAGCACATCATCAGGCATCTGTTTAGATAGCGCTGAAAGCAAGTATGCGGTGGCTCTAGGGTTAACCAACGGTGCATCTGATAGTAGGTTAATAATTGGAACACTCGGAGAGCACTTCGTTAATACAGCATGCACCTGTCCAAGATAAGGACCATCACTACCAAAGTCCGTGACCAGAGCAAAGCACCCAATAGTTTTTTTGATCCGTTTGTTCACAGTCAAAAGTCTATCTTGAGTTTCAGTACAATACAAAAAAGATGGGGTATATTTCAGACACAAAAAAACCGGACATCGTCCGGTTTTTTTGTGTCTGAAATGGCATGCAAGCTATGCTTCTACAACCTCGCTCTCATTGAGCTCTGGTCGATCAAGCAATTCTACGTAAGCCATAGGTGCCTTGTCTCCAGCACGATACCCGCATTTAAGAATGCGAATATAGCCACCTGGGCGATCAGCAAACCGAGGGCCAATCTCAGAAAACAATTTACCGACTGCGTGCGCATCACGAAGCCGCGAAAAGGCCAAACGTCGCTTTGCTACACTGTCTTTTTTTCCGAGCGTTATAATGGGCTCAGCAACACGACGTAGCTCTTTTGCCTTTGGCAAGGTTGTTTTAATCAGCTCATGACTTAACAGTGAACAAGTCATGTTTCGGAACATCGCTTTGCGATGACTGCTGTTACGGTTTAGTTGCCGTCCTGATTTACGATGACGCATTGGGCCAACTTCCTGCAGTAAATGGTTAAAAGTTAATTTGTTACAGCACTACTGACGACAAAGGAGCTGGACTTATTTCATCAGCACGCTTTTCTGGTGGCCAGTTTTCTAAACGCATGCCTAGCGAAAGGCCGCGTGTTGCAAGCACATCCTTTATCTCTGTCAGAGATTTTTTACCTAAATTAGGTGTTTTCAGCAACTCAACCTCAGTACGCTGAATGAGATCACCTATTAGAAATATGCTTTCCGCCTTAAGACAATTAGCTGACCTTACAGTCAATTCCAAATCGTCAACAGGGCGCAACAGAATAGGATCTATCTGGGCCTCTGCTACTGGAGCATCTGCCTCACTAATTGTGGTTTCATCTAGCAAGACAAAAGCTGAAAGCTGATCTTGCAGAATTGTTGCTGCACGGCGAATAGACTCTTCTGGGTCAATAGTCCCATTAGTTTCCATATCAATAACAAGCCGATCCAAATCAGTTCTTTGTGCAACACGTGCCGCCTCAACTGAATAGGCTAAACGTTTAACCGGGCTAAAAGAAGCATCAATTTGCAATCTGCCAATAGGACGTTCGTCACCAGACAAGTTCTGCCTTGTGGCTGCAGGCTGGTAGCCTCGACCGCGTATCACATGCAGCGTCATATTCAATTCACCTTCTTTGGTGAGATTGGCAATGACATGATCAGGATTCGCTATTTCGACATCATGATCCAGTGTAATGTCGCTAGCCAAAACTGCCCCTGGCCCTTTCTTTCTAAGCGCAAGAGTTGCTTCTTCTCTGGCATGCATAGTGATTGCTAACTCTTTCAAATTTAGCAAAATATCTAGCACGTCTTCCTGAACGCCATCTATAGTCGAATATTCATGAAGCACACCTTCTATTTCGACTTCAACAACAGCGCTGCCGGGCATTGATGAGAGCAAAATTCGGCGAAGTGCATTGCCTAACGTATGCCCGAATCCACGCTCCAGTGGCTCAAGCGAAATCTTCGCATGCCTCTCATTGATGGCCTGAACATTTACCAGGCGCGGCTTTAAAAATTCTGTAACGGAGTCCGCCATGAATAATCCTCTAGTAAATGCTTTTACTTGGAATACAATTCGACAACCAGCTGTTCACTAATTTCAGCTGGCAATTCTGAACGATCAGGTATACGTTTTAAAACGCCCTTCATCGCCTTTGTATCGACCTCAACCCAATCAGCAAAACCATACTGCTCAGCTAGCGTGAGTGCACTTTGGATTCTTAGTTGTTTTCGGCTCTTTTCCCGAACTGCGATCTCGTCATCTGCGTTAACTCTATAAGATGCAATATTGATCGGTTTTCCATTAACCTCGATGGCTTTATGGCTAACCAATTGACGGGCTTCAGAACGAGTGCTGCCGAATCCCATCCGATAAACAACATTATCCAACCGGCTTTCTAAAAGTTGCAGGAGGTTCTCACCTGTAGCACCTTTGCTTTGTGCAGCGCTCTTATAATAGTTACGGAATTGTTTTTCCATAACGCCATATAAACGACGCACTTTCTGCTTTTCACGCAACTGGAGGCCGTAGTCCGAGACGCGGCGGCGACGCTCAGTCTGTTGCCCTGGGACTTTCTCCATATTACATTTTGAATCTAGCGAACGAGAACGACTCTTCAAAAAGAGATCAGTGCCTTCGCGGCGACTCAGTTTACATTTTGGACCAATATACCTTGCCATTTTGATACTCCAGAATCAGACGCGACGCTTTTTAGGTGGACGACAACCGTTATGTGGAATAGGCGTCACATCTGTAATGCTTGTAATTTTAAATCCAGCATTATTCAGCGCCCGGACTGCAGATTCGCGACCTGGTCCTGGCCCATTAACACTAACGTCAAGGTTTTTTACGCCAAACTCTTTTACCATGTTTCCTGCACGATCAGCTGCCACCTGCGCAGCAAATGGTGTGCTTTTACGTGAACCACGGAAACCAGATCCGCCTGCAGTTGCCCATGCAAGTGCATTACCTTGACGGTCTGTAATAGTGATGATGGTGTTATTAAATGACGCATGTATATGCGCCACACCATCAGCAATGTTCTTTTTTACCTTTTTACTGCTGCTATCTTTTGCCATTGGGTTTCTGTTCCTTAGCTACGGAA
>Ga0316190_10002624_pt1 | contig 13051 bp, 12 predicted proteins | sample Eddworburrow2_MG_FD_204929 | JGI IMG/M metagenome (GOLD analysis project Ga0316190, IMG submission 204929) | Coastal sediment microbial communities from Maine, United States - Eddy worm burrow 2 | ecosystem: Environmental > Aquatic > Marine > Coastal > Sediment | place: USA: Maine | collected... | reverse complement strand
AAAATGCGCGCATGATCAACCTTTTGGTTAAATTTGGAGCTCGTTGTGATCTCCAAAACGATCAGGAAGGAACCCCCGTTGATCTCCACGAAATGATTCATGCTGATTCAATTCCACTGAAAGAAAAAATTTATCAGGTCAAAGATGACGGTGATTTTGAAGAGATGTCACGGGAAGATTTTGAGGAGATTAGTGGTGCAAAATACATTGATCGAATGTGGGTAAAACCTGAAATCTTTTTGCAGATATGGACCCAAGCAACGCCAAGCATTCCAAAAGGAAATTTCATAAAAGAGTGCCGCAAGCAGTACTACGACCTCACCCGCGACGTTCAAACCATCGCTTTGCAAGTGGAGGGACAAGATGAAACCGGCAAGAAGATTCCAATTGGTTCGAGCACCGTTGCCATGAGGGATATCAAAAATAATGAGCTCATTTGCGAATATCTTGGGAGTTATTGTCCTTCAGAAGAAATTCTTGATCATGAAAGCGATACCTACAGAATGAGTCGTATAGATGGTATATCAGCTAGAAATCTTGGACCAATAATCCCAGACGGCTTACCTAATGCCATGACACTTCCTCTATTAAATACCAAAGGCCTTCCCGAAAGAAGCGTTCTCGTCGCTTCAAGAGATATCCCAAAAGGAACTCCTATCGCATGGGACTACGGTAAAAGCACCATTAAAATTGCCCGTTTAGGGGCTACAGATGCTGAAAAAAGCTCGTTGTCTAATAGATACATCGAAGTTTTCCCTCATACTCTTGATACATTTTTACAGGCGAATGATTTCAAAACAATCCTCATGAACTTTCATCAGTTTTTATTGACCAGAAAGCCTTTATACGATTATGAAAATCTCTCCAATCTTTCTGTTATTTTATATGTTTTAAACACCCCAATTGTGTTCATAAAACATGTACTTAATGGGAATCTCTCCAAAAAGGATTTAGCTCTTTTATTTGATAAAGAATTTCTAAGAGCGGTGCCTCTTCAGCGTGAGTCTCAGTATTATAAAAGACCAAATGTATTTCAAGTGGAAGCCCTTCTAGCCATTATGGAAACTCCAGAGAAATACACGTTCCTCCGAAATTTCTTGCTCACGTTTCTAGAAAGGGGATATTTATATTTTTGTGCGAGTGCCATAGTAACATTGTCTGCAGCCGGCATCCACCGCTTCCAAGACGTGGAGGGATTCTCACCTGAGGATTTCATCCACTTTAAAGAGCTCGCCTTTGAATTTCTGGAAGAGGGAAAGGGCATGTTAGCCTCCCAGGTTCTTCTCGATTTATTCAAGTCTTTTGATCCTAAATATTTGGCAAATAAAAAGAGATTCAGCAAAGACTTTCTAAAATCCTACTATATCAAGAGTGAGTCAGAGATTCTAAAGAGCCAAATCATAACACGTGACACTGATAGCTAAACCACTTCGGAGACTTAATATGACACCCAAACTTTACGATTTTTCAAATAGAGAATTATTCAATTTTGCTGATCAACCCGCATTCAGACTAATTTATCGAAGCCTCTCCAACAAGACCTGTCGAAAAAAACTGGAGCATCAATTTAACACCGTTCAAAAAGTGGTCACAGAGGGTGAGTTTATTGATAAACGGACTTGTGAGAAATTATATGAATTTAGCGCTCGATTAGAGCCAACCAAAATTACGACACTCCATCTGGCTGTTATGACTGGGCAATATGAAACGGCCAAGAAGCTATTAACCATCATGAAAGTGAACCCAAATTCAGCCGACAGGCGTGGATGGACACCTCTTCACCATGCTGCTATTCTTAATAATACCCCGATGATCGATCTATTGATAATGAATGGAGCCGAAATAAAAGACCTGACAAACGACCTAGGTGCAGCTCCTGTTGATTTCTATAAAATGGTTTTAGCTAATAAATTAGCTCCAAAGGAAAAAATTTACCAATATACCCGCGATCACGAGTTTGAAGAAATCACTGCCGAAAAATTCCAAGAGATTACCGGAGCCATGTATTTAGATCATATGTTGGTAACACCAGAAACCCTCGCAAAGTCATGGGTGAAAGAGTTACCACTCCCAAAGTACGATCCTGTGAGCCTGTCTTGCTTAAAACAATACTACGATCCCAAACGAGACAAACAAACACTAGCGCTGCAGATTGAAGGTCGTGATGAAACGGGTCAGAAAGTTCCCATTGGCCCAAGCGTTGTAGCGTTTCGGGACATCAAAAAAGGGGAACTTGTTTGTGAGATTCTGGGCAAATATACTCCGAGCTATGTGTACGGGCGCAATGCCCGAAACCTTGGAACCATGATCCATGATGGCCTTCCCAACACAGTCTGCGCTACCATAAATCAGGTAAAAGGCCTTCCCAAAAGGGATTTCATACTTGCCTCGAGAGACATAAAAAAAGGTCATCCCTTTACCTTTGACTATAGAAAAGACGATATTAAACTTGCTCGTTTCGGAAAGTCTGATGCAGAAAAAAACTCACTGTCAAATCGATATATTGAAATCCTTCCCACAACTCTAGAGACTTTTTTACTCAATAACAGCATCACGGAAATTCTCCTTCGTGATCACATATCGGCCTATGAAATCTCCGCTGCCATCTATATCTTAACCACCCCTGTTGTGTTTATGAAACATGTTCTTAAGGGAAATATTTCCTACGATGATTTAACTCTTTTACAAAGCCAAAAATTTATAAAAAAAGCTGGGCTAGGAGAAGATCTCATATTCCGCAAAAAACCAAGGGCATTTCAACTTGAAGCGCTATCCGCACTTATGAAAACGCCAGAGCGGTATACATTCATCAGAAGCCTTCTTCTTTCACTTCTTGATAGGGGGTATATTTCATTTCCAAGTGGCATTCTAGACGCAACCCTCAAAATTGGCGTCGAAAAAAGACAAGATGTTGAGAAGTATCCCTTTGAAGACTTTATTCACTGCATGGAGCTTATCCACGAATTTATTGAAGAAGGAAAGAGGTACTCAGCCATCGGGTTAGCTTCTGATATTTTAAGTTTTGACCGCCCGAAGCCACTACAATTGGCACAACGCTCGAGCAAAGAAGAGTTAAGAAAGAAGTATCATAGCGATTCAACTATCTAAAAAGAAAATCCTTTTCGCTAACGTAAAAAAAACAGGATGAACAGGATCGCAAGCGGCAGGATAAACAGGATAAAAGCTCAATTCACACCCTTTTTTGGTAAATCATGTAGTTTAGTGAACCACGAAAAACGCGAAAGGGACACGAAGCCTATAATGAAGCGTTTGGTACCACCTGCGCCCTTCGTTCATTTCGTGTTTACGGAACAAATAATCGTATATGTATCTGATTGTTATTTGGGAAATCCTCCCTATCCTGCCGCTTGCGATCCTGTCCATCCTGTTTTTTTTATGTCAACGAAAAGGTGTGTAGAATTATTCGGAAACATCTCAAATTTGACGAAAATGCCGCTTCAAATGATCGCGTAAGATACGACGATTCTCAACTAAATCAGCAGCGGAATCCAACAACGCACGGCCATTCTTGACCATCTCCGCATGAATAGCTTCGCCATCCTTCAACACAGCACAAATCAATTCCGAAGAAGGCTCAACCAATGAAAGTGTTCCCTGATGAAGAAATCCCGATCGGGTCCTTCTCTGCGCGGCACCACCCACTTTTTTTCCATCCAAAATCACGTCATACTGAGTGGGACTGGCCATACAAAAATGCTGCGAGAGACCCTTTTTGGACTTCGGCTGAGCATTAAGTAATGTTGCCTCACACTCCCTTCCCAAAAACTGACAAATGACATCAATCACTTCCCGATTGACATTGACATAACTTTCAAGAGTATTCGGAGAATACAGGTCATGTCCCACAGGAATGGCAAGCGAAAAGGCCAGATCAAAAGAATGAAAAATAATTCCACCGCCCGTAGGGCGCTTTTCAAGCGTCAACCCTTTTTGGGAAACCGCTTCTAAATCAAAAAACTTTTCAGGTTGAATAAAATGACCATAGGTAGCGCAATCTCCCCACCAGTCATAAAGGTGAAGAACCGCATCAGAATCCCGCTCAAGATTTTCAAGGAGAAATGCATCTTGCCCCATATTCTCACGAGCAGTTGCCTTTCCAGTTTCCCAAATCTTCATATGCGAATCAGTGGATGCCCTTTTTGCATAAGTTTATCACCAAAAACATACCCCAAACCCTTCAAATAATGGGTGTTTGGATCTTCTTTACGATAGAGATACAAAGCATCATGCCGAACGTATGAGATTAATAGAAATCGTTGAGTGTGATTGTGCTCAAGTTCACCTAAAGGAAGGAGATAGTCAGGCCCAATCATCACCACAGAACCTGGGTGAGTGGGGAAAACCGCGTCACTTGCATCAGATTCACCCTTGAGACAAACAATCAAAGCGGAATGAATCCCCTGAATTGAACTCTGCTCTTCAAGAGGTTTGGGCTCCGGAAATGCTTGGGGGTAATAGGGCTGATATCCTATAGAAGAGGCAGATTCGGGGACCAATAGTTGATCTGAACCTAATAAAAATTTTTGTGTATTAAAGAAACTCGACACCAGATCGGCAAATCGATTTTGACAATCGAATTTTTTAATCACATCGCTATCACGCCAAAGGTCCCGTGTGTAAGGATAAACCTCAGCCGGAGGCAGCTTTTTAGCCTGTTCCTTTCTAGCCCCAGTTCGTTTTGAAAGGACAATATCGATCTCATTATTGACCTCTTCAAGGCGAGCAGAAGAGATAACGTCGTCAAATTGAATAATATGATGTTCTTTAAAATAACGAATTTGTTCTGAGTCGGCAATGATTTTCATAGCTTGAATTATAGGGACTTAAGATTATAATCACAAGACGAACCCTATCCCGCTAAGTTTTTGATGGGTCTTTCGGCCATTTTCAGCAAAATGATTTAGTGGGATAGGTTCATTAGTTCAAAAAAATACAAAATCAAGTTAAAATGGCAATCATGAACGATCTTGACTCCATATATTCAAAAGCGCCTGAAATTGAATCAAAAATTGGCTACACATTTACTGACAAGGGACTTCTCGTCCTCTCTCTGGTCCATCGCTCTTTCGTCAACGAAAATCGCGAGCTGATCAACGAACACAACGAACGACTGGAATTTCTAGGCGACTCGATTCTAGGATTAATTATCTCAGAGTATCTCTATAGATACCTTCCCGAAACTCCAGAAGGAGAGCTCTCTTATTTGCGCTCTCGCCTTGTAGAGGCCAGCTCCTGCGTCAATTATATGCAACAACTGGGTATCGAGGACTATGTTCTTCTCGGCAAAGGAGAACAACTAAACGATGGACGAGGCCGCGAGTCCATTCTTGCCGATCTTTTTGAAGCCATAGTGGGAGCCATCTTTCTCGATGGGGGCATTGAACCCACAAAGCGATTTATTTTCCAAAACTTCTCGACTCAGATCAACGAGACTATGAAGCGCCCCGACCACAACTGGAAAGCGCTCCTTCAAGACTACTCTCAAAAGAACTTCCAGCAACCTCCCCAGTACGTCGTGATTGAAGAGTCCGGCCCCGATCACAGTAAAACATTTGTGATATCCGTCCAGATTCAAGATGAGGAATTTGGAAGAGGGACCGGATCATCTAAAAAAGAGGCGCAGCAAGCGGCAGCTGAGGAAGCTGCGAGAAAAATCGGAATTCCAAAGGAATAACCCATGGCCAAATCAAAGAATGTGTGGTACTGCTCCGATTGTGGTTACAAACAATACAAATGGGCCGGTCAATGCCCCCAGTGCAATGAATGGAACACAATGCACGAGGAGGTTGAACTCGCCTCAAGTTCCAAAAAATTTGAAGCGCAACCGATCAAAACCAGCAAACCCATTCGCGTCTGCGAGGTCAAGCAAAACCAAACTCCCCGCATCACCTCTGGAATTGATGAATTTGACCGCCTTATCGGAAAAGGAATCGTTCCCGGCTCTTTAACACTGGTTGGTGGCCATCCCGGGATTGGGAAATCAACACTTTTACTACAACTTTCAGATGCCCTAGCAAAGCAGGGTCTGACCGTTCTGTATGTCTGTGGAGAAGAATCGATCGAGCAGACATCTTTGCGTGCAAGACGGCTCAATGTCCATACCGATAATCTCTGGCTTCTCAGTGAAACGCATTTCACCCATATCAAGTCCCAGATCGAAGAAGTTCAACCCGATGTTGTGATTGTTGACTCAATCCAGATTGTGTACAAAGGAGAGCTTGCATCCGCTCCTGGCTCCGTGTCACAAGTGCGGGAAACCACAACTGAATTTATGCACATTGCCAAGGGGATGAACATTGCGACATTCCTTGTCGGTCACGTGACCAAAAGCGGTGAGATTGCTGGCCCCAAGGTCTTAGAGCACCTCGTCGATACAGTTTTGTATTTTGAAGGGGACAAAGCGCACAATTACCGCATGGTCCGGGTCGTGAAGAACCGGTTTGGCCCCACAGATGAAATAGCTGTGTTCAATATGACGGAAAAAGGGCTTGTGGAAGTACCCAATCCCTCTCAGATCTTTTTAGAAGAGCGGCGAAAGGGTGTTATGGGATCGGCTATTATCCCAACTATTGAAGGATCGCGCCCCATTTTGATCGAGGTCCAAGCTCTGGTCACCCCTACCGCCTTTAGCACCCCTTCCAGACGAAGTGCGGGAATTGATCAAAACCGGTTAGGCTTGCTGCTAGCCGTCCTTGAAAAGCGCCTGCGTTATCCCATGCATCAAACTGACGTGTTTGTTTCAGTGGCTGGAGGATTAAAAATCACGGAACCGGCCATCGACTTAGGAATCCTAGTCGCTGTGGCATCCTCCCTTAGAAATCACCTGCTGCACCCCGAAACAACCATTATGGGCGAAGTGGGTTTAAGTGGTGAAGTGCGCAGTGTGCCGCGTGCTGAGAACCGAATCAAAGAAGCGATCCATATGGGATTTCAAAAGTGTGTGATCCCAAAGCATAACTTAAAGGGAATCCCCAAATCCTTGCGGGATAAAATTGAGATTTATCCTGTCGAAATGGTAGAAGAGGCGATCAATGCTCTCATTCCGGAACCTATTTAAGAATTTCGGAGCTCAGGATAGGAGACGATAGCCTCTGCTGCTGCTTTTAAGGTCGTGATACCCCGCTCGAAGCCCACTTGAATCAATAAATCATTGAGATACTCAATCTCTGTAATCAAATGATCTTCACGCGTTTCCAAACAAGCTAATCGCTTTAATAATTCTTTTTCTTTCATATGGCTCCCCTTATGTTATGGAACCACACATCCTAACGATTGCATGTTAAGAACCTTTAAACACAGAGTAAATTTTTTACCCACTGCCAGGAAAAGGAATTCCAAAGAGATGGAATACCAGCGCCAATACAAGAAGCAGCACAAAAATAAAGAACAAAAATCGTGCGATAGTCGCCGCACCAGCAGCAATCCCACCAAAACCAAAAATCGCAGCGACAACAGCTACTATAAAAAAGATTAAAGCCCAATATAACATAGTCATCTCCTCTTCTTTTCTATAAGACATGCCATAGATCACAGATTGATGACTACAGTTAACATAAACACTTTATTACAAGTAACTAATGTTTTCAAATTCTAGCAATCGCTTCTTAATCTCCAACCCCTGTGAGAAGCCCCCCAAAGACCCACCCGCGGCCAATATTCGATGACAAGGGATAAATAAGGGAAATGGATTGGCGCCACAAGCCTGCCCAATAGCGCGAGATCCTCGTTCGCAACCGCAACTTTTTGCCAATTCTTTATAGGTCTGATAGTGTCCAAAAGGAATTAATCCCATTTGACACAACACTTGTTTTCGAAAGTCCGTTAAACCATCCAAATTCAATAACAATTTAGCAGCTGGTTGTTGCCTCGATGCATAGCTCTGACACCACTCATAAATTTCAGGGGAATTTTCATTTGCCTGAACTGTGAATTTTCCAGAAGGACTTAAGTCAACATTTTGAATAACTCCATCTTTCAAAATAACAGAGACCAAAATCTTTGGCCCTTGCTCATATGACAATTTTGTCGACATATTTAATTAACCTTTATAAGCTCGTACTCAACGGTGATCAAAATGATCTCCGCAATGATACCATTAACAACTCTAAAGTTCTAGAAAGTTGCAAAATTGGAGGATAAGATGATTTCATCAGTAGGCGATCAAATCAATCATGTAACAGGCACCCTAAATAAAATAACAGCATTAGGTAAGGATTCGAAAGACCTTTCTGATTCAGAATCGCTCCACGCAGAAGCAGTATCCTTATTTCAAACTTTCCAAGAATCCTATTGTAAACTTAGCAATATGGATTTATCCGTCGATTTATCCGAACATCTGGTGGACACCTTAATAAAGATTCAAGAGATAGTCCTAACCGAACTCAATATCTTGGGAACCTTTCCTGGTTTTGAACCCTTCCCCTCAAGCAGAGAAAAGTTAAGTCAAAAATTACTAGATCTAAGGCTTCAATTGACCGAACAGCCCGATTCCGAGAGTGGGACCACTAAACCCACGATCGCTAAATTAGATCACGTTTTATACCTAACCTCTCCGTTAGGTCGTCATATCAATAATGCGTGGATCATTTTACAACATCTAAATAGTGTCATAGACGATTTTCACAAAAACCCTAGTTTATCACAAAATATACGATTTAGGTCCGTGCTTAGATCTTTTGAAACTATCTATTCTAATCTAAGCTGCATGGATTTTCCCACCGAATTGCCTGACTACCTCTTGCAAAACCTACGGAAGGTTCAGTTCTCGGTCCTACAACTCGAGGATTTACAATCCGTGGTCCCAATTAAAAAGAAAATTGACCAAAAATTACTTGAATTGAAACTTTAATAGATCAACGAGTTTTATCCCAAACCTGAGTTGAACACCTTGATTATGTTCATCACTTAGGAAGCTCTTCGTGGTAAAAATGAGCATCTTAAGTTCGCATGCCAATAGTTAGGTAGCATGCGCGTGGTGTCCGTAGCCGTAAAATTTGATCGACATATTCAAATTTCACCCTTATTATCTCATTATGTTTGCAAATGATTACAGATGGAAAAACGGTCTTCCTGTTCCCCAAAGAGCCGTCAGCGAGGGACTGAAATATAAACTGATTTCCGATCCCTATAACAAACACATCTCAATTGAACGTTATCTAAATGATCGCTACGAAAGCACCATCTACGACTCTAAAATTCTTGATTTTAGAAAGTTAAAGCCAGCTGATCAAACTGGTTGGAGCCAAGAGTTAACAAATCAAGGCGTGTTGATTCGAGATATGGATGATCGCGTTGTTCACATTGAACACCATGAATTTGAAGACTCATTATGCCGCACTTGCAAAATTTATAGCCCTCATAACTGGCTAGCGTCGATCCATAGACTCTATTACACAGCTTTGGGTGATCCGTTTAACGGTGTGATATTGTTTGATCCCAACGATAAGCCCGTTATGGAAAAAAAGTATCAAGTGAACGATCAAAACGAATTTACAGAGCTTATTTCAGAAGAGTGGAATATACCCAAACATTGAATAGGAGTATTGAATGATAATAGATCGTGTATATGCTGAACTAGAAAATATGATCAATGCTGAAAATACCCCGTCTCCCAAACTCAAAGATTCCATTATCTCTTTTATGAATGCCTACGAGGCCCTTAGCGAGATGAAATTTGACATTTCTTCCCAAGGGGCTTTAACCGAAATCCAAAATGACATCAAAATCCTCTTCCAAGATGGAGACGAAAACCCTTTTGCAACTTTTATCACACAGACTGCACAAAAAATAGATGTCACATTACTAGATTTGAAATTTGCCCTTATCAGAAAGAAAAAAATGCTGCGAATTATGGGAGATGATCCTAGATTGCTGACAACAGAAGATCCGGATACCCCTACACTTGTATTAAGCTCTAAAACAGAAGATGCTCTCTGGAATATCCCCAAAAACTTAAACACTCTTGTATTGGAATATTGCAAATTATCAGAACGTGCTTTAGAAGCAATCGGCTCTCTCACAGAGTTAAATACCCTGGAAATGCTAGGCTGTACCTTTCAAACAGCCGATCTCAACCATCTTTTGGGTTGTCAGAATTTAAAGAAGCTCAAATTTCACCCGAATTTCAACCTTAAACTATTAAAGAAGTTTCCTCATTTAGAATCCCTCCACATTTCTGGACGGGTTCTATCGCCTGAAGGAATGAAACAAATCGCTGAAGTATCTCAATTACAAGAATTGATATTGAATGGGCGCCTCCGACATAACCTTATCGATGAAAGCATCAAGCCTCTCACTCAGCTCAAAAATTTAGAAACACTTATCATTCACCTGCCGGCTGCGCTCACAGATCGGTGCCTGGAAACAATCGGGCAAATGGCTTCATTAAAAACTCTTCGGATTCCCGATGGAGATAATTTCACCGATAAAGGCGTTTGTCACTTATTGTCGTGTGTCAAACTTGAAGAGCTAGAGTTAAGCTTTACACAACTGACTGAAAAAGGATTACACGCCCTGAAGTATTTACCATGCTTAAAAACGCTTACCTTGGAAGCTTCACGGATCACCTTTGATGGGGTGAAAGTTTTGGCTGAATTTCCAGCCTTAGAGTCTGCTAAAATTGGCGGTGAGGCATTTTGGAGTACTGAGACGCAAAAGGCTGTAATTGCCTATGGTAAAGAGATCGGGGTCGAGATTCAGTGTTCATAGCGCGAAGATTTGACCTTACAACTCTACACACCTTTTCGTTAACGTAAAAAAACAGGATGGACAGGATCGCAAGCGGCAGGATAGGCAGGATTTCCCATATAACAAAGACATAGACACCATCGGTTAAACTACATAATTTACCGAAAAAAGCGTGTAAATTGAGCTTTTATCCTGTTTATCCCATACGCATCAACCTAACTTTCGAAAGTTTTGCAAAATTAACGTGTTTCTTGGAGCCTAAAGTGGCAATCGGCGCTCACATCATGAAATAATTCTTCCCTTCGTGCACGGGCACGCACGCGGGCACGGGCACGAAAATAGGTTGTAGTTATAGTGCACACTTTATAATAGCTGCACATGTTTTACAAGGCTCATCCTCAGTTCGTTATGACTGAAAATCCCAAGTTAGGTTGATGCGTATGCCTGTCTATCCTGTTTTTTGAACGTCAACGAAAAGATGTGTAGAAGGGAGCCACAGAGACTCCCTATCTCTATAGGTTACTCGTGATGAGTCATTAATTGATCGCGCTTACCCTTTGGCATCAAACCATCGCGGTAGTACCACTCAGTCTTCACAATCTCGTCAATATATCGACGGTGAGGGCCGTGCTTTTTCCCCTCAAACCATGTGATCTCCTCAACAAGCATGCTCCCATTTCGGTAAACCTTTTCAACACCCTCTTTATGACCAGTCACAAAGGGAATTTCCCGCCAAACAATCCCGTTTTTGTACTCAACAGCTAATCCATGCTGCCTTCCTGCAATCCAACTCTCTGATGCTTTCGGCTCACCTGATGGGTAAAATGTCTGACGAACTCCTTCAATCACCCCATTGGCAAAGGGCGTTTCACTCTCCATGACCTGGTTGGGATGATAAGTCATCACCAAAACCACCTCACCCTGCGCAATCTGCTCGTTGCGAAGATGCGTTCCATAAAAATCTCGAACAATGCGCATCCCCTCTCCGCGGTCAACACGAGACTCAAGCTGGTTAGCAGACGTATAATATTGACCGGTTTTCAAGATCTCACCATCAAACAATTCTACGCTTTGTGGAGATGAGTTCTCATACCAAGTTGTTTTCTCTTTTTGGCTACCCGCAAGGTAACGAACCTCTTCCTTAGGCCAACCATTTTCGTTGTTATAGGTTTGCTTGACCAAGCGGCCCTTTTCATAAAGATCGACCTGCTGAATGATGTCGCTATAAGGGTAAGAATGGGTGGTCGCACCGTCTAAAGCCCCATGGACATAAGAATTCGAGACTGTCACACCGTTAGCCAGAGTTGAGATCACAGTCCCATCTTCGCCACGTGAGGCCCAATCATCCGATCCCACTTCTAATCCATATTTATGAACGTACTTCTGTTTGACAACGTCCCCTCGATTGGGTGAACAGGATGTCACTCCTAAAATTACCAATCCTGCACAAATCATGGCATGATATTTCATATCTCTTCCCCTAATGGTTAAATCACAGCTTTGCCTAATAACTTTAACGTCTCCTCGGTCAGACGAGAATGTTCCTGGTCCACCTCTTCTTGGGACAAGGTTTTCTGCTTATCCCGATATACAAACCGAAAAGTCACATTTTTTCGATGACTGCCGATGCGATCGCTTCTAAATATCATTATCAGCATCAGCTCTTCAAGTAAATTCGACTCCAATCCCCTAAGCGCCCGAAATACACTTTCAACCGGCTCTTCTTCCACCATCGTAATGGTCCAATCGCGAACAGAGCAAGGATATTGAGGAATCTTTTTTAGCTTATTTTGACACTCTTGCACTTGCATGATGTCATGAAGGTTAAGCTCCGCATAATACACCCTCTGCGGAATATCGAGAGCTCGCGTAATCGAAGGATGAACTTCTCCAAGAGAAGCCACCACAACATCGTTTACCCGAATGGAAGCCTGCCGACCAGGGTGAAAAATATGCAGCTGACTCTTCACAAATAGAGGATCAGACACAGAGAGCGAGCGAAGGAGGTTTTCCCCCATTCCTTTGAGGTCGAAAAAGTCCGCTTCACGGGTCTTTTCTTCGCAGTGATGTGGTCTGACATCGCCAGTCAGCATAATCCCTGCAACTGACTGCTCTTTGTATTGCTCATTTTCTTTTAAATGGATCCGGCCCACCTCAAAAAGACTTAAGCTTTGCACTTGTCGATCAAGGTTGTATTTCACGACTTGCAACATTCCCGGCATTAACGATGGACGTAAAACGGATTGATCCTGAGATGTGGGATTCATCACGCGGATGATCTCTTCTTTTGAAATCACCTCGTTTTCAACAAGTTTGACCTGCTCCGGACCAATAAGGTCACAGG
>Ga0316190_10002621_pt1 | contig 13061 bp, 8 predicted proteins | sample Eddworburrow2_MG_FD_204929 | JGI IMG/M metagenome (GOLD analysis project Ga0316190, IMG submission 204929) | Coastal sediment microbial communities from Maine, United States - Eddy worm burrow 2 | ecosystem: Environmental > Aquatic > Marine > Coastal > Sediment | place: USA: Maine | collected... | reverse complement strand
GGGCGGGCGATGCAGCGGAGCGGCTGTTCGTTGCCGAAGATTTCGGGGAGACGCGCGCGCATGAAGTACCAGGCGCCCATGTTCCAGGGCTCCTCTTGCACCCATACCAGGTCGACGTCCTTCGGATAGGGGGCGAGGCGGGCCTGGAGCTCGCTCGCGCGAAGCGGGTAGAGCTGTTCGATGCGAAGAATACCGATGTCGCTGCTCTCGCCCTGTTCTCGTCGTTCGAGAAGGTCGTAATAGATCTTCCCGGTGCACATCACGAGGCGCCTCACCTTGCTAGGATCTACCGCTGGATCGTCGGGGATGATTCGTTGGAACGCGCCCTCGGCTAGCTCGTCCATCGTGCTGATCGCGCGACGATGTCGCAGCAGGCTCTTCGGGCTCATGACGATCAGCGGCTTGCGCCAGGGACGCAGTACTTGACGACGGAGGCAATGGAATAGCTGCGCGGGTGTCGTGAGGTTGACGACCTGCATGTTGTCTTCAGCGCAGAGCAGCAGGAAGCGTTCGAGCCTCGCGCTCGAGTGCTCCGGGCCCTGGCCCTCCATTCCGTGAGGAAGCAGCAGCACCAAACCGCTCAAGCGGTGCCACTTGTCCTCCGAAGAAGAGATGAATTGGTCGATGATCACCTGCGCGGTGTTCACGAAGTCGCCAAACTGCGCTTCCCAGCAGACCAGCGCGTCCGGCGAGTCCAGCGAGTAACCCCACTCGAAGCCAACGACACCGGCCTCGGAGAGCGAGCTGTCGTAGATTTCCAAGTGCGCCTGGTCGGGGCTCAGGTGGCCGAGCCGGGTGTATCGGCGGCCGGTCTTGGAGTCGAAGATCACCGCGTGGCGGTGGCTGAACGTTCCGCGTCGCACATCCTGACCGGTCAGTCTGCACCGGACGCCTTCGAGGAGCAGGGTCCCGAACGCGAGGTTTTCTGCGGCGCCCCAGTCGACGCCTTCCCCGGTCTCCAGGATCTTCCGTTGCTTGTCGAGGACGAAGCGCTCGATACGAGGGTGTGGCGTGAACCAGTCGGGGTAGCTGGTCAGCTTATGGAGTGCGTCGTCGAGCTGTTCCCTCGGGAAGCGTGTGTCCGCGTCGGGAACGTCAAGGTCGCTGCCACCTTTGTACTCGGTCCAGAGACCCAACATCGAGGCGGGGATCAGGTTGTAGTTGCCGTTCTTGCGCGTGTCTTCGAGTGCGTTCTCCAAGTCCTGCTGGCGCCGGCCCTTGATCTCCTCCGCCTGCTCGACAGTCAGCTTGCCTGTCTTGACGAGGTGCTCGATGTACACCTCTCGTACCGTCTGCTTCCGGTCGATAGCCGCGTACATCTCTGGCTGGGTGAATCGAGGCTCGTCGCCCTCGTTGTGGCCGTACTTCCGGTAACAGAACAGATCGAGCACAACGTCGCCATGGAAGCGTTGTCGGTACTCGGCCGCCAAGGTCACGGCCTGCGCCACCGCTTCTGGATCTTCGCCGTTCACATGAAACACCGGGCAGCGAAGCATCCGGGTGATGTCGGTGCAGTACGCTGTCGACCGCGAGTCTTCCGGGTTGGTGGTGAAGCCGATTTGGTTGTTGATGACGACGTGGACGGTTCCGCCCGTTTCGTACGCCTGCAGGCGACTTAGATTCAGCGTCTCCGCGACGACACCCTGGCCGACAAATGCCGCATCGCCGTGAATCAACAGCGGCAGCACACTGACGCGGTCATCATCACCTTTGCGATCCTGCTTCGCGCGTACTCGGCCCTCAACCACCGGGTTGACCCACTCCAGATGGCTCGGGTTGAACGCCAGGGTCATGTGGATGCTGTTCCCGCTCGCGGTGTTTCGATCGAGCGAATAGCCGAGGTGGTACTTGACGTCGCCTCGCCCGACGTACTTCTCGGGATCGTCGTCTTCGAAGCCTGCGAAGATCTGTCGGACGTTCATCTCCATGATGTTGACCATCACGTTGAGACGCCCGCGGTGCGCCATGCCGATGACGACCTCCTCGACACCGAGCTCCGAAGCGCGTTCGACGAGAATGTCCAGCATCGGGATCACGCTCTCGCCGCCTTCTAGCGAAAAGCGCTTTGCCCCGGTGTACTTGGTGTGCAGGAATTGCTCGAAGATCTCGGCATCGGTGAGCTTGGTGAGGATGCGGATCTGCTGCTCGCGGCTGAGGTCGATGTGGTTGCCCGTGAGCTCCATCCGCTCGCGGAGCCAATCGCGTGCCTCTTGGTTCTCGAGAAAGGTAAACTCTACGCCGATCGTTCGCGCGTAGGTGTCCTTTAGACGCTCCAGCACGGACCGCAGCGGCTCGGTGGCTGGCCCCGCCAAGTTGCCTGTCGCAAAGATTGTCTCTGGATCGACGTGAGCGAGGCCGTAGCGTTTCAGAACGAGCTCGTCTTTGGGAGGACTCCGATGCAGACCAAGCGGGTCGAGATCCGCGAAGAGATGTCCACGCACACGGTACGCATTGATCAGTGCGGAAAGGCGCGCTTGAAGCTCGTTGGCGGCGAGCACCTCGGAAGAGGGCGGAAATGACGTACGCTCTTCGAGCAGAACGGGGGCCAGGGTCGTCTCCGCCGTCGGCGGCAAGAATACCGAGTCGCGCACGGCGCCGTCGCGATCAAACTCCTCGGCTCCTGTCGATGCTGCCAATGCCGTTGAGCCATTGCCGTCCGATGGAAGGGGTGCTGGGCTCAACATGCCCGTCGCAGTCACTGGAGCGATGATCGTTCCCGCGCTCGAAATCTGCGGCCAGTCCGTCGGTGCTAGGCTCTCGAAATACGCGCGCCACGCCTCGTCGACCGCGAGTGGGTTATCCACCCACTTGAGAAACTGCTCTTCGACCAGTCCTTGGTTTACGCCAAAATCTGCGGTCATATCCGAGTCGTGGCTCCAATAACCCCGGTCGCCGGCCAAGCCTAGCCCGTTCGGTTCCGAGGTGCTAGCGAGCGCACTGGTCGCGGCGCAGGAGTTGGCCCATCATGGGCGGCGATGACCCGGATCTTCATCGTTCTATCGGGCTTGCTCGGCTTCAGCGCCGTCGCGTTGGGTGCGTTTGGCGCGCATGGGTTGCGGTCCCGACTAGAGTCGCTTCCGGACGGGGTCAAGCGTTTGGAGTGGTGGAACACCGCCGCTCACTATCATCTCATCCATGCGCTGGCGCTCGCCCTCGCCGCCTGGCTCGTCCATCGGGGCGCGAGCACTTCGGGCTCTGTGGCCGGCTGGTCGTTTGTCGCGGGCGTAGCCCTCTTTAGTGGCAGTCTTTACCTCATGACGATCACCGGGCAGACCAAGCTCGGCGCGATCACTCCTATCGGGGGACTCTGCTTCCTCGTCGGTTGGGGCGCCATCGCAGTCGCGGGCTGGCGCCTCGGCTCCGGTAACTAGCTCGGCTACCGCTATTGTTGCTGCGCCTGCTGAGCTCGAATCTGCTCCTGCAGTTGCCGCATCACTTCCGGCGGCAGCTGGGGCTGCTGTTGAGTTCCGGGCGGTGCCGCGGGCATTGCCGGTGGCGGGGCAGGTGGAGCCACGGGGGTCTCGAACGCCTTCGCGTCGGGCTGCAGTCGGTCGGCTAGGTACTGCGACACTACGTAGATCGTCGGCTCGCCCTTGCGCCGTAGGTAGAGCTCTCCTGCTTGCTCGGTGGGCGCGCCGAGCTCGAGGACGATGGGGTTTGGATCGTCCGCCAAGGTCATCGTCACGGTTGCCTGGGGCTCCGTCAGTCCTGCTCTCGCCTCTGAGGTTTCCTCCGGCGCAAAGTCGGACGCGGTCAGCCGTGCCACCGTCGACAGGCTGCCCGTCACCTGCTTTGGATCGAAGTCACCCAGGGCTTCCTGGCCTTCGAGGGCCGTCCAGCCTGCGGCTTCACGCCGGAAATGGAACGTCCCTTTGGGACTTTCGAACCGGATCGCCTGCACGGTAGCTGCCTCTACGCTGACCACCTTTCGGTCGCGCCACGCCTTGAGCTCGCGGTCGAACGCGTAGCGGAGGGAGCCGCTCGCGCCGAAGACCTCCGGGCGATCGTCGATCCGTACCATCGTCATGCCGTTGCCATACTTGCCGACCATGAGCCGAGCGAGCGTGTCCTCGCCGCCCTTCACGATGACGTGCACCGCGTTCGCGTCGTCGACCTGCAGCCGCGCGTAGTTCTCGGGCTTCGTGGCCGCGATCCGCGTGAGCCTCAGGTCCGACAGCCGGTTGAGCGCAGACTCCACGTTGTTCTGGTCCGCGGCGGCGTCCACAGGGGCGGTCACGCGCCAGGCTCCATCGACGCGGGACAGCATGACAGGTTCGCCTGCAGGCCGTGTGATCTCGAGGGCGGTGATCGCATCCTTGTCGATCTCGATCGACGGAATCTCTCCCGCGCCGGCGGGTCGTCGGTCCCTGCTGTTCACTGCCCAGAGCGTCAGGGCGAGCAACACGAAGAACGCCATGGCTCCAACTGCGATACGGTTCTTTCGCCAGTCCATTGCGAGTCTTCCCCTTGCCTAGAGTTTGAGGGTCATCTTCTTGTTGGTGCGCTGTCGCCACCGGAAGAGCCCGAACAGCGCAACGAGGAAAGGAATCCCGAGCGTGTTGACCCAGCGGTAAGCGCGTTTCTTGGCGTCCCACGACTCGATTGCCGCGGTGCGCTTGGCGAGCGCCGATTCAACACCGGCCTCGTCGCCTTCTTCGGCCGCGGCCAGCGCCGTGTCCTCTGCCGCGAGCACCGAATCCGGGATATTGAGGGCCGGCTCTTCGATCGTCTTGGCGCGAATCGCGATCAGGTCCGAGTCCGCCGCCAACCAGTCGATCGCATTGAGAGCGAGGGCCAGAGCAGCGTTCATTTGCACGTCACCCTGCTGGGGCCGTGGTGGCATGAAGCTGTCCTCGAGGAAGCTGCTCGTTCCCGAGATCAGCACACGGACCTCGCGCTCGGCAGTCGGCGGCGCCGGAATCGCGTTGACGCCTTCTTCGTTCATCGGTGCAACGTACGCCGAGGGGAGCTTGCCTTCGATCGCGACCATCAAGGTGAATGGGCCAGCGTCCGAGGTCATCTGCCAATCCCGCGGATTGCGCGGCTCGAGCGAGATCGTCGGCCCCGACATCGTCCAGGAGTCCTGGGAGGAGCTCGCGAGAACCGTGATCTGTCCGCCAGCCGGAGCATCCCCGACCTCGAGCGGCGCCACGAACGGCAGCATGGGCGATGCCAGCCGGAACATGACCGGGTGCTGGAGCTGCTCCTCGCTGAGCTGGAGCACCGGAATCGGTGGGTAGGGCACGAGCACCTGCAAGCCCATCGGCCCTCGCATCGGTGCGCGACTGCATTGGGCGTCGGCCACGACCTTCGACGTGAGTCGAACGCCCCAGGCGCTGAGCAGCCCGTCCATGCGCGAGCTCAGCGCTCGTGCTGAGGGTCCGGCTTGGCCCGCAAGGTCTACGGCTACCGCTCCACCAAAGACGCCCAATGAACCTCCGCGCATGACGTATTGGTCCAGGCGCCGTAACTCTTCATCGGTGAACGGCTCCTGGGGGCCAATGACCAAGACCGCTGCCAGCCCAGGATCGATCTCCTGCGATGCGTCGACTTCCCGGATGTCATACAGCTTCAGGACCGACTGCAGGCTTGTCAGCCCCTGCTCCAGGGTGGGGCCTCCGTGCCCGCTGACGATGCCGATCGGTTTGCGCTCACCGACCAGCTCTTTGATCGCGGACGTAATGATGTACTCGAGCCCGGTCGTATCTTGAATGACTGGGATCGTTCGCGTCTCATCGAGGTAGTGGAGCACCATGCCCCGGTAGCCTTCGACGACGGCGACCTGGTCTTCTTCGATTTTCTGGTGAGCCACCGGCTGCACGCCATCGGCGCGCGCTGCCTGCTGCTTCTCCTCGTCGTCGGGATTGACGAAGCGAACGATAATCTGACCGTTCGACGCGGCGGCGTACTCGGAAAGCAAATCGCGCACGTGCCGCTCGGTGGCGTTGAACGGAGGGGGGAGATTCTCGGTGAAGTATGCCGTGACCTCGAGACGGTCGTCGAGGCTCGCCGCGAGCCGTTCGGAACCCTCGGCTAAAGAGAACAGCCCGTTCTGGGTCAGGTCGATACGCGGCGAAGGGAAGTAAGCCACGAGCACATTGAGGAGGATGAGGATGCCTCCTGCGAACAGCAGGAAGAGCAACGACTCGCTAGCAGCGCGCTTTTGAACTTTGGATGACATCGATCAGCTCCACCGCCGCGATTCCAGCGCTCGAAACGCGAGTGCCAGCGCAAATAGGGTCATGGAGAAGAAGAAGAAAACGTCGCGCAGGTCGATTACGCCGCGCGCCATGCTTTGGAAGTGATAGTCGAACGACAGCCACTCTAGCGCCGAGGCTGCGCTAGTCGGCAGCAGCGCCAAGAATTTGTCGAGCACCCAAAGGAACACGCTCAGCGTCAGGGCGACGAACAGGGCGATCAGTTGATTGCTGGTCCAGCTCGATGCCATCAGGCCGATGGCAAGAACGGCCGATCCTTGCAAGAACAAGCCGAGGTAACCGCTCCAGACAGGGCCCCAGTCGAGGTTGCCAAGAGTGGAGACGCTGATCGGGTACGCCAGGGTCAGCACGAGAAGGACCGCGTAGAGCCCCAGCACCCCGAGGAACTTGCCCAGGATCACCTGCGCCTCTGTCACCGGCATCGTGATGAGAAGCTCGATGGTGCCGGTGCGTTTCTCTTCGGCGAGAAGGCCCATCGTCAGCGCCGGGAGTGCAAACACGAGGATCAGGCCCAGCCAGCGAAACATCTCGCGGGTGCTGGCGCGGCCGAAGAGGAAAAACGTGTTCCAGAAGAAGAACCCCAAGGTCAGCATGACGATGCAGATGACGATGTATGCCACCGGCCCGTTGAAGTAGCTGCGGAACTGACGTCCGCCGATGGTGAGGATCTGATTCATGATGACGCTCCGGCGCCGGTCGTGAGCTGTCTAAAGATGTCTTCGAGGTTCTCGCCGCGCTGCTCGAGGCCGAGGAGCACGAGATTGGCAGACACCGCCGCCTGGAAAATATCAGCGCGCAAGTCCTGGTTGCCCTTCGGCACGACCTCGACGATCAACTCGCCGGCTGCGGCGCCCGCCTGCTCCTGCACGCTTTGGGCGTCGCCGATGGCCGAGAACGCCTCGTGGATATCGGATGCGCTGTGGCCGTTTCTCCTGAGCGTCGCGACGAAGCGGGGTTTTCCAGCCCTGGCTGCGAGCTCGTCCGGGGTGTCGTCGGCCACGAGCTCACCCTGGGAGATGATCAGCACGCGCCCGCAGGTGAGCCGCACCTCCGCCAGGTTGTGGGTCGACAAGATCACGGTGCGTTCGCGGCCGATCTCCCGAATCAGCTCGCGAATCTCAGAGGCCTGGTTCGGATCGAGGCCGCTCATCGGTTCGTCGAGAATCAGCACCGGAGGCTCGTGAATCAGGGCCTGCGCGAGGCCGACACGCTGGCGGAAGCCTTTGGACAGCTCGCCGATGCTCTTGCCGATGACGTCGCCTAGGCTGGTCTCCTCGACGACCCGCCGAAGCCTTGCGTGGAGCCCTCCGCCGCTGAGCCCGCGCATCTTTCCCACGAACTCGAGGTACTCCAGCACGAGCATCTCGGTGTAGAGCGGCGTGCTCTCGGGCAGATAGCCGATCGCTTCGCGGACCGCGATCGGGTCGTCGAAAATATCGGCGCCGCCGATGCGAGCCGTGCCTCCGGAAGGCGCGATGAAGCATGTGAGGATCTTCATCGTGGTCGTCTTCCCGGCGCCATTTGGGCCCAGGAAGCCGACCACTTCGCCGCGGTTGACTTGAAAGGTTGCGTTCTTGAGGGCGGTGACCGGACCGTAGTGCTTGGTCAGATCCCGCGCGTCGATCATCACATCGGTCATGCTCTCCCTCGCATGCGATACACGGCTTTTCGCAGGGCTGGCGGAGGGTAGCCCTGGCTCTAAGCCTGTCAAGACCCTCCCGGCGGCCTAAACCGCCAGGCGCGCGCTCTTATTCCACCCGTGTTTGAGCTTATGGAGTCCCATGGCAGGATCGCGAGCATGACGCCCCGGTGGGCACTTCCCAGACCGGTACAAACGGCGCTCGGGCGCGTGCAGCCGCTCGTGCGCCGAGCTGCCGATCTGTGGCCCTTGACCGCGCTCGGCATGGCCTTGGCACTGGTCGCATCCGTGGCGTTGCTCAGTTTCGGCTTCAAAAAGCTCGATCTCGTCTTGTTGGTGGTTGGCTATGGCGGCGTGGGACTGCTCGCGATCGCGACCCTGATCGTCGCCTCGAGTGCCCTCGGCCTCTGGTTGCGGCTGCGGCGCGCGTCGTTTCGCTGGCTGACTTCGACCTTCGAGACCGGGACGCCCTTGCCGACGGGCTTTTCGCTTCCGTCGCTCTGGTGGCTTCCCTTGGTGCAGGTCAACTGGACCTGGGTGTCACCTCACGGCGACGTGGCCGACGGTGTTTCCGGCGGCGGGCAGCTTCGAGAGCAGGTGACCCTTCGCCAGCGCGGAATTTTCCCTTCCGTTGTTCGGCGGATCGTGGTGCAGGACGCGTTCGGACTGTCCCGAATCGCCTTTCACCATCGTCAGCCCGGCCCCGTCGAGGTGCTGCCCCACCTTGGTGGAATTCGACGGCTGCCTGTTCTCTCCTCGTTGACTGGCGGGGACGATTACCCGCATCCGATGGGGCTCGAGGCCGGCGACCGAGTCGAGCTCAGGAGGTACGTGCAGGGCGACTCCGCGCGCTTCATTCATTGGAAGGTGTTCGGCCGAACACGCAAGCTGATGGTGCGCACGCCCGAGCGCGCATTGAGTCGAGCCCGTAGGACCGTCGCCTATCTCGTCACTGGCGCACACGACGAAGCAGCCGCCGCGGCAGCACGCGCCGCCATCGAGGAAGAGGCCCTCGGCATGGACTGGCGGTTCGCAGCCGATGGTTCTCCGGAGGCGACGTCCGATCGTTCCGAGGCGCTCCACAAAGTGATGACCTCCTCGCGTTTCGCGGGCCAAAGCGGGGGCGGGATGAAGCGCTTCTTGGCCGAGGTGGATCCGGGAGGGCCGGCTTCGCTCGTGGTGTTCGCGCCCCCGGTCATGGGAGCGTGGCTCGACGAGATGCGCTCGGTCGCGAGCCGGCGCTATGGCCGTGTCCGCGTCGTCATTGCGGTCGATGCCGTTCACGACCCGGACGGTCAATCGCAGTTGCGGCGATGGTTTCTTGCGCCGGTGACCGCATCGGGTGTCCAGCGCGCTGACCTCGAGCGCGTTGGCCGGGCGTTGGGTCAGCTCCGTTGCGAGGTCGTCATCATCGACCGCGTCAGCGGGAGGGTGCTTGGCGACGGCAGGCATCTAGACTCGGCGCGCCGGAGGGCCGCATGACCACCACCGTACGGTCCGCATCGGCGGGCTTCGCCAGCGCCCTTGCCGAGATTGGACGGGCCACGATCCATGGCGTCAGCTGGAGCGTGCTGGTCGCAACCATGGCTCCCTCCGGCTCCATACTCGCCGCGTTCCTCGGAGGTTTCGGCGGGTGCCTCATTGGGGACAAGCTCGGGCGCACGCGCTTGCGCACCTCGGCGATCGTCGTCGGGGCGGTCCTTCTCATTGCGATGGTCGCTGCGCTTCGCTCCTCACTGACTCACGGTTCCATGTTGGCGGCCGCGCTGGGGCCGGTCGGTGCGCTCCGGCTTGCCGGTATGCTGACGGCGCTGTTGGTGGCTGCGATCAGCAGCACGGCGATGCGAGCTGGCTCGACGAGGAAGCCAATTTACGCGGTCTTCGAGCTTCTTCTCGTTGCCGTCGCATTTGCGCAGCTCTTCGTTCCGCATCGTCACGGCGCGATCAACCGGCCATTTTACTTGGCGGACTGGATCATCGCTCTTGGCTGGGACCCGACCTGGCTTTTCCTCTTCATGGGCGGCACGGCCACCGTGTTCGGGCTGGTGCTCTTGCTGCGGGAACAACGGTTCGGCCGAGCTGTCGTCAACCTCGGTGTCGTCGCGCTGCTTCTGGCGATGATCGTCGTGGCGACGCCGATGCTCGGCATGCCGCCGCCTCCAGATGGAGGAGGAGGCCTCGGCCTTCGTCCCGAGCAGTCTGACGGCAAGGACGGCGGAAGTCAGAAACAGGAGCGCGGCGGGCCGTCCGCCGGCGAGCTCGAGTTCCGGAACAAGTACGACACAGGAGGGTCGCGCGTTCCGGTCGCGGTCGTCCTCTTCCATGACGACTACTCGCCCCCAAGCGGCGTCTATTACTTTAGGCAGGGCGCATTCAGTCAATACAACGGCCGAAAGCTAGTGGTCTCAGGGCGTCAGGACATCGACAACGATCTAATTCCCCACTTCCCGACACGCCTCATCGAGATCGAAAACGCGCCTCCGGCCAACGACAATCGGGGGCCACTCGAAACCACCGTCGCACTGATGGCCGACCACACGCAGCCCTTCGCGCTCGAGGCCCCGATCGAGGTCGAGCCCCTAGAGAACCCATCCCCGAATCGCTTCCGTCGCGTCTACCGGGCGACCTCCGGCGTGCTGACCGCGGACTACGCCTCGATGCTCGACGCTCGCCTTGGCTCCCCTGACTGGTCCAGAGAACAGTGGGCTCATTATACGGAGGCTCCGCCCGACCCTCGGTATATCGAGCTCGGCACTGAGATTGCGGAAGCGCTCCCAGACGAGCTCGCGAACAATCCGATCGCCAAAGCCTTCGCGGTCACAGGCTGGCTGGGGCGCGAGGGCATCTACAGTCTCAAGAACGAGCACAGCGGCGCGGACGACCCCACCGCGAGCTTCTTGTTTGGTGATCGCACGGGCTACTGCGTGCACTTCTCCCACGCGGCGACGTACCTGATGCGAAGTCTCGGAGTTCCCGCGCGGGTCGCTACCGGCTATGCGGTCAGTGAGTCTGCGCGTCAGGGCGGCTCCTCGCTTCTCCTTTCCGGTGGGGCCTCGCACGCCTGGCCCGAGGTCTACATCGACGGTTACGGGTGGGTCGTGCTGGACGTGTACCCCGAGCGTGCGCTCGATCCGCCCGAACAACCGATGGACGCGGACCTGCAACGGCTGCTCGGTGAGCTTGCGCGAGGGGCGTCTCCAATTCCGCTTTCCGCGACCGACCTTCCTAGGATCAAGGAGCTGGTGCGGCGAGTGACCTTGACCGCCGGGAGTTGGTTCCTGGTGCTGCTCGCTGCACTTCTCCTGTTCCTGTACGCGGGCAAGGCGTGGCGCAGGCTTGCTCCCACCTGGGCCGGAGCCGCCGCGATGCCGAGGCTCGTGTATAGGGCCGAGCTCGATCGCATCGGCGAGGTTGCAATTCATCGAGAGGCCGGCGAATCCCGCGAGTCGTTTGCAAACCGCATCCGCGACCGCCTGCCGTCGTTTGCTCCGTTGACGATGACCCACGTTGCGGCCGCGTATGGCGGGCATGTCTCCGATCCGCGCCAACTGCGTGACGAGGCGGCGAACGTCCGTCGTGACATCCGCGGCAGATTCCCGTTCTGGAAGCGGTTTTTGGGGTTAATCACCCCTTGGTCTTGGTTACGTTCAAAATGATGCCATCCTTCACTCACGGAGTTCTGAGCTGACATGCAGCAAGCGATTCAGTCACCCATCGAAGACACGTTGAACGGCGCACGTGAGGTTGCGGAGCGCCTCGGCGCTCGCCTGGGCGCAGCGATTCGAGGTCGGGACGACGTGGTCGAGCTGGTGCTCATCGCGTTGCTCGCCGACGGTCACGTGCTTCTCGAGGACTATCCGGGATCGGGCAAGACGACCCTGGCGCGTGCTCTCGGCAATGCGCTCGAAGAAGCCGACGACCCGAGTGGAGTCGCGGCATTTCGCCGTATCCAGTTCACCCCTGACCTGCTTCCAAGCGACATCACGGGCACGAACATCTTCGACGTCGAGACCAGCCGCTTTGCGTTTCGCCGAGGCCCAGTGTTCGCCCATATCGTGCTCGCTGACGAGATCAACCGCACGTCACCCAAAGTGCAGGCCGCGATGCTCGAGGCCATGGCTGAAAAGCAGGTGACGGTCGACAACCAGTCCTACCCGCTCGACGACCTGTTCTTCGTCATCGCGACCCAGAACCCGCTCGACCTGGCAGGTACGTATCCACTCCCGACGCCCCAGCTCGACCGATTCCTCTTCAAGATCGAGATGAAGCACATCGACCGTGCATCCGAGCTCGAGGTGCTGGACCAGTATCCGCGCGCCAGCCTCGACGTGGCTCGTGATCATCCGGGTGTGAGCCGTGCGGAGATTCTCGCGGCCCGGCGACAGACTCGCGGAGCCGTTCACGTTGCACCCGTCGTCAAGGAATCGTTGGTCGATTTGGCGCGCTTGCTGCGAAGTGACTCGCGTGTCCTCCAGGGCGCATCGACTCGCGCGCTCGTGTTGATGCTGCCTGCGCTCCAGGCGCGCGCCGTGATCCATGGCCGGGACTTCGTGTCGCCCGAAGACGTGGAGGCCCTGGCTCCTCACGTGTTCAAGCATCGGCTCGAGTGCGCTCCGGGCGTGGAAGATGTGGACGCGCTGATTGCCGAGGCCACGGCCGTCGAGATTGAAAAGCTCGCCAGGGCAAGCCTGCGTCGCGGTTGACAACAGAGCCCCGTAGAACCGGCGCTTCCCGCCGCCCGCGGGGCTTGGCCACTGGCCTTGCAGGCGGTGGCGTGTCTTACTGCGGTCCGTGAACAACACCTGGGTTCGCCTGGCACTACTCGCCGCATTCCTCATCAGCATCTACGTGATCGGGCGGGCAACGGGCTTCACCGAGGGACTCACGGTCGACGGCATTCGCGAGTCGATGCGGGCAGCCGGTGTCGGCGGCTTTGCCGTGTTCGTTGCGATCTTCTGCGTGGGTCAGCTGCTTTACATCCCTGGCTTCGTCTTCGTCATGGTGTCGGGGCTCGCGTACGGCCCGCTTTGGGGCTCGGTGGCATCGGTGATTGCAGCCACGGTTTCGGTTGCCGTCTCGTTCGTCATCGTGCGCACCATCGGCGGCCAGCCTCTAAAGGACCTCGACATCAAACGCCCGTTTCTCCAAAAGCCGCTCAACCATCTGGAGGAGCGGCCAATCCGCTCCATGATCATCATCCGCCT
>Ga0316190_10002620_pt1 | contig 13068 bp, 10 predicted proteins | sample Eddworburrow2_MG_FD_204929 | JGI IMG/M metagenome (GOLD analysis project Ga0316190, IMG submission 204929) | Coastal sediment microbial communities from Maine, United States - Eddy worm burrow 2 | ecosystem: Environmental > Aquatic > Marine > Coastal > Sediment | place: USA: Maine | collected... | reverse complement strand
ACAGGTTATAACCCGTCTCGTCGTGCAGCACCTGGTCCAGACCCTGGGTCTCTTCATCCTCGCTGACACGCAGTCCGATAAAGGCGTCGACCAGCTTGAGAATGATCCAGCTGAGCACACCGCAATACACAAAGGTCGCGGCCACACCGACAAACTGCACCCATACCTGGCCGCCCATGGTCATGCCCTCGGCAAGACCGACACCACCGAGAATGCCGACAAAGATACCGGCCATCAGGGTACCGATGATGCCACCCATGCCGTGGACCGGAAACACGTCGAGGGAATCATCGATCTTCAGGGTGTGCTTGAGATAGGCCGTGGCGCTGTAACAAACCACGCCGGCCGTCAGACCGATAAGCAGTGCACCGGCCGGACCGACAAAACCCGATGCCGGGGTAATGGTGCCGAGACCGGCCACCATGCCGGTGACGATACCCAGCACACTGGGCTTGCCATGGCGGATCCATTCCATAGTCATCCACGCCAGTGAACCGGCCGCGGCACTGATGTGCGTCACCAGCATCGCCATGCCGGCATCACCATTGGCGCCGAGGGCACTGCCGGCATTGAAGCCGAACCAGCCCACCCACAGCATGCCGGCGCCGGCCACGGTCATGGTGAGGTTATGCGGTGGCATTTGTGTCTTGCCAAAACCCTTGCGCGGGCCCAGCACCAGCGCGGCCACCAGCGCCGCGACACCGGCATTCACATGTACCACGGTACCACCGGCGTAATCCAGCAGGCCCATGTCCTGCAGCCAGCCGCCGCCCCATACCCAGTGGGTTACCGGTGCGTACACCACCACCAGCCAGATGGCCGAGAACCACAGCATGGCGGAAAATTTCATACGCTCGGCAAAGGCGCCGACGATCAGCGCCGGGGTAATGATGGCGAACGTCATCTGGAACATGGAAAACACGGTTTCCGGGATGCTGCCAACCATGCTGTCACGACTGACACCGCCAAGCATCACCTGGTCAAGACTGCCGATCCACTGGTTCATACTGCCGCCATCGCCGAAGGCCAGGCCATACACGAACACCAGCCACATTACCGACACCATGCAGGTAATCGCAAAACACTGCATCAATACCGACAGCACATTCTTGTTGCGCACCAGGCCCGCATAAAACAGTGACAGGCCGGGAATGGTCATAAACAGCACCAGTGCCGTGGATGTCAGGATCCACGCGGTGTCGGCACCGTTCAATTCGTCGGCCAGCACCAGGGATGGCAGCATACTGATCAGCAGGGTCAGCAGCACGGCCAACACTCCCTTCGGTTTTAGAAGGCTCATTGTCGTTCTCCCACGTATTCTTTAATTTGTTGCGTCTAGAGGGCGTCCGGACCCGTTTCGCCGGTACGGATACGGATGGTCTGCTCCAGGTTACTTACAAAGATCTTGCCGTCACCGATCTTGCCGGTATTGGCAGAATTTCTGATGGCCTCAATCACCTGCTCGACCTTGTCGGCCGGTACGCCGATTTCGAGCTTGGCCTTGGGCAGGAAATCCACCACGTATTCGGCACCACGATACAGTTCGGTATGTCCCTTCTGGCGACCAAACCCTTTCACCTCGGTCACGGTGATGCCCTTTACGCCAATCTCGTTCAAGGCCTCGCGCACATCTTCAAGTTTGAAAGGTTTGATTATTGCTGTGATTAATTTCATTTATTTTCTCCGGTTATGCGGATACCCCTGATCCGGTGGAGCATCATACCAAAGGTTGTATCCCGGTTAACAATCGCGGATGCGATCCGCTCAGATCCTTCAGCGGTTCACTGAGAGATCGCTCCCGATCAATGGGGTCAGACTCGATTGATCACCAACCTGTTCAACTCCGGATCAATCGAGTCTGACCCCATTGATCCGGCGACGTACCTACGTCCCTGTAGGCAAAAAAACGGGCGCCGAAGCGCCCGTCAAATGCCAACAGCATGTTTTCTGGTGAATTACTTGCCGGAGCCCTGTGAGCCCACAAATTCCGGGTAGGCTTCCAGACCACACTCCGACAAGTCGACACCGGCGTACTCTTCCTCTTCGCTGACGCGAATACCGATGACCATCTTGAGGACGAACCAGGTCAGCAGGCTGGCGACGAAGGTCCAGGCAAAGATGACACCGAGGCCAGTCAGCTGCGCGACCAGGGTGGCGTCTTCGTTGGACAGGACTACAGCCAGCAGGCCCCACATACCGACCATACCGTGGACGGAGATCGCACCGACCGGATCATCGAGTTTCATCTTGTCCAGCGAGATGATGGAGAACACAACGATCACACCACCGACGGCACCAATGGCAGTCGCCAGCAACGGTGTCGGGGTCAGCGGCTCAGCAGTAATCGCAACCAGGCCAGCCAGTGCGCCGTTGAGTGCCATGGTGAGATCCGTCTTGCCGAACAGCAGGCGTGCCGTCATCATCGCGGCAATCACACCACCGGCGGCAGCCATGTTGGTGTTTACGAACACCAGGGCAACGGCATTGGCTTCTTCGACATTGGAGATAACCAGTTCCGAACCACCGTTGAAACCGAACCAGCCCATCCACAGGATGAAGGTACCGAGTGTCGCCAGCGGCATGTTACAACCCGGAATCGCGCTGATGCTGCCATCCGCACGGTATTTACCCTTGCGTGCGCCCAGTAGCAGCACACCGGCGAAGGCAGCCGTCGCACCGCACAGATGCACGACACCAGAACCCGCGAAGTCCAGGAAGCCAAGCGCGTCAAGACCACCGCCGCCCCACTTCCAGAAACCCTGCAAGGGATAGATGAAGCCGGTCATGACGACGGCAAAGAACAGGAACGCCCACAGTTTCATGCGTTCTGCCACGGCACCGGAGACAATCGACATGGCCGTTGCCACGAACACGACCTGGAAAAAGAAGTCTGACAGGCCGGAGTAGTAGGTTTCACCCCCGCTGGCCAGTACTTCCTCAACCGTGTTGTCGGTGCTGCCGAGAATACTGCCGAAACCAGGCCACCATGCACTGACGGCCTCGGCCGGGTACATAATGCTGTAACCCATCAGCATGTACATGATACAGGCGACGGCAAACAGGGAAATATTCTTGGTCAGGATTTCGGCGGTGTTTTTGGCACGCACCATTCCAGCCTCAAGCATTGAAAAGCCCGCGGCCATCCACATAACGAGTACACCAGCTACCAGAAAATAGAAGGTATCCAGCGCATAACTCAGTTCAGTTATTGCATCCACAATTTATTCCTCCGTCTGCCTGATCAGAGCGCTTCCGGACCGGTTTCACCGGTACGGATTCGCACTGTCTGTTCAAGACTGGAGACGAAAATCTTGCCGTCGCCGATCTTACCTGTGTTTGCTGCCTTGGAAATCGCTTCAATGACCCGATCGACCATATCGGCGGCCACGGCGGCCTCGATTTTTACCTTGGGCAGGAAATCAACTACATATTCCGCACCACGATAAAGTTCCGTGTGACCCTTCTGACGCCCGAAGCCCTTCACCTCGGTCACGGTAATGCCCTGCACACCGATCTCCGAAAGGCCTTCGCGGACATCATCGAGCTTGAACGGCTTGATGATTGCAGTTACTAGCTTCATTGGTTATTACTCCTTGATTTAATGGACCTGCCCTGTCTGCCAGGGCAGGCTGTTGCGGTTTAACTTAGAATGACTTGCTGAGGCTGGCTACGACCCTGGCTTCACAGACGTTGCTGCCACCACAGTCCGACTTGCTCAGGGTGGAATCCACGTACGTCAGGCCGAGGTCAACCCCGACCAGAGTCTTGGACAGACCCAGGCTCCAGTCAGTGTAGGTACCGCCCAGCGCATCATCGTCGCTATAGGCGGAACCGGCGTTATAACCGACGTGTGCACTGAAACCGATCTCATACGGGAAGGTGTAGTCATAGCTGGCTGCCCAGTACCAGGCGCTGCTGTCGGAGCCGACGAACGCCAACTCGTCAGAATAGTTCACCGAGGCGCCAAAGCCCTTGTAGCTACCCTTGAGATAGAACTCGTTGGTGTTGAAATCGCTACCACCCGGATACTGATAGCGCAGGTAGCCAAGGTCATAACCGATACCGTTGCTGAACTCGTTGGCATAACCGGCGTACAGGTCGAGCTCGATCTGCGGGTCCGTACCACCACCAAAGAACTGTGAATCGACGTTGGAGGCCCAGGTACCCACGTAGATTCCCATGTCGGAAGCCCAGTCAAAACCACCCTGGATAGCGAACTGGTTATCCGTCTGCGAAACACCACGGAAGGCGTAATCGGTTGCCAGCGTGACATTGGCTGAAATATTCGGGATTTCGGCCAATACGGATGAAGTACTTGCAAGCAGAGCTGTTGCAATAAGTGTTTTCTTGATCATTTCATATCTCCAAAAGTTAAAGTTGCAAAAGAATGTAGGTGTGCAATGACTACAACTCTGTGCATCAGGGAAAATCACTTGTTTATTAGCACAAGCTGTGCCAATCATTTTTTCAATAATATTTTCATATGGTTACGAATTAACAAACAACGCTTGCCTTTCATGGATGCATTATATTGGTGCAGATAATTACCTTTATGCACCAATGTAGTGCCCTTGAGTTTGCGTCGTCTGAACGTGGACGCGAGGCAGCGGAATCGTCTATGGTTACGCGATGTTTGATACGAAATTTATTGACGATCTCGCCCGCCAGATCAGCGACAGCATCCCGTCCGGGGTAAAAGGACTGCAACAGGACCTCGAGAAAAACATCCACACCCTGTTGCAGGGCGCGCTTGCCAAACTCGACCTGGTCACCCGCGAAGAATTTGATACCCAGTCACGGGTGCTGTTACGTACCCGCGAAAAGCTGGAACAACTGGAAAAGACGATTACCGAGCTGGAACAGAAGCCTAGCTAGCCGTTTAATCGCGGACGCGGTCCAGAACAATGAACACCCACGCAGGGCCGGGCCGCCAACGCGATCCCCATGGGTTCAATCCTCATCAACAATCAGAATTTTCCTACACTGATTGCCGATGACTTGAGACACCTGCAGCGGACTCAAGCGGTTATCCTGAATGTTCCTACTCCCGGGTAACACGCATGTCACTCGCCATCCTCTACAGCCGTGCCTGTGTCGGCATGGATGCTCCGCTGGTCACGGTCGAGGTGCATCTCTCCAACGGCCTGCCTTCATTATCCATCGTCGGCCTGCCCGAAACCGCCGTCAAGGAAAGCAAGGACCGGGTACGCGGCGCAATACTCAATTCACAATTCGACTTTCCGGCACGCCGCATCACCATCAACCTCGCACCGGCCGATCTGCCCAAGGAGGGTGGCCGCTTCGATCTCGCCATTGCACTCGGCATACTGGCGGCATCCAGGCAGATTCCCGACAACGAGTTACAGCAGCATGAATTCGCCGCCGAGCTGGCGCTCTCGGGGAAACTGCGCGCGGTACAGGGCATCCTGCCGATGACTCTGCAAACCCGCAGGGCGGGACGCACACTGGTCATCGCCAGCGGCAATGTTGCCGAGGCGATGCTGGTGAAAGACGCGACGGTGATTGCCGCAAAACAGCTACTTGCTATCACCGCACACTTTACGCGCAGCCAGCGGCTGAACCATGAAGCACCGCTACAGCGCCGTTCTTCACTCAATGACGCAGCCGATCTTGCCGATGTCCGCGGCCAGCAGCACGCGCGGCGCGCGCTGGAAATTGCCGCGGCCGGCGGCCACAGCCTGTTGATGCTGGGTCCGCCCGGCACCGGTAAATCCCTGCTGGCAAGTCGGCTACCCGGACTCCTGCCGGAGATGAACGAGGCGGAAGCACTGGAAACCGCCGCACTTGCCTCGATCAGCAACCTGCCGATTGACGTACATCAATGGAAACGCCGCGCCTTTCGTGCGCCGCACCATACCGCCTCGGCCGTGGCGCTGGTCGGCGGTGGCTCCAGCCCCCGTCCGGGTGAAATCTCGCTCGCGCATCACGGCGTGCTATTTCTGGATGAACTGCCGGAATTCGACCGCAGGGTACTGGAGGTTTTGCGTGAACCGCTGGAGAGCGGCCGCATCATGATCTCGCGCGCCGCGCGTCAGGCGGAATTCCCGGCACAGTTCCAGTTGATCGCCGCCATGAACCCCTGCCCCTGCGGCTACCTCGGCGATCCCTCGGGACGCTGTCATTGCAACATCGATCAGATAGATCGTTACCGCCGCAAAATATCCGGCCCACTGCTGGACCGTATCGACATGCACGTCGAGGTGCCGCGCGTCGCGTATAACGAACTGCAAGGACCACCGGGTGAACCCAGTGCGGATGTACGCATGCGCGTGACCGGCGCCCGTGAACGCCAGCAGCGACGTGCCAATGCATTAAACAGCCGCCTGGACAACCGGCAGATTGAACAATTCTGTACATTGAATGACGCCGACCGCCTGCTGCTGCAACATGCCATGGAACGACTGCAACTCTCGGCACGTGCCTATCACCGCATCCTCAAGGTGGCGCGCACCATCGCAGACCTGGGCGGCTGCGAATCCATAGCAAGCACCCACCTGGGCGAAGCCATCGGCTACCGTCAACTGGACCGCAATCGTGTTCACTGATGACAATCAGTCACAGATCGCGTCCGCGATCTTCACTCCTGCAGGAGCGCTTCGCCAGCGCGATATTCGTATAATCTGAACAGCAACCGGTTACCCGCGATCAACTCAGCACACCGATCTCCGTGTTTGCCTTGCGCAAGTTTCTGCTAAACAGTCGACACATGTTTTCCAGCACTTTCACCTTGACTGTGCCGTGATCCACCATCATGGCATCGAAGTCATCAATGTCCAGCTTGTAGCAGAGCGCATCCGCATCGACGGTCACGGCCGCGGAACGTTCGGTACGTTCAATCCATGCCATCTCTCCGAATACCAGCCCCGGCGACAGGGTAGCCAGCCGTTTGATCTTTCCATCAGGCAGGGTAATCTTGATACTGACCTGCCCCTGGGCCAGCAGGTATAACTGACTTGCGGGCTCGCCCTGCTTGATAATGGTCTCGCCCTGCTGGTAACGCTGTTTCGTCAGCTTGCTGCCGATAACTTCAATCTCCCCGTCGCTGAGACCCTCAAACAATTCAAATGACTGCAGGGACTTCGCGGCGTATGTGACTTCCTCCTCGTCCAGTATCCGGTTCTCACAATATTCAAGCGCGTAGTCATCTTCATAGCTTTGCCAGGGCGCCCCGTCAGCGGACTTCAGCTTTCTGCGCATGTACTTGCCCAGTGCCGGGCAGGCATCAGAGTTAGTGAACAGTAACTGTTTATCCCTGTCAGCCAGTTTTTGCAGCAACTGGTAGAACAGACGGCAGGCACTCTGATCGAGCGTTAGCACCCGTTTAAGATCAACAATAAAGTAATCTGCAGCGTTACTTTTGTTCACAATTTCATTGACGATGACTTCTGTAGTGGAAAAATTCAGATCACCCTGAATCTCGTAAACCTGTATCCGATGCGCCTGCTGTTGCAAGCGGCTGCGACCGGCTGCGTCGCGCAGGTGCTTCGAGCTGACATGACCACCGTCATAGGCACTACGGATGACAGACTTTCCCGGTTGCACCACATTGAACATATGCAGATTGAAGTCCATGGATATCTTGTTACACACCTCGATACCACGCACACTGTTGCCGCGCTTGTCCAGCGGCGGCGAGAACACGCCAATCCCCAGTTTTCCTGGCAGCACGGCGACGATACCGCCGGCGACACCGCTTTTTGCCGGCATACCCACCTTGTATACCCACTCACCCGCGTAGTCATACATACCGCAGGACCCCATCACACTGAGGACGCTTTCCACATACTCGCCACGGATGGCACGTTCCTGCGTGAGGGGATTGATACCCGCGTTTGCCAGGGTAGCACCCATGATCGCTAGATCCCGACAACTGACGGATACCGAGCACTGCTTGAAGTACAGTTCGAGGGTCGCGGACGGATCTTCCTCGAGAATATTAAAATTTCTCAACATGTAACCAATGGCACGGTTGCGGTGCCCGGTCTCGCTTTCAGAGAGGTAGACTGCCTCGTCCAGCGACAGTGGTCGCCCGGCATAGGCTGACAGCATATCCATGACACGATTGATCTTTTTATCATTGTCATGCCCCATGACCAGGCCGGCCGAGGCAATCGCCCCGGCATTGATCATCGGGTTGGCCGGCTGCCCGGTGAGCGGATCCAGGCTGATGGAGTTGAATGCGTCACCGGTCGGTTCCACGCCGATTTTATTCAGCACATCGGTGCGTCCATTGTCCTCGAGCGCGAGACCGTAGACGAACGGTTTCGATATCGACTGAATGGTAAACTCATGGCGGCTATCCCCGACTTCATAGACGTGACCTTCTGTTGTCGCCACGGCGATACCGAACGATTGACTGCTTGCCTTGGCAAGCTCGGGTATGTAATCGGCGACTGCACCCGCATCAAGACCCGCAAACCGGTCCCTGAGCTCATGCAGGTAATCCATGATCGGTGACTCCACGCAAGCAGTCACCGCGTCTACAGTGTTGCATTGTATGCTTTGACTCATTGGCTGTTTCTTTAGCAAGGAACGCGCCACAGCGACAGACGGCATACCAATCAACCTGCCATTACCAGCAGCAACGACGGATGTTGCTGACAATCAACCACTTGTTACACACTGCAGGTAACTACACAGCGATTTGCCGCAGTTGCACAGCACAACAAAGCGTTATCTGGTTGCCATATTACAGTGCAAAAACTGCCTGAAGGCACCATAGCGGTGCACCTGCAGCGCCACTAAAATGAACACAACATGCCATACCAGGGACGCTCCCAACATCGCCAATCCCGCTGTTGGCAGGCTAAGTACTGATTAATCCTGTTGTTAGCCCCCAACCGGCACAGCTAAACCCTCTCGTACAAGCGCACGCACTCACATGCGGCACGCATCCTGCAAATAAGAAGCAAGTCATACAAGAGCCAGATTCACTTCATGGACGGAACCGGTCAGGCAACTATGAGACAGGCACAAGCTGGCAGGGGCTGCTATGAAGAGCAGCGAATAGCCGGCTTTCCCCTGCTATTCAGGGTATCGGAACATGAATGCACAGCCAGATCCAATCACATCGGTGTTGACGGGCGACGTCAATCGCACCGGTCTGGACAAGGCTTCCATCAAGCGTGCGTTTCTCGATCACCTGTTTTTCCTGCAGGGGAAATTTCCGTCCATCGCAACCTTCAATGACTATTACCTGGCATTGGCATACGTAGTACGGGATCGCCTGCTGCATCGCTGGATCAATACAGCCGCGACCTACACACGCGAGGGATCACGCACCGTGTGCTACCTCTCCGCCGAGTTCCTGATGGGACCGCATCTGGGTAATAACCTGGTCAACATGGATATTTTCGACACCACCCATGACGCCATGAAAGAACTTGGCCTGGACCTGGAACAACTGCTTGATCAGGAAGAGGAACCGGGTTTGGGCAACGGCGGCCTGGGACGACTCGCCGCCTGTTACCTCGACTCCCTGGCGACACTGGAAAGACCCGCACTGGGGTACGGTATCCGCTATGAATACGGCATCTTTCAACAGGTGATTCGCGATGGCTGGCAGGTCGAACTGACAGACAAGTGGCTGCGCTACGGCAACCCCTGGGAAATCGCCCGGCCTGAGTGGACGGTTGCGGTCAAGTTTGGCGGCCACACGGAAAGCTACGTCGATGAACAGGGTGCTGACCGGGTGCGCTGGCAACCGGAGCGAATCGTGATGGGTGTGCCCTATGACACACCGGTACTTGGCTACCATTGCAATACCGCAAACACACTCAGGCTGTGGCGCGCCGATGCACCCGAGTCCTTTGACTTTTCGGCCTTCAATGAAGGTGATTATTACCGTGCGGTAGAAAGCAAGATCCTTTCCGAAAACCTGACCAAGGTGCTCTATCCCAACGATGAGCCGGCACAGGGCAAGCAACTGCGCCTGGAGCAACAGTACTTTTTTGTCTGCTGTGCCCTGCAGGATATGCTCAGCATCCTGTTCCGGCAGCGACTGCCACTGGACAGGTTCCATGAGAAGTTTGCCATACAGCTCAACGATACCCATCCTGCAATTGCCGTTCCGGAATTGATGCGACTGCTGGTCGATGAACACGGAATGCGCTGGGAGGATGCCTGGGACATTACCGAAAAGTCCTTCGCCTACACCAATCACACGCTACTGCCTGAAGCACTGGAGTGCTGGTCGCTACCGCTGTTCGCGAGTCTGTTGCCACGCCACCTGGAGATTATCTACAAAATCAATGAGTGCTTCCTCGACAAGGTGCGCATCTGGTGCCTGGGCGATCCTGCACAGGTTTCACGCATGTCGATAATCGGTGAAGAGGACGAACGTTCGATACGCATGGCACACCTGGCCTGCGTCGGCAGTCACGCCATCAATGGCGTTGCCGAGCTGCATACGGAACTCATGAAGAGCAGCGTACTAAAGGATTTTCATGGCTTTGCGCCGGCCAAATTCAGCAACAAGACCAATGGCGTCACCCCGCGGCGCTGGATCGTACTCGGCAACCCGCGACTTGCCGCACTGCTGGATGACACGCTCGGTAAAGCCTGGGCAAAGGACCTGGAGATGCTGCGTGGACTGGAGCCACTGGCAAACGATGCCAACTTCCGCGCATGCTGGCGCGACATCAAGCGACACAACAAGGTCAAGGTGGCGCACTTCCTGAGACTATACACAGGTATTGCAGCCGACCCCGGCTCGCTGTTCGATGTGCAAGTCAAGCGTATCCATGAATACAAACGTCAGCACCTCAACGTACTGCACATCATTGCTCTCTATAACCGCATCAGGCAGGACCCCGATTGCGACATTCTGCCGCGAACCTTCATCTTCGCTGGCAAGGCGGCACCGGGTTATCGCATGGCCAAACTGATTATCCGCCTGATTAATGGTGTCGCGGATATCGTCAACCGCGATCCTGTCGTGCGTGGGCGACTGAAGGTTATTTTCCTGCCAAACTTCAATGTCAGCAACGGACAACGCATCTATCCGGCTGCCGATTTGTCGGAGCAGATCTCCACGGCCGGCAAGGAGGCATCCGGCACCGGCAATATGAAATTTTCCATGAACGGTGCACTGACCATCGGCACGCTGGATGGTGCAAACATCGAGATCAGGGAAGCCGTGGGCAAGGAAAATTTCTTTCTCTTTGGCTGCACGGCTGCCGAGATTGAAAACCTGGCGCGGGAACAGCGGCGACCTGCCACGTTTATAGAAAACAATCCGGAGCTGCAGGAGACGATGCAGTTAATCCGCAGCGGCCTGTTTTCCCGTGGAGATGCCGGACTGTTCCAGCCGCTGCTCGATTCGTTGACCCACAGTGACCCGTTTTACGTGTGCGCCGACTTTGCCTCTTACAGCGCATGCCAGCAGCAGGTTTCGAATGCATTTCAGCATGAGGACAGATGGGCACAGATGTCCATTCTCAACACTGCCCGCATGGGATGGTTTTCGTCGGACCGATCGATACACGAATACTGTGACGATATCTGGAACCTGCCACCCGTTCCTGTTCGGCTGAATGGAACCGACGGACTCGGTTTTTTACAGAGCATGCAGTGACATGACGATTGACTGGAAAAATTATAACCCCGGTGAGTTCTATGACGAACTCATCAGCACACCCGGTTATGCCCGTGCGCCGGCTCGCAACCTCACCGCCTGGCTGCGCTCACTGTCGGACGAGGATCTGCAGGCGCGCAAGCTGGACGCGGAACTGGCCATCATCGACAAGGGCGTCACTTTCACGGTCTACAGCGATGGCGAGAATATTGACCGGGCCTGGCCCTTCGACATCATCCCGCGCGTCATGCCGATACGCGAATGGCGCAATATAGAGGCCGGACTGAAGCAGCGCCTGCAGGCGCTCAACCTGTTCATCGATGACCTCTACCATGAGCAGAAAATCATCGGCGACGGCGTTATCCCGGAATCACTGATCGCGGAATCCAAGGGATTTCGCAAGGAATGCATCGGCATCAACCCTGCCCACAAGGTCTGGGCGCATATTTGCGGCAGCGACCTGGTGCGCGACTGTGACGGCACCGTCTATGTACTCGAGGACAACCTGCGCGTGCCCTCCGGCGTCTCCTACATGATCGAAAATCGCGAGGTCACCAAGCGCATTCTGCCGGAACTGTTCGAGAACAACACCATCCTGCCGGTCGATAACTATCCCGACAAGCTGCTGGAGATGCTGGTGTCAATCTCGCCGAGTCGCCGCAAGCACCCCGAGGTTGCGGTACTCACGCCCGGAATCTACAACTCGGCCTATTTTGAACATGCCTTCCTTGCGCGCAGCATGGGTGCCGAACTGGTCGAGGGTGCCGACCTGATGGTCGATGAGGACGATTATGTCTACATGAAAACCATCAATGGCCTTGCCCGTGTAGATGTCATCTACCGGCGCATTGATGACCTGTTCCTGGACCCCGAGGTGTTCCTGCCGGAATCAGCGCTCGGCGTCCCCGGCCTGATGCGCGCCTGGCGCAAGGGCCATGTGGCACTGGCCAATGCACCGGGTTGCGGAGTGGCCGACGACAAGGTGGTGTATTCCTACGTGCCGGACATTATCCGCTACTACCTTGACGAAGACGCACTGCTGCCCAACGTACCAACCTATCGTTGTAACGAACCAAAGGAACGTGAACACGTGCTCGCCAATCTGGAGTCCATGGTGGTCAAGCCCGCGAACGAGTCAGGCGGTTATGGCATGCTGGTGGGACCGCAATCAACCGCGCGGGAACGTGAGGAATTCCGGCGGCTGGTTAGCAGCAATCCGCGCAACTATATTGGTCAGCCGGCACTGCGGCTGTCGACGGCGCCAACACTGTGTGACCACACCGTGGAGCCACGGCATCTTGATCTGCGGCCCTTCATCCTGCAGGGCGCCGAGACCTATGTCACCGCGGGCGGACTGACCCGGGTCGCCATGAAGAGCGGTTCGCTGGTCGTCAACTCATCCCAGGGTGGCGGCAGCAAGGACACCTGGATCGTGGATAACGAGGGCGGATGATGCTGTCCCGGGTTGCCAG
>Ga0316190_10002619_pt1 | contig 13068 bp, 12 predicted proteins | sample Eddworburrow2_MG_FD_204929 | JGI IMG/M metagenome (GOLD analysis project Ga0316190, IMG submission 204929) | Coastal sediment microbial communities from Maine, United States - Eddy worm burrow 2 | ecosystem: Environmental > Aquatic > Marine > Coastal > Sediment | place: USA: Maine | collected... | reverse complement strand
CAAAGATACCATCGCAACCATTGCCCAGATGGCCCATATCCAGCGTAAAAACGGGACCGAGGGGTGCAACCGGTACGTCATCAGTCATGCCGAGGATATCTTTTCGGTGCTGTTTGTGTTCAGCCTGTTACGGTGGTGCGGGTGGAAAAAAGGTGAGCTGCCGGTAGACATCATCCCGCTGTTCGAGTCGATGGAAGGCATGAAGAACGCGGGGTCCATCATGCAGGAACTCTTTGATATACCCCAATACAGGGCTCATATCGTTCAACGCCGGGATAGACAGGTCATCATGCTGGGATTTTCTGACGGAACCAAGGACGGCGGGTACCTGAAGGCTAATTGGTCTATCTATACAACCAAGGAAACGCTTTCGGCCGTTTGTGATGAACACGGTATCCAGGCCATATTCTTTGACGGCAGGGGCGGCCCACCCGCGCGGGGAGGCGGCAAGACCCATCGCTTCTATGCCTCGCATGGCAAGAACATTGCCAATCATGCCATTCAGCTCACCATTCAAGGCCAGACCATTACCAGCATGTATGGCACCAAAGCGCATTTCAAACACAATTGCGAACAGCTGCTTGCCGCCGGGTTGTCCACGCGTTTGTTTGAGACTGAAAATGAGATTTCCGCGCAAGACAGGCAGCTTATCGAGAAGCTGGCGCAATTGAGCTTTGAAAAGTACACGGCCCTTAAAAGCCATGAAATGTTTATTCCCTACCTGGAAAACAAGAGCACGCTCAAATATTATGGCAAAACCAATATCGGCAGCCGGCCCGACAAGAGGGGGGACAAGGAACAACTGGACCTCGAAGATCTGAGGGCAATCCCTTTCGTGGGCTCCTGGAGCCAACTGAAGCAAAATGTGCCGGGGTACTATGGTGTTGGAACGGCCCTCCAAGCCCTGGTTGCAGAGGGAAAGACCGATCAATTGAAACAATTATTTCATGGCGTGCCCTTTTTCAAGGCATTGATCCTTAACAGCATGATGGCTTTGTCTAAGTGTTATTTTGAATTGACCGCCTATATTGCTGAGGATGATGCCTACCACGACTTCTGGAACATGCTGTTGGACGAATACCGGCTGTCCAAAGAGATGGTCCTGATGATTTCCGGATACCGGGCGTTGATGGAAGAGGAGCCGGTATCTAAAAAATCGATCGAGATCCGGGAACGCATCGTTTTACCCCTGTTGGCCATCCAGCAATATGCGTTACAGAAAATTGAGCGCAAATCCAAACACCAACCGTTTTATGAAAAGATAGTCGAGCGGTCTTTGTATGGCAATATTAACGCAAGCAGAAATTCTGCTTAGGTAGTGCCTATCCATAAATGACCAATTTGCCCGATATCTGCGTTATGCGAAAAATTTTATCCTCGGAATATCAACTATATGCCTGCGGTAATACTCTTCGCACGCCTTGATCTCGAACCAATTTGCCTATTTCTGGACGGACACTATGAAAGATGGGTGGGGCGCAGACGCCGGGGACGTAGCACAGGCAAATCTGTCAATAATCAAAGTGAGTTATCCATGATTGTGTGGATATAGCGTTCTTTTTCGCCATAGGTGCATCGTAGACGGTTTTAGCCAACACAAACATGCAATGTGAATACGATCATTCGAGGTAGTGGCAAACCACGTGATGTAGTGGTTGCTTGAATTAACATTACATTACAATGAGCAGCAAGCACAGGTTTTTAAAATCGTGTTGTATGGACTAGCTATCCCCTCATGCCCTAACCAATGGAAAGGGCAAGGCTTGCATTCGGTAATCCCCGCACTTCTGATCTTTCCATGACCGAGGACTAATGGTCGTACTCTTTTACGAAGGTGGTGTATTCGTAGTTGTGATTTTTTCGGAAATCAGCCCCACTTCAAGCTGCGCCGGGTAATATGCCAGGGGAATCAAAAACATAACACCAATTACAAGGGGAAGGCCGAGCCTTTTCAGGCGATCTCCAAAGTATTTCCAGGCACCCTTTCTTGCCAAACTCTGCCAAACAAATAGGCCGGAAACAAAAAACAGCAGCGACATGGAAAAAGTTTCGTTTAACGCCACAATCAAATCAAATCCCATCCAGCGCTGCTCGTTTACGACCGGATTGGAGCTCGCGATCGGGTTCTCAGAATTGATGAAAGCAGATGAGGTGTAGGCGAGAGACGCATGAACGAACAACACAAGGGTAATTGTAGATAGTCGAACTCGACCTTCCGCTCAGATACGTCCTTCAGATCGAGTGCTGCACTTGCTTCAGCCTGTTTGTCTGCAACCGCACGGATCGTCATAACAGCACCTCTCACAATCGCGACCTTCTGGCCGAGTTTCGAGGCGAATCACCCGATGGTGCACAACGCTGAGCTGAGGGGGCAGGAAACGAGACCCCCAAGCCTTTATTAAAAGGAGAGAACTATTACCAGGCATGGCTTTGAAAAAGCCCCGGCTTTTCCCGCTCCCTCTCCAGTGCCTTGTTCGCCACCAAAATCTTAAATGATTTTACTATACCAATTAGTTCTTTTTACCTGGTTTTTCCTTTAACTCTTTTATTCGGTGCTTAAGACCATAGGCGTATACTACTATAGCAAAAATTCCAAAGCCTAACCCTACACAAAGAGCAAATATTTTCATGGTTCTATACCTCCTTATTTGTCAATTATGCGATAGGAGATTAACAAAAACCCGTTTGCTCAATTATAATCCTTTGCATCAGATTGAATGCAATAATACCAAAATAAGTGAGTGTATCAAAGAATGATTCCTGATCGAAATTTTCCTGTCCGATGTTTCAAATTTTAGCTACCCCTACTATTCACGATAAACAGTGATTGGCGAATGCTATTTTAAGGGGCCGGGTGTTATTTACTGAGGAACAGATTAAGTGCCTCAGAAAGTCTATTAAAATGGTTGTCCAAAAGCGCCCTGGATTGCCCTGACCTTCTTCAAAATGATGTTAGGCAACAGTCCCTTCTTGTTTTTTGCATTTGACGGCGAACCACCCCTTATTCTTTTCCTCAAGCGCATCAAACTCAGAGTAACCAACACCTTCCAAAATATCTTTGAATTTTTCGATGCTTAGATACGTCATTCCAATAGCATTTACAAAACGTTGATTCCTGCGGTCAAATTTTTTGTTTTTATAAACGGCCCCCACGATAAGGAGTTGTCCGTTTTGCTTCATAACCCTTTGAACTTCTTTGAGGTCATTACGAAAATCTGGCCAGAAATAGTGGCTCTCAAAAGCGGTGATAAGCCCAAAAATATCATCGCTGAATCTCATTGAAGAAACAGCCTCTTGAAATATTTCCACTCGTCCTTCATTTATAAGTGCACGATTCTTTTTCCTGGCCACTACAACAGCATCTGGCGAATAGTCAATGCCGACGACTTTGCCATCAGTGGTGATTCCTGCAAGTTGCTTTACAGTCTTTCCGCCTCCACATCCAATATCAAGTACATCGATATCGCTTTTGATGTCGATAAAGCCTAAACCCCATTTCGTGAGACCGGAATGTCCATAATTCATTCCCGTAGCGAGAAATCGACCAAACCGCCCACTTGGTTTTTTGAACTGAGCCAATATTCTTTTTAACAAGCTCATAAGAAACTCTTTTCTATCTGCAGTGTTGCACCGCCTAACGGCTGTACAGGGAAAGCAAATATTTTCGCCGGCCCCTGGAGCAGCGATTTCAACATCTTTTAAAATGTCCTCAATATAAGTCCTGTTACAAATAATAATGCGCCACAGATCAAAGAAACTAAAAAAAGTTCTTTCCCGCGATTGGTTGGTACCGATCCATCAATTTTTGTTTCTTTACGAGGTTCAGTAGATGTAGGACTATACTTTGGGAGTGAGAGTTCTGATAGTTGAGCCGGCACTGTATTTCCAAACAAAGTTAAAGTGCCAAATAGCATTAGACATAAAGAACCATAAATAAATCCAGTTCCAATATTGTCTAATGTTCGCCATCCCAGAGTTATACAGAAAATCAGCAAAGCAACAGCGACTATGATGTAAATAAGTATGCTTTTACGGATAAGTTGAATTAAGCTTTGCGAGGCAATTATTTTCTGATCGGTGATTGGTTTTGATTTCATCATATCGTATCCTCGTGTTTTATATTGTAACGCGAGGCTAAGGTACCACAATTGCCGATCTGCGGCGATTGCAGCCACTCTTAAGCCCATTGTTGAACGATTCTTGAATAGACTCCATGATTAATTTTTTTTCAATACAGATTAATGTACCAAATGTATTCGCCAAATTTTCTTTCGATGACATATCTTTACTTCCTGTTTGTTTTAGCATTTAGAAATATGTTGATAGCGTCTTGTTTCGTTATTCCCATGCCAAAAGATATGGATCCACCTTTTATTCCAAATGCCTTTCCTGCAGCGCTGATATCCGTGTAAGGTACCCATTTTTCTGCATCAGAGCTCAGATAAATCATAATGTTTCTCAAAAACATCAGTTTTTCATCCTTACTCATCGACAGCTTATTCTTGGCATTGTTATCTTCCGGCATTTTCAATCTAAAATACACCTTTTGCTTTAGGACAAGATCACATTTCCAATCAGCTATATCAGCCAGTTTGCTATCCAAGGTCATTTTTACAGGGATTCTATCTCCCTTATCGAGATAAATTGCATAATCGGATATATTTTCGATGTTTTTCATTTGGCTGTAATGGATTTTTTGTTCGGGCTTATATTCCTGATAGATGATCCTTTGCTTTGCACAACCAATAATTAAAGAGACCATAGCTAAAATAGCAAAAAATCTGTATTTCATGAAAAAACTCCTGACTGAGCTTCCACCTGTCGGATGGAATACTCGCTTTGGCAGATATCCGGTTGGTGTAGTTCCGAAGCGGCCTCATTCAGATTACTTTTCCGATTCCTGGCCGGCTCCACGGCAACCCGCCTAGGCCATGTACCGCGATGCAGCCGATACAACAGCAGCCGTAGATCGTTCAAAATCGCCATCAGGCTGGGGATCAGCACCAGTGTCAGTACCGTGGCGAATGTGACCCCGGCGGTCAGGGATAAGGCCATGGGAATCAGGGATTTCGCCTGCAAGTCCTTTTCGGCAATCAGGGGCAGCAACCCTCCCGCGGTACTGATGGTGGTGAGAAAAATCGCTCGGAACCGCCGCGCCCCGCCCTTGAGGATTGATTCGAAAAACGCCATGCCCGCAGCAAGGTTTTCGTTGACCCTTTCGATGAGTACGATGGCATCGTTGACCACCACGCCGGCAAGCGCCACGATGCCGAAAAGACTCATCATTGTAAGGTTATAACCCAGTAGGATATGCCCGAACACCGCACCAATGATTCCAAAAGGTACCGTGAACATGATGACAAAGGTTTGGGCGTAGGACCGGAACATGGTGGCAATGATGATGACAATACCCACCATGGCCAGGGGAAACCCGATGAAAAGACTCGTCAGGGATTCGCGCGTTTTTTTCTGTTCCCCCTGCAGAGCCACACGCAGCCCGGGATAGCGGTTTTTGATTTCATTGAGAAAACCGGTCTTGAACGCGGCGAAAATTTCATTGGCATTAGCCCGGCTGGTGTCCACATCGGCGCTGACCGCCACCCGCCGCATGCCGTCGGTGCGCACAATGGTGGCGTAGCCTGGAGCAAACGTGATATGGGCAACTGAAGTAAGCGGTACCTCATGGCCCTGGGGTGTGCGTATACGCATCCGCTCCAGAGAGGTGAGGCGTCGACGCTCGTCGGTGGTGTAGCGCACCTTGACCCGGATATCATCCCGCCCTCGCTGCAGGCGCACGGCTTCATCGCCAAAATAGCCGGCATAAACCTGCCGTGCCAGGTCATCCACGGTGATTCCAAGCGTGCGGGCCTCGGGTTTGAGCGTAATTTGCATCTCATTTTTTCCCGGGGCATAGTCCGAACGGATCTGGTAAACACCGTCGAACCGGGACAGCCATTTTTTCAAATCATCGACAGCGGCCAGGATTACATCCATTTCGTGGCCCTGGATCCATACCTCGATGGGCGATCCCGGCGGACCGGCCTTATGTCCTTCTACGATCAACGATTTGATTCCTGGAATCGTACCGATCTCTTTTTCCCACGCCACCATCAAGTCTTTGGAGTGAATGCCGCGGCGCTGGGAGGGCAGCAGTGCAGCCTGGGCCGAGCCTAAATGCGGACCTATTCGCGGATAGTTTTCCAGCGTCTGGCCCACCAGAAATATGCGATCCTCCAACAATGGCTCTCCGCTTAGGGTATCCGTCTTCTCGGCCAGTCGCAGAAGGGCGGCATCCACCCGGCGCAGGGCGTCTTCGGTGATTTCCGGCGGGGTGCCCTCAGGAAATTCAAGGGTGGCCGTCATGATAAACCCATCAACTTCCGGAAACACTTCAAACTTGACAAATCCACCACGCAACAATCCCACGGTCAAAAAGAGGGTGGCAACAGCAACGCAAAAAGAGATGTACCGCCAGTACAGGGCTTTGCTTAAAAAGGGGGTGTAGATGCGTGCCACGAACCATTCCATACCCTGGGACGTCAGGTCGTGGATCTGCTGCATGGCACGACTGACGGGGTTGCGTTTGTGGTGATTGATATTGGGATCCGGCAGATGGTTCAGATGAGCAGGCAGCAGAATCATGCATTCCAATAGAGAAATGGCAAGACAGGCGATGACCACGGCGGGCAGGATAGCGATGAATTTTCCCATGACGCCGCCCACATAGGCCAGGGGCAAAAAGGTCACAATGGTGGTGAGCACCGCAGCCGTCACCGGCATCCCCACCTCACAGACCCCCTCCACCGCGGCTTTTAGCGGTGGCAGACCGCTTTTGCGATGCACATAGATGGCCTCACCCACGACGATGGCGTCATCCACGACGATACCCAGCACCAGAATCAAACCAAACAGGGTTACCATGTTGATGGTGCCGCCCGCGGCCCAGACAATCGCCAGCGCCCCAAAAATCGATATGGGAATGCCCATGCCGCACCAGAACGACAGGCGCCCGTCAAGAAACATCCACAAAATCATGAAAACGATCAACAACCCGATGGCGCCGTTTTTCAACAACAGATTGATGCGGGCACGGAGCATTTCCGTGTTGTCGTATAAAATTTTCAGATTGGCGCCCGGAGGCAGCTGACGCTGTTTATCGGCGACGAAGTCTTGCACTGCCTCGGATATGGCCAGGGCGTCCTCTTCCTTGGTTTTATAGGCGATCAGCACGACCGATGGCTCACCGTTGATCATGGCTTTGATGGGGTCTTCGGTGAAACCGTCATTGATTACGGCCAGGCGGTCAAGCGTTATGATTTCGCCCCCGGGTCTGGCCATGACAACGATTCGAGACAATTCCTTGTCCGTATATTTACGACCTACGGTCCGTATGCGGATCTCTTCGCCTTGGCTACGAATGGTGCCACCGGCCAGGTTAAGATTGCTGCGGCGCACAACGTCCACGACCTGGTCAAAGGTCAGGTTGTACTCTCGCAGCCGCTCTTCGGATACCTCGATGGCGATTTCATAGTCGCGGGCCCCGAACACCGTTACTTGCGATATTTCCGGGATCTGCTGAATATCGTTCTTGATCCGCTCGGCCCACTCCTTGATGCAACGCTCGCTCATCTCACCGGAAAGATACAGGATCACTACAGGCTCCTTGACGGTGATCTCGGTGATGACCGGCTTTTCTGCATCCATTGGAAAGGTGGAAATCGCATCCACCTTGGCGCGTACCCGATCGAGGACATCGCCTATATCATAGCTCTCCTTGACTTCGATCATGGTGATGCCCGCATTTTCCCGGGACTCGGTGGTGCACTGCTTGACCCCCTCTAAACCTTCAAGGGCTTCCTCGATTTTTCGGCTGATGCCTTCCTCCACCGCTTCGGGGTCGGCGCCCGGGTAGGCTACGGAAATGGTGATGATGTCTACTGAGAACTCGGGAAAATTTTCCCGGATCATGGAAATGGCCGCTATTCCCCCGGCCATGAGAATCAGCACCAGGAATATGTTGGCAAAAACGGAATTGCCGACAAAAGCAGCCAGAATGCGCTTCATGACGACCTCCTTTGGGTATTCACATGGGTGACTTGCAGGAGGATGTTTTCCAAAGGATCGGCCAACCGGGTGGAAACCACGAGATCTCCCGGCTGGAGCCCATCCGATACAATCGCAGTGTCACCATCAACGCGGACCACCTTGACGGGTTCGGTTTTCAGACGGCTATTTTGGATTTTATAGACCGTATTTTTATAACTCACGGCCCATCTGGGCAGGCGGTAGATATTTTTCAGGGTCTTTCCGGGTATATCCACGCAGCAGAACATTCCCTCCACCAGTGGCAGACCCTTTGCACCGTTTTCGGTAGCATCGGGCGAATCGATTCGAACGGCCACGGTGAGGGTGCGGGTTTGCCGGTCAAAACGCACTACACGGTGCAACGTCCCCTGCCATGTGTAGCTGCCGCTCTCTTCAGTCCATCGAATGCTGCAGATCACAGGCACTAGTCCGTTGAACCAGGCCGTTCCACCATGTTGACGGCTGTCACTGAACTGCAGCCACTGGCGAGCATCACGGCTGTTGAGGGGAACATGGATCTCCAGTGTTGAATCATCGGCCAGGGTAAGCGCCTTCTGGCCTGGGGCCACATACTGCCCCTCTTCGATCGATACTGATTTCACCCGGGAATCGAAATCAGCCGCCACCGTGCAGCGATCAAGGTTGACAACGGCCACCGATAGCCGGGCCCGGGCCGAGGCGAGGCTGCTGAGGGCCTCCTCGATTTGAATGGGATAAAGCGCCAAGGCTTTGTTCAGCTGGTCAACCTGGTCCATGGTCGTATTGAAGGCTTGTTCGGCTTTTTCCATACCGGAGCGGGTACCAACCTGCTTTTCCTGAAAAAGGTCCCGCAATCGATGGAATTCCATTTCGGCCAGCTTCCGGTTACGCTGCAATGTGGAAAGGCGCTGCCGATCGATGGAAAACTGTTTCTCCAGGCGTTTGATGGTGTTCTCCCATTTTCTTTCCGCTGCACGGGCTTCTCGCACAGCTGCGTCATAGTCGCGGATATCGATTCGAAATAAGGTCTCCCCCTTGGGGATGATCTCCCCTGCATCCAGACGGGGATGAATTTCTACGATAGTCCCGGAGACTGCCGGCGAGATGGGCACCACCTTCAGGGTGTGGGCTTCTCCATATCCGGTGATGACCACCGGAGCATCAGCCGGCTGCGCCCGGATCGCTTCCACCTGAAGGGCACGCTCTTCGTTTTTGGCTGCGGCCGGCGGTTTTTTCAGGCTGGCCAGGTTGGTCATACCGAAAATACCGACTGTCAGAATGAGTACGCACGTCAAGATACGGAAGGTAATGTTTTGCACAGGGCGTTTGGCCTTTCTATAATCCAAATCTTTCATGGAATACCTTTTTTTCTTTAATCCTCTTTTTTCTATCTTGGTGACTGGCTTTTTGTGCTTTTTTGGATTCAACACGCTCCACAGAAGGCATCTGAATGCTGTCCGTTTTTATCATCATTTTGAATCGAGGGTCTGTGGGAAATCTGTTTGATTTTGTAAAAAAATGTACGCAGAAAAAACGTATTTTTAGAGGGTGATGCTCATTTGCTGCATGATGTTATTGAAATATGGAGAAGATAGAATGTCCCTTAGTCTGCCCTGTTATCAGTGACCGGTAAAACCAGGGAAAGGCGTGCGCCACCAATTGGTGCCTCGGAGACAGTGACGCTGCCTCCGTGCCATTGTGCCACGCGATGCACGATGGCCAGTCCAAGGCCATAGCCAGGAAGATCCGGATTGCTATGAGCGTCCAATTGCACAAAAGGTTCAAAGATGCGCTGACGATCGGCCAACGGTATGCCCGGTCCGTCATCATCCACATGGATAATGACTTGGTCGTCAACTGTCATTAGGGTGATCTGGATTCGTGAGTTTGTAAATCGGACGGCATTCTGCAACAGATTTCGCAGAGCGCGCTCCAGAAATTGAGGGCTGGCCAGCAGCGGCACTTTAGGGTCGGGACTGCTGATTCGGCATTCAAAGTTAGCCGTCGAATTTTCAGCATCCAAAACAGCCGCCAAGTCGGTCAACCAGGGTCCCAAATCCATTTGTTCCATCTGGGGACGATAACTTTTGTCTAGTTTGGCGTAGGTTAAAAGTTCTGACACCAGAAGATCCAGCTCATCCACATCGCGTCGCATTCCTTCAAGATGCTTCTCTCTCTTATCGGATTCGTCCACCGACGCGATCATCTCCATGCTGAAGCGCAGGCGCGCCAATGGCGTGCGAAGTTCGTGGGATACCGCATGGGTAAGTTCCTTGTGAGAGCGGATGAGCTCTTGGATGCGATCCGCCATACTATTGAACGCATTGGCCAGATGGGCCAGAGATGATCTTGGAGGCAATTTGGCTCGGGCGTCTAGTTTGCCATTGCCGAAGGCCTCAGCGGCAATGCTGATACACCGGAGTTTTTTTGCATATGGCCAAGCCACTAACAGGGCAAGCATACAAAATATTAGGGCAACGACAAGGCTAAACAGTAGATCTAATAAGAACTTGTTAAACTCAAAGTCCGGCATAGGCCCCATGGTCAAAACCAGACCGTTGTCCCCTATCTGTTTCCTGAAAATGGCACCCGGCGCACCTTTAACCAAAATCTCACCATTGGCCAAAGCCGAACGCTCTGATTCAAGCAACTGTGTTGATGTCATTGGCGCAATTGATAGTGGAAAAGCAAAATGGGATTGCATGGTTTTTATCGACGCATCCCAATCTTCTACAGAAACGCGGTTCAATTCCGCTTCGATAACATGGAAAAATCCCCTTGTAATATCAGCCCAAAAAATACCTTGTTGGCGCTCTAAACTTTTAGTTACAATATGCCAATAGAGCGGAGAGACAAAAAAGTTGATCACCACGAACACAGCCATCATAAACAAGTATAGATAAATTAAAAGGCGTTTCATCAGAGTATTGTCCGCTGCTTAATTTAAATTGAACCGCCGCTATCGAAGTTTTGCCTTGGAGTATTTTTCATTTTAAATTTGGTACTACCAGGCATCTTTAACGAATAGATACCCCTTGCCCCAGATGGTTTTGATTCGCTTGGGAGAAGAGGATGCATCTCCCAGTTTTTTGCGTAACCGTGATATAGATACATCCACACTGCGATCCAAACCATCGTAGTCGATTCCACGTAACACCTTATAGATAGTATCGCGGTCTAGTATGGTTCCAGCGTTCGCCGCCAACAGCAAAAGGAGTTCAAACTCGTTGGTGGTCAGGTCGATGGTTTTGCTTTCCAAGCATACCCGATGAGCCTGCCGGCTGATGGAAAGGCCGCCAAAGTTGAGTTCATCGAGATATCCATCTGATTGCTCCGGTTGTTTCGAATCGGCTGCCCGGGTGCGTCTCAACAAGGCCCGAATGCGGGCCAGCAGCAAGCGGGGCTCCACCGGCTTTTTGACATAATCGTCGGCTCCCATCTCAAGTCCGGCCACCTGGTCCATATCATCTTCTCTGGCGGTGAGAATCAAAATCAGCCCGCCATACTCTGCCCTTACCTGCTGAAGCACAGCAAGGCCGTCTTTGCCGGGCAGGGTCAGGTCCAGCACCACCAGAGCCGGTTGTTCGTGAAGAATGCGCTGGGCAGCACGATCGCCGCGGCGTTCTCCAGTAACCTGGTAGCCCTGCTGCCTCAAATAGTCCCGAATCAATACGGACAGTCGCTTGTCATCCTCTACGACTAAAATACGCTGATTCTCTTGCAATGCTTCACCTTTATTGTCAATACATGGTTTCAATGCATTAAATCCCATACTTAATTTCGTAAATTTTTTATTCTATGAGTTGGTTTAGATCTATAGGTTTTTTGTGACAGTTTGTAACATAATGTAACCTATTGACGCCCTCCAAACCTTCAAGGGATTCTTCGATTTTGCAACTGATGCCTTCTTCCACCTCTTTTCGATCGGTGCACGGGTAGGTCACTGAAATAGTGATTTCACTATCGAAAATCCACTCACTCAAAAGGGTTGTCTTTCCAAAACCGGCAGGTGCGGAAATAAGCGTCAGTTTGCGGTCGGCAGTTCTGTTCAGTTTTTCAATTAAATGCGTTCGCTGAACCAATTTGGGACGCAGCGGGGGTATAAATAGCTTTGTTTTGATAAGTGGATAAGATCTATCTTGTTCCCCGGTTTTCATTTTCACTTTTGACCATGAATTATTCACTTGATCCAAATTTCATCGGAGACGACACTGGCGTGCAATCCAATATGTTGTGGCATTGTAAAATAGGTGCCAGACATAGACATCACTCAAGCAGTTTGCCTGCCCCTTAATGTACCAACGCAAGCTATATTGCCAATGTTGAAAAAGTATGCGGTTAGGAAGACATACAATTAGAATATCAATTTGGCAGCAATATACAAGATGTTAGGGATGCATCATGGAGGCGAGCTATCCATTTTACATGATTAGCTTTTTTCGGGAATTGATATCTGTCACATAAAAATGAGTTAGGACCAAGGCACTGGGATTACAGTGTGCAGACAAATATGTTCTGGTTATCCCATAAAAACGGCCCCTTCTGATTCGTGTGCTTGCTTGCCAGGCTCCATAAGTATTAGAGAAGACACAGAATTTGCATTTAGCAAATGGATATCATAGGCGTACCTTGGGCACTTTGCCCATATCACTAACCTTTTCACCGAAGGAGGTAGGCCATGAAATTATCTAAAGCTGCCAAAATCTGGATCGATTACCACAAGACCCATTCGAAAAAAAAACACAGTAAGAGCCTACCGGGCCATCATCGAACGGTTTATCCATGAGTTCGGCGATGGCCCCGTCGCGCAAGTCACCCCGGAACAAATTCTAACCTACCTGAACCGTCTCACCGAGGGAAAAAAACCCTACACCAACCGGATCCGCTTTTCCCAACTTTCTTCCTTTTTCAATTTCGTCCGCAACAATATCGATCCCGAACTTTGTAATCCATTCGACACACCGATGATTCGGAACTCTAAGAATTACAGGCGGAATCGTCTAA
>Ga0316190_10002618_pt1 | contig 13070 bp, 17 predicted proteins | sample Eddworburrow2_MG_FD_204929 | JGI IMG/M metagenome (GOLD analysis project Ga0316190, IMG submission 204929) | Coastal sediment microbial communities from Maine, United States - Eddy worm burrow 2 | ecosystem: Environmental > Aquatic > Marine > Coastal > Sediment | place: USA: Maine | collected... | reverse complement strand
ATGTGCGATACACCATTCATCCCGAACTGCCCGCCGTCGATATTCGGCGGGCCCGAACCTGGTACAAGGACAAGCTCGGCCTCGATCCTGTCACCGTCGGGGGCGAACCCTACGACTCGGAGGCCACCGACGACGAGGAGTTGTTCTACGACACCGGCACCGCAAAATTCGGGGTGTACCAGTCCACACATGCGGGCAAGAATCTGGCCACCGCCGCCCGACTGGTGACCGACGACTTCGACGCTGTGCACGCTGAACTGCTGGCCAACGGCGTCGTCTTCGAGGTGTTCCCGATCGAAGGAAACTTCCATTCTGATGAAGGCCCACCGCCCTACTGGGACAGCGGAGCCTTGATCTCCCCCGACGGCGAGAAGACCGCCTGGTTCAAGGATTCAGAAGGAAACATCCTCGCCCTCGGGTCCAACTAAGCCGCTCTTCCCCGCTCAAAAGCCCTCGACGACACTCCCGCGGGAGTGTTGCCGACCGGTTGTGCGTTGGTGAGGGGCCGGGACGGCGTGGGAGGCTGGGTTCATGGGCCCTGCTTCGATCACTCGTCCTTCGACCGCGCTCGTGACGCCGACGGTGCTCGACCAGGCCTTCGCCGAACCGGATGAGGTGCTGGAACTCCTCGACCGGGGCGCGCCCTACAAGACCCTGGCTGCGGTCCACAAGCAGCCTCCGGGGATGAAGGTCACACCCTGGTTCCGGAACTTCTGGGCCCTCGGTGGCAAGGTGCTCTTTCCCGGCGCCGAAGAGGTGTTCCACAACCCCATCTTCATCAACGCCGCCAAGGAGGTGTTCGGCGCCGAGGTCGTCTCACCCCTGACAATGATGACGAACCTGAACGCCCCCAGTCCGGCTTCGCCACCCCATCTCGATCTTCCGTTCTTCCGGGGCGCCCACCAGCGGGAGGTACCGCCCTGGCTGCTGGCTCCGATGGGCTACTCGGGCCTGTTCCACCCCTGGGCCATCCCCGTGGCCTCGGTCATCACGTGGTTCTACCGGGGTGAGGGCGGTGAGTTCGAGTTCTGGGCCGACGGGGTCGACCAGCCCAGCTCGGTGTTCGGTGAACTGGCGTCCAACCAGGCCCTCATGGCCGACAACGAGTACACCTACCATCGGGTCGGCCAGGTGGGGGCGGTCAATGACTTCTTGCCCGACAACCAGGTCCCCTACTCCACCACCCTCGGCCTCGACGACGATCAGTGGGTCATGGGCGACGGCGCCAACGAGATCGCCCGCTACCAACGGGGCGAGATGCGGCTGTCGGTGCTGTGGAAGGCCTTCTGCTTCACCGACCAGGCCGAAGCCGACGCCTTCAACCAAGGCACCGACAACCTCACGCCGGAGCAGGTGATCGACATCTTCCAGGATGATCTCCGCCGTCGGGGAATCAGCGTCGAACGACCGGAGGACTTCGCGGGCGACGACCGCTGGAGCCAGGTGATCCTCGAAACCTACGCGCCCCAGGCCTAACACCGGACCCATCGCCGGGTGGGTGTTCGCCGGGTGGGTGTTCGCCGCCGCCAGGTGGTGTTACACACTGTCACAGGGTTACACTCTGTCATCATGAAGAAACAGAGTGTTCCAGGCCGTCGTCATGACTGACGCCTGGCACGAGACCCGTAGCACCCACCGGAGCCAGCAGGCCGACTCGATCGCCAACAGCGCGCTGTCGCTCATCATCCAACATGGCGCCCCGGGTCTGACCATGGCCGCCATCGCCAAGGCCGCCGACATCTCCCGGCAAACGCTCTACCGCTACTACGAAGACGTCGACGCGGTGCTGGTTGGCGTCGCTGAGCTCATCGCCAGCCACGACGAGGAGTTCGAGCGGCTCGTGGCCGAACAACTGAACCCAACGGCCAGGCTTGATCTCATGGCCAGGGCCATCGCTGGTAGCGGCCACGGCCCCGAACAGGCCTCGGCCCTGCATACCGTTCTGCCACCCCAGGGTCGCGACGTCCTGGCCAAGCACGAGGCCAGAATCCACCGACTCCTGGCCGAAGTCCTGCGGAGCGGCATGGACGACGGCAGCTTCGACAACAACCTCGACCCGTCGGCCGACGCTCCCCTCATCCTCGGCCTGCTCACGGCCGCCGACCCGGGGAATCCCGAGCGGGCCGTGCAACTGGTCCACCACCTCACCGCGAATCAACCCAAGGAGCAACCACAATGACCGAACCGACCTACACCTTCGTCAGCGTCTCAACCGCCAAACCCGGTCGTCTCGACGACCTCGCCGACATCGCCCGAGCCCCCAGCGAGAAGATGGAAGGCAAAGTCCCCGGCATGATCGCCCGCCAAGTCGGCATCGATCAGGAACGAAACACCGTCGTGGTCTGGGTGACCTTTTCCGACCGCAACGACCTCTACGACTACCTCGCCACCGACCAGGGCCAGGACGACCACGGCGAGGGCGACGACATGACCGACATCATCGAAACCTTCGAGATGTACGACCTCACCCCCGTATCGGGCCGTCTCACTCCCGCCTCGTAGCATCTACGCATTCCACTTGGGCCGGGTGTGCCTATTCGTTGGCCACGACGAGGACTTCGTGCCACGCCTCGTCCGAGGTTGAGTATTCGATCAGACGTGCGGTTTCGATCGGGTTGGCGTCGGCCGGACCGTTGAGTGTGAAGCGGATGCCGGGCCAGTTGAGCGGTGGGCGCAGATCGGCCGACCAGGCGGCAAGCAGGAAGTTCGTTCGGTTGAGGCCGCCGGGGAGGGCGTCGGCGATACGAAGCAGTTCGACGTAGTGCCAGGCCCAGTGCCAAACATCCACCACCGTCCCGATCTCGGGGTTGATCCCCGCCGCTGAGATCTGAGTCTCAACCCACTCGGCCATCGTCCCTTCACCTTGTGGCAACTGCCGCAAGGCGGGACCGTAGTCGAACGTCAGCCAATCATCGGCCGCTTCGCCCGCCGGGATGAGAGGCGTACGGATCACGGCAGGGCGAGGGGAGGAAACGTACCAATGGTTGCCGCTGGGCCGCTCCGACCCCCATCACCGCCAATAGACACGGGTTGCCTGTGGTCAGGGCCAGGAAGATTTCGGGCTCGGATTCAAGCAACGAAGCCATTTTCGGTTGTCAGTGCATAGGCCGCGGGATCGTGGAGAACCGTGACCACCTCGGCGTCGGGGATGAACTGTTCGATTGCCGCGGTGGCTGCCGTGAGTAGACCTTGGCCGAAGTCATTGTCCATCACCAGCGCCGCAACACGAGGCGCGCCAGGTTCGTTCCAGCTCTCCGCCGAATGTTTGATGGCGAGTTCAATCTCGGTGGCGAAGGTCAGTTGCCATGGGATGGTGAAGGGCTGTACGCCCGCGATCCCCTCGGTGGTGCCGGACAGGACAAGTGGATGGGGGACGCAAGCGGCCCCCAGGGATTCCGCCGACGACGCCAGCGAGGATGCCAGGGAGGTCGTTACGGCGAACCAGTCACCGTCGCCGATCAGTTGACCGACGTGCCTCACCGTCTCATCCGCGGCGTAAGCGTCGTCGAAGACCTCGACCAGGATGCGGCGGCCTGCAATCCCCCCGGAGGCGTTCACCCCATCGAAGTAACCTGGCACCCGTACGCGAGCCCAGGGCCGATGTTGCCTGATTCCTGTGATACCAGTGCCAAGCGGATTTCGTCGTCGGAGACGCTGGCCATGGAATCCCACCCACTCGGGCAGTCCCCCAGATCGACTACCAAGCCGCCTGGGCCACGCAGCACGTTGTCGTCACCGACACCCCAGCCGTTGTCGATGATCCGGTCGACTGCCTGCTGCCGATCCGTGGCCCAGGCGTCGATCCACGGAGGTACACAATCGACCTCAGCGATGTCACAGTCGACAACCATCTCAGCCGGCCACGGCTCAGGCACCGTTGAACTCGACGAAGCTGATGTCGACGCAGTCGGCAGCGGCGCCGCGGGCGAAGACGTAGCAACACTCGCAGCCGACGTTGTGGTCACGGCCTCGTCTGATGGCGGGGTACAAGCGACGACCAGCGCCAAGACTCCCACCAACACCACGGACCACGGCTTCACACGCCGATCTTAGATTGCTCCTTCTCCGGCTCCCTCTGGGGAGGCCACGCGACGAGACCATGCAGCTGTATGCCGAGTTCAAGGCACACCGCACGCCGGAGTGGCTTCGCCGCGAGCGCCCACACTGGAACGACCGAGACTGCGAGATCGAGGCCGAAGCCGCCAAGATGTTCGACATCACGACATCGCTCAGCCTCGTCGGTTCCCTGCGAGGCATGGAACATCCACCTCCGTCCGGGATTCGATCGTTGGCGATCCTGCCCGAGCCGAGCGACCATGGCCGTACCAGACGACGTCGCCCAGCTACACGACCTCGGTGTCGAAGTACGAAGATCCCTGGCGCCGGGCACACCGTCTGGTACGGCCATGTCGACGAGTTCTTGCACGCCCTCGACGGCTGGATCTAGCGAACTGACCGAGGTGAGTCTCGTCCGCTGGCTAACGCGAGCGCCCTCTCATTCGTCGTTCGTAGCTTGCGGACTTGGGGTCCAGCGCACCATGCAAACTCCGAGCGTGATGATGACGAGGAAGGTAGTGGTCCACGAGAGCGAGCATGACGATGAGGCCGTCGACGAGGTCGACGTCGAGCGCAGCCGCGAAGATCTGATCTGCGCCTAAACCCACGATTCACTGGCCGCCTCTTCAACCGAGCGACTTACCGCCCTCGAGCGCGGCAAGTGCTTTGGCCAAGCGCTTCGCCCGCGTGTCTTCGCGTTTGGCTGAGTACAACGAATAGAGCACCGAGCGTTTGGCCGACTTCGAGAGCGCTTCGTACGCCTCCCGTGCGCGCTTGGACCCTCGCAGGGCCGACTCCAAGTCCGCGGGAACGATGAGAGCGTCGACCGGTTCGAGCAGCGACCACGCACCGTTCTTCTTCGCGACCTCGACGGCGCGTAATCCTGCGTCAGTCATCCGCTCCGCCTCGATGAGATCAGCGATGTGCTGCTTGTTGATCTTCGACCACACGCTTCGAGGTTTCCGCGGCGTGAAGATCTGCTTGTAGCGCTCGTCGTCGATCGGCATGACCTTGCTGTCGATCCAGCCGAAGCACAGCGCCTCTCGCACCGCATCCTCCCAGCTGAGCCGGCGCCTACTGGTCGACGTCCGGTAGTAGACCAGCCACACGCCGTCGCACTTCGAGTGGTTCTCTTTCAGCCAGGAGCGCCATCCAGCCCGCGTCTTGGGATGGATCTCGCGTAGCTTGGAGTCGAACGAAGACATCCTCAGCTGGACTCTAGCCGTCCTCTGCGCCCTCAGAAGGCGACACGGCCCTCGACGGTGGTGGTGGTGGTGGTGGGCCGACTCGGCAGGGCCGACACCACCGCCGGACCGAACTACTGGCTTGACCACACCGGTGCCGTGTTGCTACGACGCGCCGGCCGGATGCACCACTGCTCACGCTGCAACGATCGCTGGCTCATCGCGAACTCGGCCTCGATCTCGGTCGGAGGGCCGTGTTCGAAACGGCGATCGAGCCCCAACGGTTCTAGCTTCCGAGGTCGGGCGGGAGGGGGTTTGTGAGCCAAAGGTCGAACAGTTCGGTCAACGATGCGCCATGCAGCTCTTCGGACAATTCAATGAAGTCGGCCGTCGATGCAGTTCCGCCGCCGAAGCGGCTAACCCAGGACTGCAAGATCTCGAAGAACGTGTCGTCGCCGACCTCGGTCCGAAGTGCATGCAGGGTGAACCCACCCATCGCATAGACACCGGCGTTGAACAGGTTGTCGCTGTCCGGTTCGCCTGCTGGCTGAGCGCCAAACGGAGGGTTGCTCCGATATGCGCTGCGCTGTGCGGCAATGTCAGCGTCGAAGTCTGCTCGGTCGAGATCGCGATTCACCCAGAGGGATTCGGCGTAGGTGGCAAACCCTTCGTTTAACCAAACGTCTTGCCACCGGGCTGGGCTTACATGATTACCGAACCATTGATGGGCAATCTCATGGGCTACGACCTCCTCGCGGCTGATCAAGTCGGGACCAAAGATCGATAGCGTCTGCATCTCAAGTGCGGGAAAGCGGGGATCGTTCACGACAGCCAAGCCGTAGACATCGAAGGGGTACGGCCCGAAGAGTTCGCTGAAGAACGCGATCATTGGGCCCTGCAGAGCAATCGCAGCCGGGGGATTCGCGGCAAGCTCAGGTGTCAGGATGTTGCGGACCTCGACGCCCGCTATCTCGGTCCCCTCTGCGTCGGGCACCAACTCATAGTCACCGATCACGACCGTGGCGAGGTAGGTAGCCATCGGCTGATCCATCTCGTAACGACGGGCCGGACCAACCGGTGTCTCGGTTATCTCGGTCAGGACGCCATTGGCAGCGGCATAAAGCTCGACCGGCGCGGCGATCGTGATGTCGAAGGTCGCCTTGTCGTTGGGGTGGTCGTTCGCCGGGAACCAGTGATGAGCGCCGTCAGGTTCGGTCGCGACATACCAGTTGTTCTCGCCCGAGATCCAGCCAAGCGGGATCGGGATAGCCGCCGAGCGTTCGGGTTGCGGCTCGCCCTCGTAGGAGACGATTACCGTGAAATCGTCACCGTTGTTTAGCGGGGCGGTCGGATCGATGGTGAGCTCGGTGCCCTCCCGGCCGAAGGGTGCGTCGGCGCCATCGACGGTGAGTGAGCTAATCTCGAATCCAGCGAAGTCGAGGTTGAAGGTGTCGAGATCATCTGTTGCTGTCGCATCGATGGTGACCTGGGCGGTCAGCACAGGCGGGTCGAATTCGAGTGCCAAAGAGTAGTGCGCGACGTCGTAACCGCTGTTACCGAGGTCGGGATAGTACCGATCTCCGATCCCGTCGGGGACGGCAGCAATCTGTCGAGTCCCAGTTTCGGGATCTGCAGCGACCGTTGTCTCCGGCGGGACTGTTGTTGTCGGTGTGACCGTGGTCGTCGGACCTGACACGGTCGACGGTCCTGATGAACCCATGGAAGCGTCGCTGCAGCTGAGCGCCAGCAGGGAAATGGCCAAGATGAGAACGGCCAGACGGCGGGTTCGTTGCACGGCCGCGAGTCTGGCATACGCAGACACTCGACGGACTCTCGCGGCGATGACACCGTCATCAGCGTCGAGAACAACGGCGAGGGCTGGCCGGACATCGGCAGGTGCTGAGGAGGCCCGCCTCTGCCACGGACACAACGACAGGGCGACCGCAGAACCTGATCTCGATGCCCCCATTCAGACTCACCATTGGCCGGCTAAAGCCAACCTGTTCCGCAGCGGCTGCCTGACATCCGACCAACAACCAATCGACAATGTTCAACTGAATTTGGACATGGCCTGTTCAAGTCGACGTTGAACTGCCGACGCGATCTCGCTCACCTCGTGAATCCTAGGATTGTCCAGCCAGACTGGCCGGCATGACTATCCGAAAGCGTGTAGCAAGCGACCTTTCCGAGCTGGAGGCGCTCGCCCGACGGGTCCATCAACTCGACGGGTACCCGCCCTACATGCCCGATGATGATTTCCTGAACTTCGTCGCCTCAGATGAGGCTCTCGAAAGTTGGGTAGCCGTTGCCGGTGAAGTAATCGCCGGGCACATAGCGTTGCATCAGGGGTCATCGCCCGAGGTAATCGCTCTGGCCACATCGAGCCTGGGGATTCAGCCTTCGCAGTGCGGGGTGGTGGCCCGGCTCCTGGTCGCCCCCGAGGCCCGCCGATCGGGCGTCGGCCGTCAACTGCTCGACCACGCCGAAACCGAAGCCCGCCGACGAAACCTGGTACCCATCCTTGACGTTGTCGAGCACTTCGATCCAGCCATCACCCTCTACGAACGAGCAGGTTGGACCCGGCTCGGCACCGTTGTTGTTAACCTGCCCGACGGTACAACGGCGCACGAGCACGTTTACGCCGCGCCGGCAGCGAGCTGACGCTCCCGTCCGCGTCGCCCCGTCCGGCCTCGTCGCCCCGTCCGTCCTGGGCGGCTGTTCAGCGACTGGTAGCGTGGCCTGATGCTGATGGTGAACACTGAGACAATTGCCGGCCATGAGATCGTGGAGTCCAGGGGCGTCGTCATCGGCAGCACCGTTCGCACCAAGCACATCGGGCGCGATATCGGCGCCTCGCTGAAGTCGATCGTCGGGGGCGAATTGACCGGCTACACCGAGATGATGAGCGAAGCCCGCCAGGAGGCGAGCCAGCGCATGGAAGCCGACGCCGTGGAGATAGGCGCCAACGCCATCGTCAACGTGCGGTTCTCCACCGCCGACGTGGTCGGTGCCGGCGCGGAGATCCTGGCCTACGGCACCGCGGTCGTCGTCCGGCCGGTGGGTTGAGGATCCAGCTCCTCGAGGGTGCTCTGGGCGATCGATCCGTCGAGCCCTCATCGGCGGTGGAACAAGCCCGTCGCGCCTGTGACCAACCGTGACGGCAGAACTCTTGGGATGGAACTGGTGTTGACCCAAGGGTGGCCGATGTTGTGCTCCATCGCCAGACAGCCACCTACGGGGAGTTCTGGGGCCCGACGAAGTCTCGCGACCGCTCTCGGGTAACGTCACACCTAGGTCGAGGGGCGGAGCCACAGCGCTCGGCAACGACAACGGAGTGCGACACCGAGGGAGTCAGTCATGGGCTTGCAGCACCGCGAAACGAGCCGACGGGGCTCCGGTCCGATCATCTTCATCGGAGTCCTGACGTTGCTACTCGCCGCTGTCGGCGCATGGCTGACTTTTGGCCCGAGCGATGAGCCAGAGATCTCGGTGGCCGCAGGCGATGGGGAACTCCAGCCAGCCAGCGACGCAAGCATCGCCCAACCGCCGGCCGACACCGATCCGACCTACCTGGTGCTGGCCCCTGCACCCGCCGACTATCAAGCGTTCATCATCGATCGCGGCACCGCCGTTGACATGGGCACGTTCGACATCTGGGGCCGGGTCGGGGCCGAGGATTTCTTCGTCGACGGGGATCTGGCAGTAGTCCGGCTTACAGGAAACGAGATGGAAGGACTCGACGACTTCGGCAGCGACCCGACTCTGGAGATCGCAGGCCGGACCGTGCAGCCACTCGATGAGGACGAAGACGGAATCGGGGGCGTGGCGTGGCTGGAGGACGATCAGACAACGGCTATCGTCATCGCCTCACTCTCGTTCGATCAGGAAACGATCATCGAGATCGCTACCGGGCTCCTGACCACTGGGCAAGTGGATCCCCATGGTCTCGACCTTTTGGCCGAGGGTGCCCCGTTTTCCCCAACAGTCGGGCCGGGGCCGGCAAGTCGCAACAACGTGACCTATGCCCACAGGAGCGAACTCGACAACTCGCCCCAGCCTGACCGCAACACGCCCGCGTCCTACCATCTGACTCTCCTTGATTCATCGGATGGGTCCGACGTTGCGACGGCCTGGTTCTCGTTGTTGTCCCGCGAGGCAGTGGAGTCGACGACCGCACCGGTGACCATCGGTGACTTCACCGGTGAGCTGGTGACCTACGCAGATGGCCCGGACAGCGAGTACTCCTGGTTCGAACTTCGGTTCCAGCTCTCCGATGGGGTGACCGAAGCCTCCATCTCCTCCGAAGGCGTCACCGTCGAAGAGTTGGTGGCACTGGCCCTGACCGCGAGACGCGCCACGCCCGAGGAAATCCAGACGATGAAGGACGAATTCGGCGAGCGCATGGCCGAAGTGACCAGCACCACCACGGGGCCTTCGGCACCCCCGGCACCCCCGGCACCCCCGGCACCCCCGGCAGTTGATTTACCACAAACCTCGGGGCTGCCGACGACCACGATGACCTTCCCGGCGCCCACGTCGACCATCGTCCCAGCCACGACCTCGTCAAACGGTGAGCTCACCGGCGGAGACAACCGCAACAACCGAACCCACGGCAACGACTGAGAGCTAACGCCGGCTCCACGATGAAGGCAATAGCCAGCCTCGCCTGTAGATCCCAACAAGGGGTGGGGGCATCCGAACCCGGCCAAGCCGGTCCAGCCGACCCTGATCACGGTGTCGAGGGCTCAGCCGTGATAGCCGCCGTCGACCACAAACTCCTGGCCCGTGACCCACGTCGAGGTATCGCTTGCCAGGTAGAGGGCGGTCTTGGCGATGTCCTCGGCGGTACCGATCCGACCCAGGGGTGAGGTGCGGGCCATCCTGGCCAGCTGGTCGTCGTCGAAGTCGCCCTCGGCCAGCATGTCGGTATCGATGAAGCCGGGGTGGATGGAGTTGACCCGGACCTGGTGGCGGCCCAGCTCCTTGGCCGCCACCTTGGTCATACCCCGCACGGCCCACTTCGACGCCCCGTAGGCCATGGAACCGAACAGGCCTTCGAGGCCGGCCACCGAGCTGATGTTGACGATCGAACCACCATTGCCAGCTTCGATCATGGCCCGGCCTGCGGCCCGCATGCCCAGGAATACCCCGGTCTGGTTGACGGCCATGGTGAGGTTCCAGTCGTCCATGGTGGTGTTGACCAGTCGGCTCATGCGGGCGATGCCTGCATTGTTGACCAGGATGTCGAGACGTCCGCACCGGGCCATGACGTCGGCCACCACAGCATCCCACTCGGTCTCGCTCGACACATCGAGGTGGGCGTACTCCGCCCCCTCGATCTCCCCCGCCGTGCGCTCGCCGTCCTCGTCGAGCACATCGGTCAGGATCACGGTGGCTCCGTGGGCGGCGAAGAGCCGCCCCTCGGCCGCTCCCTGGCCCTTGGCTCGCCCACCCCCAGTGATGAGGGCTACCTGGCCGCTCAGGTCATTCTCGTCCATGGATCCATACCTCTTTGCTGTCGTCGTCTGACCCTTGTCTACCGGATGGACCAGCCCGCGGCGAGAGCCGGCGTCGTCGAGGGCAACCAGGAGGTCGGGCCGAAGTCGGCGGCGGCGAATCCGGCAAGCGTGTAGGTGGGAGGTGAGCTAGGAGCGGGGGTCGCCGAGATCACCAGCGGCGGCGCAACCGGATGAGCGCGCCAGGCGAGGCCATCGAGCTGAGCTTCGAAGATGTCACCATCGGTCGCGGCTAGAGCGGCCTGGAGATCAGAGTCGACCCAGGTGCGTTCGCCATCAGTTGCCAAGTCTCGGACCACCACCGAGTCCTAGGGCGTCACCACGAAGTTGTCAGGGTCTTCAGGATCGGGCAGACACTGCGACGACGTCAGGTAAGCGAGATATCGGCCGTCGGGCGACACATGGGGCTCGGCTCCAGGCGCCAGCACGATCGACTCCCCACTGACTAGATCGAGCCGGACGACACTTCCCGGCGAACTCTCGCAGGAGAACCAATGATCCTCTGCCTGGACGTGGTAAGAGGCAGCGGTTCCGGCCCCAGTCAAGTTGAGGAGTCTGCGGCGGTGGTCTGCGTTGGAATTCCCCCGTTGGAGCCGGGCCTCGTTGGCTACTGTCGACGCTTGTGGCCTTTGAACCGATTCACACTGAGCGGCTGATTCTGCGGCCGTCCCGGCTCAGCGATGCCGAGGCTGCCTTCCAGCGTCGCAGTTTGCCCGAGGTGGCCCGCTACCAGGACTGGGAGATGCCCTACCCCCGGGAGCAGGCGGAAAAGAGGATGGCCAAGATCGTGGCCATGGACGGCCCGGTCGACGGCACGGGGTGGTCACTCACCGTCGTTGATGCCGCCGCCCCGGAGCAGATTCTGGGCGATCTGTATGTCGGCATCAGCTGGGGTGGCCGCAGCGCCGAGATCGGCTACACCTTCCATCCTGACTATTGGGGGCGGGGCTACGCCTCCGAGGCTGCCCAGGCCATCGTCCACTACCTGTTCACCGACTTCGGGGTCAGCCGGGTTGAAGGATCGCTGCACCCGGACAACCCACCGTCAGCCCGCGTCCTGGAAGCGTGCGGATTGATGTTCGAGGGCCTGACCCGCCAGTCATTCTGGGTTGGCGACGAATGCTCCGACGGCATGCTGTACGGCATGACTCGGGCCGATTGGGATGTCTGGTGCGACCGTGCCCGACATCGACCTAGGCGGGTGGAACTGGTGCCGGTCACCGCTGACAACCGGCGGGCGGTCGGAGGCCTCGTGACCCACAAGTCCCAGGAACGTTTCGTCTCCCCCATGCTCGGCAACTTCCGGGAGGCTCTGGTGCCTCCGTCGCTGAATGGAGCAACCCTGGTGCCGTGGTATCGGGCCATCGAGGCCGACGGGGAGATCGTCGGCTTCATCATGGCGGCGGAGATGACCGAAGCCCATGCCAACCCCTACCTCTGGCGACTCCTGGTCGACCGCATGCATCAACGGCGGGGCATCGGCTCAGCCGCCCTCGACCGCTTCGAACACTGGTGCCAGGACCAGGGAGCGAACGCCATCGAGGTGTCGTGGGCCGAGGGCCCCGGTTCACCCGCCCCCCTGTACCAGGCCCGGGGCTACGAACCGTCGGGCAAGATCGACGACGGCGAGATCCACGCCGTCAAACAACTGACCTGACGCCCGTCGACGCGGCCGCTCAACCGGACTGGCCACTCGGGTCCGGCGCTTGCTGATCGCCTGACATCACCATCGACGCCGTTGACGGTCGCGCCCCCCGGCTGTTGGTTGAGACTTGTCCTCGATGCGAGGACCGGCCACAACGCACACCGTACATGAGCGACTTCTCCCCGGGTACCGTCGTGACGATGAGCGGCGTGCCACCCAACCCCGACGTCGATGCGTACATCAAGGGTTCGGATCAGTGGCCGGGGAAATGAACGCCCTGCGCTCAATCCTTCTGAGCTGTGGGCTGGCCGAGGAGATCAAGTGGGGCAAGCCGTGCTTCAGCCATGACGGCAGCAATATCGTCATCCTGCAGGAGATGAAGGACTTCGTCGCCCTCATGTTCTTCAAGGGTGCACTGCCTCATGACGTCGACGGCATGCTGCAGGAGCAAGGCCCCAATTCACGATCGGCTCGCCGCATCCAGTTCACATCCGAACCTCCGCGGTCCACAAGCCAAACATTGTCCTGGAGCACTTGATCAAAGGCCACCAAAGGAATCGCACGCACCGACGTCGGACTCGGGCGCGAAGGCAACGAAGACGCCTACCTCGTCGACTCCGAACTCGGCCTCTATGTCGTGTGCGACGGCATGGGCAGCCATGCCGCCAG
>Ga0316190_10002617_pt1 | contig 13071 bp, 10 predicted proteins | sample Eddworburrow2_MG_FD_204929 | JGI IMG/M metagenome (GOLD analysis project Ga0316190, IMG submission 204929) | Coastal sediment microbial communities from Maine, United States - Eddy worm burrow 2 | ecosystem: Environmental > Aquatic > Marine > Coastal > Sediment | place: USA: Maine | collected... | reverse complement strand
AAAATCCGCGCCGGGTGTCGAACAGGAAGCGGTCGACCGGGTTGTTGCCCAAAGGAGGCGGCTCGAGCGTGTAAAAGAATTCTTCTTCGTGAAATTTTCTAAGAACGGCGTTTATGAACGCCTGGTCCGACGAGGAAATCTCACGTAACTGTCTTGCCAATTCAGCCGTCCTGGGATTGCTGCCTTGCGGCAGCCGCAGGTACCAGGTACGGAAAAGATTGCTGATGTCGGCATCTGTGCGGTAATCGGTATACGAGGTCGCATCGTAGGATATGCGTTGATCTATTGGGTGCACACGAGCCAACTGCTGTTGTGGGCCCATGAAGGTCTGCGACAGAGACCATGAATACGGTATATCGAGCGCGAATACCCATTGTTGGCGCGTGGCTTCGAGGGTGATGTTGTAACTAATGGGGTCGCCGGTCACTTCGATCTGTTTCGCAGCTTTGTCGCCGATCATCGGTGTGTTGCCGGACCAGGTGCGTCCATTGAAACGATGCAGGACGAGTCCGCGCCAATAGCGATCGCGTGGTGCAGGAACGGCGCCTTCAAATTTCACGCGGAAGGCAACGGCCTCGGACAATGACAGCGAACTGATGTCGCCCGGACTCATCGTGTCACTTAGACCCGACGTCCCGGAACTGGTGTCGATAGGCACTGCCCAGAATGGTGTTGCGATTCGCGGGAACAGTATCCACATCGCGATCGCCAGCGGCGCAGCATAGAGCACGAGACGACTGCCGGTTCTGAAGCTCTGCCGTGCCGTTTCCTGGGCAGAGGCGGACATTCTGAGCCAAGCCGTCATAATCAGCAGTAAGGCAACAATGAGATACGGCAGCGACCATAAGTACTGCTCGCGTAACAGCGACGACATCACCAGAAATATCGAAATGAACAGCAGGACGAATTGATCGCGGCGCTTACGCGTCTCAAGGAGTTTCAAAGAGGCCATTATTGCGAGCAGAGCAGAACCCGGCCCGACCCCGCTAACGGAAGAATAGGTGGCCAGTACGCCAAGGAAGCAGACAAGGGCGAGCGCCGCGCGGAACCACGTCGATGGCAGTGGTCGCCTGCGTTTTTCGATGATGTAGCGCCAGGCGGCACAGATAAAGAATGCACCTGTAATCCAGAAGGGCAGGAACTGGACGTGTGGCGCCAGCGATACCGCAAGTGCGGCGAGTGTCCATGGCAAGCTTAGCAACAGCGAACCGTCTGTACCGCGCGGCTTAGCCATTGCGGTCGTCCAGTCCAAAGAGAGCCAGCGCCTCAAGGCATCTGCCGCGATGTGCTTCTCCGTGCGACGGTGGAAACTGCTTGCCGTGCAGCCGAAGTCCATAGTCTTCGCTCGTCCGATCGGCTTCGATTATCCAGCTTGTCAGAATTGATAGACGCGACTCTGTGTCGCTGGCCTGCACTTCGTCAAAGTCGAACCATTGGCTGCTGGTGTCCGCGCCTGCAAATTGTTTCGATAGTAGCTGCCCGCTGCGAGCGTAGGCCTTCCAGGCAACATGACGCGGTGAATCTCCTTCATGAAACTTACGCAGGCCGGCGAAATCTTCCTCCCCGCGTGCGTCATGCTGCCGATGGCCGTGCGCCGTTTGCGTTGGCGGCGGTTGCGGAACTTCATCGGCCGGACGCGGGTAAACCAGCCCTGAGAGATCCATGTGCAACCACGCCCACGAACGGAAAAGCTCGAACGGAAACAATGTACGGATGCCGAAACGCTCCAGCCTCAGCCACCCGCGTTTTTCCGTTGCAACGGTCAGGACGAAAATTTTGCTTTCGCCGGGCTGCAGGTCTTGGATATCGCTATCCGCGGTATCCGTGTACAAGCCGATGCCATGCCGGGCGCTCTTCGAACGATTCGTGATTGCAATGCGGAATTTGGCCGATTGTCCGGCGAATACGGGTTCGACGCCTGCAAAACTTAGCTCAAGACCGACAATGTTGCGCTGGCATTGATGCATGGAGACAAAGCCGAGGCCTGCAAGTATGAACGTGAGCGCAAAGGACAAGTTGTTGTTGTAGTTCATCGACCCCAACAACATAGCGAACGTCATCAATCCGAATATGAGGCCGACACCGGTTGGAAGAATGTAAACACGGCCCGGCCGCAAAGCAGTGATCGCGGGATCCATGCCCTGTCGCTTTCTGGCCCAGCGACCGACGCGACGCCTTGCAGCTGCCGATAGTGCGGGCGCCAGACCGATCTTAGGGAATGGCCACGGAATCGAGGACATGTTGGCAAAGCTCGGCAGCGGAGCGGTGGGTTGTATTGCTGGCCGGCTTCAAGCGGTGTCCCGCAATCGCCGCAAACACAGCCTGAATGTCATCTGGGTATACGCCGCTGTGGTTCTCGACGAATGCGCGTGCCTTCGCCGCGGCCACAAGAGCCAGGGCGCCACGAGGTGACAAACCAATATCAATGTCAGGTGACTCACGCGTTTGTCTTACCAGCGCCTGGATATAGTCGACGAGTGGTTCGCTCATGTGAACATTTGCAGCCGCTTTTTGCAGACTCTGCAACGCTTCTGGTGACGCGACCGCGTCAATGTCCTGGAGCATGGTACGTCGGTCGGCACCGGTTATTAGTTCGCGCTCGTTTTCCTCGTTTGGGTAGCCAAGTTCGAGGCGCATCAGGAAGCGATCAAGTTGCGATTCCGGCAAAGGAAACGTACCGATCTGATCAGCTGGATTTTGCGTTGCGACAACGAAAAACGGTTCGGGCAGGTGACGGGTATTGCCATCGACAGAAACCTGGTACTCCTCCATAGCCTCGAGCAACGCGCTTTGTGCTTTTGGTGTGGCCCGGTTGACCTCGTCTGCCAGGATCAGTTGCGAGAAGATTGGGCCAGGCTGAAATTCGAATTCACCCTTGCTCTGGCGAAAGATGGATACTCCGACGATATCGGCCGGGAGCAGGTCACTCGTAAACTGGATGCGGCGGAAGCTAAGACCCAAAACGCGGGCAAGTGCCTGCGCGAGCATGGTCTTGCCGAGTCCGGGCAGGTCCTCTATCAAAAGGTGACCCCTGGCGAGAAGACACGCCAGGGCAAGGGCGATCTGGTCGTCCTTGCCAAGGATGATGCTGCCAAGCGCCTTGCGCGCTTTGACCAGCACGGCCCGATCCGCGTCTTCGCCGACGGGCAGTTGTTCCAGAGTATTTCCGCTCTGCATACGAGACTCCTGGTTGACCGGGTGCGAAGCCCCGACGAACGATTATGCCTGCTATCGTCGCGGATGCCCTGTCAGAATGCACTCAATACCGGCCAGTTTGTGATGCAGTGCTCAAATTTGTGCGCGTCTAGGAAAGGTCGGCCAGTTTTTCGAGTTGCTCGTTTAGCTGCGTAATCGTCTTTTCGAAATCTGCAGCTCGCAGCTTTTCCTTTGCAACAACGTCAACGGGAGCATTGTTCACAAACTTTTCGTTACCGAGCTTGCCGTTTGTGCGGGCAAGATCGACATTAACTTTGTCGAGTTGCTTTTCCAGCCTGGCTCTTTCGGCATCGACATCGATAACGCCCTTCATCGGCACGAGCAGGCGCAGTTCTCCCAACAGTGCAGTGGCGGCTGCTGGTGGTTCCTCGTTTGCGCCGAGCACTGTGACAGACTCGACTCGACCCACTCCCCGCAGCAGGCCTGCATGTGTTTCAGAACGTTTCCGGTCTTCTGCGCTCGAGTCTTGCAAGAGCACGGGTAAAGGTTTGCCCGGAGAAATATCCATTTCACCGCGGATTTGCCGAACACCGAGAATAAATTGCTGTACCCACTCAATGTCAGATACAGCGTCGCTGTCCTCCGCACTCGCATCGACTTCGGGGAAAGGCTGCAACATGATCGTGTCACCTTCGATGTCTGCTCTTGGAGCGACCTGCTGCCAGATTTCTTCGGTGATAAATGGCATCAAAGGGTGCAGTAAACGCAACAGTGACTCGAGTACCTCGATCAACGTGCGCTGCGTGCCGCGCTTCAGTTCGTCGCTGGCGCTGTCAGATTGCAGAACCGGCTTGGATAGCTCGAGATACCAGTCACAGAACTCGCGCCATGTGAATTCGTAAATGGCCTGTGCGGCAAGGTCGAGTCGGTACGACGCAAAATGACTGTGAACAGCCGCGACGGTGCTGTTGAGCCGTGCCTTGATCCAGCGGTCGGCGGCAGTAAATTCAACATCACCTGCGCTGAGGCTATCGGTGTTCATTAATACATAACGCGCAGCATTCCAAAGTTTGTTGCAGAAGTTCTTGTACCCTTCGATGCGCCCGAGGTCGAAGCGAATATCCCGTCCGGTCGTGGCGAGAGCAGCGAACGTGAAGCGCAGAGCGTCACAGCCGTAGGCATCGATGCCATCCGGAAATTGATTGCGGGTCGCTTCCTCGATTTTCGGCTTGAGGTGATCCTGCATCAGGCCGGTTGTGCGTTTCTGAATTAACGTGTCGAGACTGGTGCCGTCAATTAGATCCAGTGGATCGAGAACATTACCTTTTGATTTGGACATCTTCTGACCGTCGTGGTCGCGAATGAGCCCATGTATATAGACTTCGCGGAACGGCACATCGCCCATGAACTTAATGCCCATCATGATCATGCGTGCGACCCAGAAAAAGATAATGTCAAAGCCTGTGACAAGCACATTGCCCGGATAAAAATCGCCAAGCGCTTTGGTTTTCTCCGGCCACCCCAATGTGCTAAAAGGCCACAATGCGGACGAGAACCAGGTATCGAGTACATCTTCGTCCTGGCGCAATTCGACGTCAGTTGCAAGCTGGTGCTTTTCCCGAACATCATCCTCCGAATAGCCGACGTATACGTTGCCATCATTGTCGTACCAGGCTGGAATACGATGCCCCCACCAGAGTTGCCGACTGATACACCAGTCCTGGATGTTGTGCATCCACTCAAAGTAAGTCTTCGACCAGTTTTCCGGGACAAAACGAATCGCACCACTTTCGACAGCCTCAATGGCTGGCTTGGCGAGTGGCTCAATTTTCACGTACCACTGATCAGTCAGGTACGGTTCGACGACAGCATGTGAGCGGTCGCCGCGAGGAATCTTGACGACGTAGTGCTCGATTTCCTGCAGCAATCCAAGTTCTTCGAACTCAGCGACAATTACCTTGCGTGCATCAAAGCGATCCATGCCGCGGTATTTTTCCGGCACCTCATCGTTGAGGGCGGCGTCGTCCGTTAGAATGTTGTACATCGCCAAGTCGTGACGCTTGCCAATGTCGTAGTCATTGAAGTCATGCGCGGGCGTAATTTTGACGCAACCTGTACCGAATTCGGCGTCGACATAATCGTCCGCAATAATCGGAATGCGCCGCCCGACGATAGGTAGAACGATCTCCTGGCCGACCAGGTGTTTGTAGCGTTCGTCATCGGGATGCACGGCAACAGCACTGTCGCCGAGCATAGTTTCGGGCCGCGTCGTAGCAACGACGAGATGTCCATCGCCTGACGCAAGCGGATAGCGGAAATGCCACAGGTGGCCATCTTCGTCGGCGGACAGTACTTCGAGATCGGACAAGGCCGTGTGCAGAACAGGATCCCAGTTGACGAGACGTTTGCCTCGGTAGATCAGGCCTTCGTCATGCAGCTTTACGAATACCTCGCGAACCGCTTCTGACAGCCCGTCGTCCATCGTGAAGCGGTCGCGATTCCAATCGAGTGAGGCGCCCATGCGCCGCAGTTGCTGGGCTATCTGCCCGCCAGACTCCTCTTTCCATTCCCATACACGTTCGACGAATTTTTCACGACCAATATCGCGGCGTGAGGTGCCTTCGCTGTTGAGCAGCCGCTCGACAACCATCTGTGTGGCAATGCCGGCGTGATCCATGCCCGGTTGCCAGAGCGTCTTACAGCCCTGCATGCGTTTGTAGCGCACGAGCGCATCCATGATGGTGTCCTGAAACGCATGCCCCATGTGCAGAGTACCGGTCACATTCGGCGGCGGAATCATGATGCAATACGGCTCGCCGTCGCCCTGCGGGGCGAAGTAGCCGCGTTCTTCCCAGCGGGCATAAGCGCGCTGTTCAATTTCAAGTGGGTTGTAGGACTTGTCCATAGGTCGTTGCGGTAGGTTCGTCGGTGTTGGTTCAGGGCAAACTGTCAGAGCTACACGTTGTGTGTTTCGAGCGTATGTCCCTGATCTCGGTATTCGGCGAATCGTTTGCGGCTCAATTGCTTGCAGTCTTCATCGGAGGTTACAAGCTCCGCAACTCGCGGGAAAGCTTTTGCGAACGCGGGGACCTCGTCGCTGAGGTTAATGAGCAAATCGCGCGGTGCAATGTCGACGTCCCCACATCCGATAGTCACTGGGGAATCCTTCTGGCTGCCCGATTCTGCAATCGTATGGTGCGGCACGAAACTGCCATCACGGAATGTCCAGAGTAGCTCGTCGAGACGCTCTGCGTCGGCGCGATCAGCTGCATGGATGTGCACAGTGTTCTCGAGCCGGTAGGCTTTCTCCGCTAATCGACATGCGAAGGACTGACGCGATGGCAGGCCGGCCTGTTTGAGAAGATAGAAGTCGACTCTTGCCATTACGGCAGGGCGCCGGCACGAGCGAGCAGAATTTCGGTAAGCATTGGCACGGGTCGACCGGTCGAGCCTTTTAACTTGCCAGATTTCCACGCGGTACCCGCAATGTCCAGGTGCGCCCAGTTCATACCATCGGTGAATTCGCCGAGGAAGCAGCCCGCAGTGATGGAACCACCGTCGCGGCCACCCACATTGGCAAGATCGGCGAAATTGCTGTCTAGCTGGGACGTGTATTCGTCTGACAGCGGCATGTGCCAGCCGCGATCGTCAGAGGCAATGCCTGCCGCGACGATTTCATCGGCGAGCTTGTCATTGTTACTCATCACGGCAGTTCGATGATGGCCGAGCGCGATAACGCAGGCGCCTGTAAGTGTGGCCACGTCGATAATGGTGTCGGGCTTAAAGCGCCTTGAGTAGGTCAGGGCGTCGCACAGGATCAGGCGACCTTCGGCGTCGGTATTCAGAATCTCGATGGTCTTGCCTGACATGCTCTTGACGATATCGCCGGGTCTTGTTGCCTTGCCGCTTGGCAGGTTTTCAACGGCCGGCACAACAACATTGACATTGATCGGCAGCTTCAGCTTTGCAATTGCCGCCATCGCGCCAATAACACTGGCAGCACCGCACATGTCGTATTTCATCTCATCCATGCCCGGACCGGGTTTCAACGAGATGCCACCGGAATCGAAGGTGACACCCTTACCAACAAGTACCACCGGCGCCTGACCAGACTTGCCTTTGTATTGCATGACGATGAGCCGTGCAGGCTCCTTGGTGCCGGCTGTCACGGAGAGTAATGAATGCATGCCGAGGCGCTTCATTTCGGTCTCATTGACCACACGGGTTTGCAGGTTCTTGTGTTCACGAGCGAGCTTCTGGGCGGTGCGTGCCAGGTAGCTAGGCGTGCAGATATTTGGTGGCAGGTTGCCGAGATCCTTTGCGAGTGACATACCCGAAGCGATTGCAGCGCCGTGTTCCGTACCGCGCATTGATCGCGCCGCATCACCACGTTTCGTGAGCGCCAAACCGATTTGCTTCAGCGGCATGCCAGGTGTCTTTCTGCCACTCTTCATTTCAGTAAATCGATAAAGCATGTCGCCAACTGCCTGTGCCGTGTAGCGCGCCAGATAATAGGCGTCGGCATCGTTGACGTTCTCGAGGGTCAGACAATTAAGCACCTGTTGGCTCTTGGTTTTCGAGATCGATTGCAGGCCTGCAAGGATCGCACGCCGATATTGTCGGGCACCGAAATCATCGCTCTTGCCCAAGCCAACCACCACAACGCGTGCAGCGCGAACGCCGGCGACATCCGTAAGCACGGCGCAGCTTCCAAGTTTTCCGGATACGTCGCCACCTTTTACGTAGCGTTTTACGGCTCCGTTGCTGGCAGCATCGACGTCAACGGCACCTGCGCCGAGTTTGCCGTGCTCGTAGATTCCGACGATGACGCAATCAACTGCTCTGCGTGATGCTTTGCTTGTGGTCGTGAAATATTTCATAGGATGTCTTTTTTGGTTATTAGGCGAGTCCTTGTCCACAATAGACGCGGGACTGTCCCGGGCAAAATAAAAGCGGTAGTCTAACTGATTCAGCCGTACTGGTTAAGAAATCAAAGACTTCGATGCGTCGCATACTAGATCGGTACATATTTCGCGAGATTGCCACGACCTGGCTTGGCGTAACGATGGTCCTGCTGTTAATTCTGCTGACCAACCAGTTTGCACGAGTTCTCGGCGACGTTGCGAAAGGAAATCTGCCAAAAGATGCGGCAATGGACGTCATTGGGCTCTCAGCGGCGCAATATCTGACGATTATTGTGCCTATCGGCCTGTTTCTGGCAATTATGCTGGCACTGGGTCGCTTGTACCGCGACAGTGAATTACCGGCGATGATGGCGTGTCGCGTCGGCCCGGGAGGAATATTCCGGCCGCTTATGTGGTTGCTGGTGCCGCTTTCGCTGGCTGTGGCGTGGCTGTCAATCGACCTGGCGCCGCGCGCCCTGCAGGCGGTCGATCGCATTGGAGCTGAGGCACGTCGTGAGGCCGATCTCACAAGTATTGAGCCTGGCCGATTTACGATGGTAGGTCCTGAAAGAGCTGTGGTGTATGGCGAGCGGGTGATGGCTGACGGGCAAATGGAAAACGTGTTCCTGCAGCGCGAGACGGACAGCGGCCTGGTTGAAGTGGTTGTCGCGAAGCGGGGCGAGCAGCGGGAATCCGAGAACCCGGATGTTCGATTTCTGGTTTTGCATGATGGCCGTCGCTATGAAGGTATACCGGGCACCACGCAGTTTCGCGTTGTCGAATTTGTAGAGCACGGCATCCCGTATCGATTGCCCCAGTTAGACCCGCCGGAGCAAACTCCACGCGCGATGGCGTTTATCGGTCTGTTGCAAGCAGGCGGGATCGAGCATATTGCCGAAATGCAGTGGCGTATCAGCATACCCCTGGCGACAATTATCCTCGGTATTCTCGCCGTGCCATTGGCCAAGACGCAGCCTCGCGCGGGTCGCTATGGACGACTGGGCATTGGGCTGCTTGTCTTCATTATTTATCTCAACATGCTAAGTGCCGCGAAAGCGTGGATCGAGCAGGGCAGTGTCTCACCGCAAATCGGATTGTGGTGGGTGCATGGTGCCGTGCTACTGCTCGCGCTCGGCATGTTGGCTGTGCAAAATTCAGTTCATCGGCGATTGCTGCTGTGAATAGCTTGCTGAGCCAATACCTTATGCGCAGCATCCTGATGGCGACGGCACTAGTGTTAGTTGTTTTGTTGGCACTGGCCGGATTGTTCGAATTCATCGCGGAGATCGATGATACTCAGGGCGGCTACCAGACGCCGCGGGTCATTCTGTACACGGCCTTGCGCTTGCCACAGCTGGCGTTTGAGATGTTGCCCATTGCTGCACTAATAGGCTCGCTGCTCGGTCTCGGCGGGTTGGCTGCGAACAGCGAGATAATCGTTATGCGCGCGTCGGGCTTATCGGTGCGCAAGTTGTCAGCGATGGTAGCGGGTACAGGATTTGTTCTATTAGTGTTTACAGGCTTGCTCGGCGAGTTCATCGGTCCTCCACTCGATTACTACGCGCGAAATATGCGCCTCGAATCGCGCTTTGAGCAAAATGAAGATCGCCTGGGCAATGAAACCTGGGTAAAAGATGGATCGGTCGTATTGCACCTTGAACGGGTCAGTTCGGAATTCAAGTTCGGCAGCATTTATATGTTCCGCTTCGGTGAAGACAATATGCTCGAAGCGATTGCCAAAGCGGAGAACTCCGGTATCGACGAGGACGATCAGTGGATACTCGAAAACTTTCGTGAAACGCGGTTTGAGAACGACAGTGTCCATGTCGTAGAGTCGTCAATGGCCATAGAGTCGTTCGACATTGATGCCGAAGTGCTCGGCATTACCCTGGTCAAGCCGCATAGTTTGTCGGGTAGGGAATTGCTTGGCTACATTGGCTATCTGAAGCGCAATAGTCTCGATTCAAATCGTTACGAAACTGAATTGTGGTATCGAGTCGCCCGCACCGTGACCGTAATGATTATGCCGGTACTGGCGCTCGCGTTCGTCTTTGGTTCATTGCGGACGGGCGGTTCCGGCGCGCGCCTGATGATAGGGGTAGTGATAGGACTTGCGTACTATCTCGCGAGCGAGATGCTGGCCAACTCAGGCCAGGTGTTCAGTTTGAACCCAGCTATTCTCGCCTGGTTGCCGTCGACGGTGCTGGGGATAGTCACTGTCATTGCGCTTGCCCGAATACGCTAGTTACTTATTTTTCTTGGGTTTCGGGTAATACCTGAGCCGTGTGCCGCTGAGACGGTCATGCCAGGTTAGCTGATCCTTGTCCCACAACTGCCAGATGAAACCGAGACCAGCGGGTAGCCAGGAAAGTATCGCCGCAAAAAAACGAAAGCTGGCCACTGTGAATGTCGGAATTTCGCCATTCGGAGTTTCGACGCGCAGCCCCCAGGACTGCATGCCCAGTGTCCGACCTGAGTGGCTCCAGAACCCCGTGAAGAAAACAAAAATAATGGCGGCAAGACACAGAGGATAGAGCAGGCTGTCGCCAGCTTCGACGGGTTGGCCGCCACGTATTGCGATGAACGGTATTGTGACAATAAACAACAGTGCCAGCACCAGCAGCGAGTCGTACACGATAGCGCCAAGGCGCCGCATTAATCCTGAGTTTCTCATTAGCAATTACCGATTTCGAACAATTGACTTACGGTTTAGGTTCTCCGACGCCGAGTTTGTCGCGGCGCAGATAGTCGCGCCCAAGCCAAAGACCGATTAGTGCCCAGAGTATCGCGAACGGCAGCATGACGAGAGAAATACCGGAGATGCCGAGGCCGGAAAGCAGCCGCACTGACCAGGTGCCGATCAAGTCGCCGCCACGATACACCGCAGTTTCGATGAAGTTCTTGGCCTTGTACTTTTCCTCGGGAATCACAACAGAATACAGCATGTCGTTGGTCGGTTTGGTCAGCCCGAATCCCAGCGAACGGCGCACTAATTGAAGAACCGCAACCACAGCAAAGGCCGGATTAACTGCAAGGAGCGCGAACCCGACAAGCGATATCAGGGGTAGTAGCGTTAGCGTAATACCGATGCCAAATCGTCCGATGAACCGCCGTACTACGAGTAGTTGCGCGATCATTGCGAGAGTGCTGGTTGCGGCATCGATCAAGGCAAAAATGCGAGTGCGTTCGTCTGTGCTGGCAAACGCATCTCCGACCAACTCCGCCATGAACATATACAAAGCGGTGCCCATCAAGCTGGCGATTATTGATGCCACGGCGATCGCCGAGAGGTATTTTGATTTGGCAACATGCGATATGCCGCCGAACGCGTTGCCACCCAGTGGCTTGGCACTTGCGACCGATTCCGCTATCTCTCCGCCGCTGCGCGTTTCAACCCATTGTCTGAGTTTCGCGATGCAAAATACGCTGAATAGAAGCAGTGCGGCAGATATTGGCAGAAGATTGTGAAAGCCGATGGGTACGACGAGGGCGCTGGTAGCGAGCGGGCCCAGCAATGCGCCGACGCTGCCACCCGCGGTTATGACGCCAAACAGACGGCGCCCCTGTTCATGGGTAAAGATGTCTGCCATGAAACTCCAGAACACCGATACGACGAATAGATTGAATACGCTAAGCCAAACGAAGAACGCGCGACCGATCCATATGAAATCGAAGTCGTTTTCTATCGCGTAGGTGAAGCCGGCCCAGAACAGCAAAATGTTAGCGACAAAAAAGTAGTACACAGCCGGCAGGAAACTTTTTCGGGGAAAGCGTGAAGCGACCCAACCGAATATCGGGGTAACGAGCAGCATGACGACAAAAGTGCCGGAGAACAGCCAGGGGATGTTGTGAACGCCGCCTTCGACGGCCATCGTCTCGCGAACGGACCGCAGGATGTAGTAGGCTGACAATACACAGAAGAAATAGACGAAGGACCAGGCAACAGCGCGGTACTCGTGTTTCTCGAGTCCCAGGAAGCGGCCTATTGGGGTCGGTTCAGCGTTCTTGTCAGGCGGTGCGATCATCTCATCGATCATCTTAATGACCGGCGTCCAAATGTCACCGCATATTCACAAATAACCGAAAATTAAGGGAATTTTGAGATGGAATACATTGAATACACTGCGATAGTAACGCTGCTGGCTCTCATGCAATTCATGCTGTTTTCTATTCAGGTAGGGGCGATGCGGGTCAAGCATGGCGTAATTGCGCCGGCGATTACCGGGCACCCTCAGTTCGAGCGAATGTTTCGGATCCAGCAGAACACCATGGAGCAACTGGTCGTATTTGTGCCGGCTCTATGGATATACGCGCTTTTGGTGAACCCGCTTTGGGGCGCTGGCATTGGCTTCTTCTTCGTGATTGGCCGGTTTATTTATCGCGCAGCGTACTTGAAGGATCCTGATAGTCGCTCCAATGGCTTTACGATCGGGGTGCTTGCGACGGCCGTGCTGCTGGTCTGGTCGTTGGTCGCTGCTGTGATGTCGCTGATCTGAACAGCGTCGACGTCATAGTCCTTGGCGGTGGTGCCGCCGGCTTGATGTGTGCCATCGTCGCTGGCAAGCGAGGCCGCCGAGTTGTCGTGCTCGAAGGTTCTAACAAGATTGGCAAGAAAATCTTGATGTCGGGTGGTGGGCGCTGCAACTTCACAAATTTGAATTGCACACCGGCGAACTTCGTGTCGGCAAACCCCCGTTTTTGCATTTCCGCTCTGAGCCGATTCTCGCCTGCACGTTTTCTCGAGTATGTCGAAAAACACAACATTGCGTATCACGATAAAAGCGAAGGCCAGCTGTTTTGTGACGAGTCTTCGAAAGATATTCTCAACATGCTCACAGAGGAATGTGAGGAGGCCGGCGTGCATATCCTGACTGACTGCAAAATCTCGACAGTCAAACACACGAGCAATTATGTCGTGGATTGCGATAAAGGCGAGTTCGAAGCCAGTTCGCTGGTCGTTGCGACGGGTGGCTTATCCATTCCGAAAATGGGCGCATCCGACTTTGGGTAC